>Ga0163162_10001326_pt1 | contig 23120 bp, 26 predicted proteins | sample S55metaG_FD_115310 | JGI IMG/M metagenome (GOLD analysis project Ga0163162, IMG submission 115310) | Switchgrass rhizosphere microbial communities from Kellogg Biological Station, Michigan, USA - S5-5 metaG | ecosystem: Host-associated > Plants > Roots > Rhizosphere > Soil | place: USA...
CATATCGCTTCCCTCCAAATTGAATAAACAAGTGGTTGCAATCGCACAAAAGTTTTGCTTGCTACGTCTATGTCGCCTTGTTAGCCTCGGACTTCCACAACGACGGTAAGACACACCGAAGATTCCGGGAAGGAACCCGAAAACTCCGGCAGAAAAGGATGTGGAACAGGGTCGCCGTCAGGAGAGACAGGGCTGAATATGGGACAACACAAGGATGTGATGACACTGCGTGAGGCTTCCAAGTACCTCGGAGTTGCTCCCGACACGTTATACAAATACCTCAGTGAGCGCAGGATACCCGCTTTCAAGCTGGGGAATCGTTGGAGATTCAAGAAGGACCTTCTGGATCGCTGGATGGAGAAGGTCAGTGAACGCGTTCTGGAAGTGAAGACGACGCGCGTCGCAAAAACGACCACCGCAAAAGGCCGCCGCTAGGCCGTTGAGGAAATATGGGACTGTTGAGCAGAAATAAGCCGTTGATCGGTCTTGATATCGGGTCGAATTCCATAAAGGCCGTCGAGCTGACCAAATCCCGGAAGGGATACGAGCTGACGGGATTCGCGTCGGAAGTCCTGGAGCCGGACTCCGTTGTCGACGGAGCCATCATGAACAGTAGAGCTGTAGCCGAGGCAATCAAGCGCGTCTTGTTCATCGGGAGGTTCAGGCCCAAGGGGATATCCGCAGGTGTCTCAGGTCACTCCGTTATTGTGAAGCGTATCGTCGTTCCTGGTGCAACAAATGCGGAAGTGGATGCTTCGATTCAGTTCGACGCCGAACAGCACATTCCGTTCCAGATTGCTGAAGTCAATCTGGACTATCAGGTGATTGGGCCTGTGGGAACCGGGGATCCTGAAATGGAGGTCCTCCTCGTTGTTGCCAAGAAAGACAAGATTCAAAATCACACGAATGTGATCAAGTCGGTCGGAAGAAACGCTGATGTGGTCGATATCGATGCGTTCGCTCTGCAAAACGCCTTCGAAGTGAATTACACGGTGGATTCCAGTGCGACGATTGCGCTGCTGAATATCGGCGCATCGCTGATGAATATCAATATCACCAAGGGGGGTATGCCTCTCTTTATTCGTGATGTCTCTGTCGGCGGGAACCAGTACACGGACATTCTTCAGAAGGAACTTCAACTTTCGTTTCAGGAAGCTGAGGATTTGAAGCTGGGCAAGACCGGTGGTGATTCTGAAGCAGAAATGGTTCAGCCGTTGTTGGAATCGGTTACCGACATGCTTGTGATGGAAGTCCAGAAGACATTCGACTTTTTTCGCGAGACCTATCCGAGAGAAACAATTACCCAGGTACTGGTCAGTGGAGGCACGTCGCGCATTGCGGGACTGGCCGAGAGAATTCAGGAAACATTTGGATATCCGACGGAAGCATTGGACCCGTTCAAGGCTGTGACCATTGGTCCTAAGATCGATACGGCAAAAGTGACGGCGATGGGCCCGTCACTAGCCGTTGCCGTAGGTCTGGCATTAAGAGGATTTGATTCATGATTAGGGTCAATTTATCCGGCGCTCCCAAAAAGAAGGGCGGCAGAGTCGCGGACGTCAACAGCGCCCCGGTACCATCGCGCGCTGTTCCACTACTGCTGATTCTCATCGTCGTTGGAACCGCAACGGCGGGATGGTGGTGGTATTCCCGCCTGGCGGGGCAGCTTGATGATGTGAATAAGCAACTGGTTCACGAACAGGCGGAGCGTGACAAGCTGGCCTTGATTATCAAACAGGATCAGATCTACGAAGCACGAAAGAAAGCTCTGGAAGCCCGAATCGCGGTAATCGAAGGTCTTAAGAGAGGACAAGTCAGTCCGGTCCGCTCTCTGGACATACTCGACGATGCCATAGACAAAACTCAATTCGTGTGGCTCAGCAGTCTGGATCAGAACAATGCCATCATCAGCATGACTGGAACCGGGACTTCGGTGAATGCAATCGCCGATTTCTACACCAATCTCAGAGCCACTGGATATTTTCGAAACATCAATCTTCAGAACGCCACGGACGCTGCGGGGAACTATACATTCAACCTGACATGTGAATTCGCGCTGCCTGCGCCTCCGGCAAAGGAGGCGAACTAATGGCTTCCGGCATAAAAGATTTCTCGAAGCTTCAGTGGTATTACCAGGTACTGATTGTTGCAGGATTCTGCGGTCTCATGCTCGGGCTGGCCTGGTATCAGTACTTGTCTCCGATCCAGGTCTCGATTGAGGGTAAGAAAGTAGAACTGGACGCAGTGAAGGCACAGGTTTTAAAGAGCCAGGCGGAAGAAAGAGCGTTTGCAAAATTCAAGGCGGAATCCGCTGCATTGCAGGAGCAGCTGGATCGATTGAAAAGCGTACTGCCGCTGGAAAAGGAAACCGACCAGATTCTCCGGCAGGTTCAAAGTTCTGCATCTTCTTCCGCGCTCCGGATCCTTCGAGTCGTGTCCAAAGCGACCATCGATCACGATGTCTATACGGAGTGGCCCATTGAGATGGAAATTGTGGGCACATTTCACAATCTTGGCCGGTATCTGGACAAGATCCGGCTTCTGCCCCGCATTGTGAACATCAGCAATATGAAAATGCAGAGTCGTGCGACCGACGGAGCAGGGGGAACTCTGCCGACAGTTGGAGCGACGTATACCGCCACGACGTTCGTATATAAGGAAGAGGCTGCCGGGGAGAACGCGCCGAAGGTCACGGTAAAGAAATGAAATATCGACTGGCTATCCTTTTATTTTGTTTTCAGCTGACGGTGGTGTTGCCTGTCATGGCACAGACAAAAGCGCCAGCCCCGGTTCAGCCAAACACACCCGCTACACCAGCACCGGAGCCACCCCCGGTACTTGGAGTGCCGCCGGGATACGAGTACAAGCCGGGAGGTCGACGCGATCCATTTGTCAATCCCGTTCCAAAACCGCCGCCAGGTGCGGCCCGTGCAGACACACCGCGTGAACCGCCTCGTCCTCCGGGACTAAGAGGTGCAACCGTAGAAGAAGTAACGCTAAGCGGTGTTTTCGTTTCCACAACTGAACCGTCAATGTCGCGGGCGATCCTTCTGGTGCCGGGACTCCGAGCGCCGGTGATCGCATCGCGCGGGGACGCGCTCTTTGACGCTGTAATCAAGGACATCCGGGCGGACTCCGTGGTATTCGCCAAAGTTTCTCCGGGCAGCAAGCCGGGGACGGCGCCGGAGGGCGGTGAAGAGATCAAGAAACTTCGTTCGACGGCAGGAGAAAAAAAATGAGAGAGTTCGATTCGAGAAAGGCCTTGGCCTTTGGAATGTTTTTGCTGGCTTTCACGCTGGTGGTACAGGCTGTTGGCCCGACATCCGATCCCAACGAGACTCCTGCTGTGAAGGCCGTCAAGGACGTCTCATTCACGCCTGCTGGAGATTCCATGGAGACGCGAATCACAACAACCGGGCCAGCCAGGTTTACGTATTTTGAAATGGCGGGGCCCCGCCGTCTTGTCATTGACTTTTATGACCTGCAGAATCGAGTCGCATTCAAGGAGAAGCAGGTTTCTTCTGCCGGTGTTGAGCGCGTTCGGACCGCTTTCTTTCAGGACAAGGATCGAAATGGGACTCGAATTGTCTTCGAATTGACCAGCGACGCCCAATACAAGGTCGTCGATGACAAGTCCGAAATGGTTCGCGTCGTGTTTGGACATCCCGCTGCAACGGTTCCGCCAACAAACCCGCAGCATGGTGAGCCGGCAGCACGGCCCGCCCCCGCTGCTTCGCTTGTTCAGAAACAGTCTTCGGCAACTCTTGTTGCCGGCCCGGTAACCATTCCGGAAGTCAGGCCGGCCCAAAAGGCCATTCCCACTCTTCCTCGATTCAATCCGCAGACAGTCACTCTGACGGCCGAGGATTCCAATTCTCCAAAGATGGTTTCCGGGTTAATGCTGGCTTCCGCTCTGCCCCCTGCAGCTGCAGGTCAATCGCAGATCAATGTCGGACAGCAATCGACCCCCGGTGGCACGCTGAGCACGGCTCCGCAGGGTCCTCAGTACACCGGAGAGATTGTATCTTTTGACGTCAGGGATCTCGACCTGCGAGATTTTTTCCGGTTGATCAGTGAAACCAGCGGACTCAATGTCACAACGGATCAGAACGTCAGCGGCGTTCTGCCCGTGTTCCGTCTCACGGATGTGCCGTGGGACCAGGCGCTCGATATTGTACTCAAACAGAATCAGCTCCGGGGGGAACTCCAGGGCAACGTTCTTAGAATTGCTACCGCTGCGACTTTGCAGAACGAAGACGCCGCACGTAAGGCCGCACTTGACGCGAAGGATGCAATTTCTCCGTTGGAAACGCACACGTATATTCTGAATTACACGAAGGCGGCCGTGGTTCAAACAACGCTGACACAGGGGACGGCCAGTGTTGTTTCGAAGAGAGGCGACATCAGCAAGGATGACCGGAAGAATGCCCTGATCATCACCGATCTGCCGGGGCAATTTGCAAAAATCGATCAAATTATCAAGTTCCTGGATACTCCCGCAGACCAGGTGGAGATCGAAGGAAGACTGCTCTCGGCAAACAAGTCTTTCTCCAGAGATCTCGGCAGTCAGCTTGGATTGCTGTTTGGAAACAGAACCGGAAATATTCTGACTGGCGCGAGCGGCGCGAACAGTCCGTTCACCGTTGTTAACGGCGCCAATCCGCGTGTTCAAAGTGGAACCGGGGTTCCGTTGCTCTCCAATTTGCCTGCAGCGGCAACTTCCGGACTTGCGTTTCTGATTCAGCCGGGCGGCGATGTCCTGCTAGACGCCATAGTAACGGCAGCGGAAGCCAGCGGCCGAGCCAAGCTGCTGTCATCGCCAAGAATAACAACGCAGAACAACCAGCCGGCAACCGTGTCCCAAGGAACACAGATCCCCGTTCAAACCAATGTCAACAACACAGTCACGACATCGTTCATAGACTTTTCGTTGAATTTGACGGTTACTCCGCAAATTACATCGGCGGGAACAATCCTGTTGACGGTTGCGCTTGAAAACAGCGTGCCGGACTTTGCACGCCAGGTGGGTACCATTCCATCCGTTGCAAGTCAGAAGGCGAGGACGCAGGTTCTGATTCCGGACGGTGGCACCGCTGTTATCGGCGGAATCTACGTCGATACGGATACGAATAACGTGCGGCAGGTGCCGGGTTTTGGCAGCATCCCGATCCTGGGTTATCTGTTTAAGGAAACTGTTGTGTCCAAGAGCACATCGGAATTGATCTTCTTTGTAACGCCCAAGGTCAAGTCCATCGACCAGATCATTGCGGCGGTACCCGATGTAAAGGCTGAACCTCAGAGGTAGAGGCCGTCTTGCAAGTCAGCGTGGGACAACTCTTCAATTCACTGCGAGATAAGGTCCCGGAGTTGAAGGCTGCGATCCTTATCAGTGCGGCAGGCGGGTTTGAGATCCATTCGTCGTCGGATTTTGGTATAGATGCAGAATCTTTCGCGGCGGAATATGCAGCGTTGTTCCGAATCGCGCGGCGGACCGCCGAGGATACGGCGATGGGAGATGCTCTGGAGCAAATCTTGATTTCCGATAAGGCGATTCTGATCTCCCGGCGTACCGGAACCGACGATGTTGCGGTGTTTGTGTGTGGCGCCGACCAGCATCTTGGCCGATTGAGGTATGAAATTCGTCGCCTTTCCGAGCAATTCCATTTTTCTGTAGTCTGACGGCATGATTTCCCTACCGCGGCTGTATGCCATTGCGGATGCCGCTTTTGGAAATCCGGTAATTCTGGCCCGCGAGTTGTTCGAAGGCGGTGCCCGTCTGGTTCAGATCCGAAACAAGAATGCGTCAGCTCGCGAATTGTTCGATCAAGTCGTTGCTGTTCTGAAATTCGCGCCACCAGACGGCCGCATTATTGTGAATGACCGGGCGGATGTCGCTCTCCTTTCCGGAGCGGCTGGTGTACATCTGGGACAAACGGATCTTCCACCACTACAAATTCGAAGGATATTGTCCGCGAACCAGATTCTTGGATTTTCGACGCACAGCCTCGCCCAGGCGTTGAAGGCCGAACAATTGCCTGCGGACTACATTGCCGCAGGTCCGGTTTTTCCGACGGCGACAAAGACCGATGCGGATCCGGTCATCGGGCTGGATGGTCTTCGGGAGATATGCTCGTGCGCAAGCCGTCCGGTCGTTGCCATCGGTGGAATCACAATGGAGAACGCTCGTGAGGTTTTCTCATGTGGCGCGGTTTCGGTTGCGGTCATCAGCGATCTCCTGAAGTCTGGTGATGTCGCTCGCCGGACCGAAGAATGGTTGCGGTACAATTCCGAAGTATGCGGACCTCCCTCGAGCTTTACCTCATAGCAGCCGGAAACAAGCGTTTCGTATTGTTCAGTCCCCTGAATATCGTTGAAGGCATAGAGGAGGAATCTGAAGATCGCATTGTTAAAGGGATCGCCTGGTTCATGCGGCACCGGAATCGAGTGATTGCATGGCTCGGACGCGTTTTTAAGGCCGCACACGACTACTACGTGAAGCTTGAAGACCGGATTGACCCGGGAGAACGGGTGCTCAAAGCAATGGCCTCGGCCGAAGGATTCGTGATTTATCATGGGCCGACGCAGGATTCCAGGGATGCCAGCTCACAGTTTCGAATGCTTCTAAGGCGAAGGCGGATCCGTCAGTCGTTCTGGTTCGTTGTGGATCTGATCATTTCCACAGTCGCGATATTGTTTACTCCCATTCTTGCTCCGATTCCCGGACCTAATATTGTGCTCTATTTTCCTCTCCTGAGAATGCTGAGCCATTACCGCGCTGTTCGTGGAACCAGTTCAGGCCTTCGTTCCGTGGATATTGAGTTTAAATGCTTGCCTGATCTTGTCGGACTCGAAGAGAATCTTCGGACGCCTCCCTTCGACCGTCGGGCAGTACTGGCATTGGCGGAGGGATTGAAGATTCGCGGGTTGGAGCAGTTTCTGGAGAGGATGGTTTAGTGCAGATTTCGCCACGGCGCCTCCCGCCGTCATCGGCGCTGTTTTCGGATTACCTGGATAACTGGGAGAACGTGCGGCCGTTCTACTCCCGAGAGTATTCAGTGGATTCTATTTCATCATTTGCCCGCCAAAGACCCCATCCGGATAAGGCACACATGGACCGGCTATGTATGGTGCTGGCCGCACAGCAGAAACAGTTCGGTTCAAGTCAAAACGGCGTGGAGAATCTTGCCTCCGGTGCGACTGCCGTTGTCACCGGTCAGCAGCCGGGTCTGTTTACGGGCCCGCTGTATTCGATACTGAAAGCTCTCACCGTTGTAAAACTTGCCCGAAGTCTGGAGCAGTCCGGGGTTCGTGCAGCTCCCGTTTTCTGGATTGCCGCCGAAGACCATGATCACGAAGAGATTGAAACAACGTGGGTGCTCAATCGCGACTCGAGATTGTGCCGTGCAAGGGTGGACTTGTCTGATGACGTTCCTTCGCCTGTAGGGTGGGTCCATTTTCGCGAGGATATCCGCCGGGTAATCGCAGATTGTATGTCGTGTCTGCCACAATCCGACTTCAGTCAGGAAGTCGGCGATATTCTGGAGGCGAGTTACCAACCTGGACGATCACCCGTCGAAGGTTTCGGCTCCATGATGGCGAAGCTCTTCGCCGGCACTCCCCTCATCTTCGTAGACCCCCTCCATCCAGAACTAAAGAGTCTGGCGCAGCCGATCATGAATGAAGCCGTCCGTCACAATGCGGAGATTCGTGCGGCGGTGATCGAGAGAGGTAAGTCCCTTCGCGACGCCGGATATCACGAACAGGTGAAGGTGGATGGCAATTACACAGGACTGTTCGCATTTCGTGGCCGAGCGCGTCAGGCGCTTCGGCCGAACGAAGTCAATTTGGACCTTTCATTGAGTCCCAATGTTCTTTTAAGGCCGGTTGTCCAGGACACGATGTTCCCAACGGCGGCTTATATCGGAGGTCCTGCCGAAGTGGCGTATTTCGCGCAGGCAGCCGCAGTGTACAAGGTACTCAACTGTCCGATGCCGCCGATATTTCCAAGAATCAGCGCGACGATTCTGGAACCTCGCATCGACCGCCTGATCAGGAAGTACGGGATTGGTTTTGCAGACGTCCTCGAGGGTCGCGAGTCACTGAAGAGTAAGTGCGTTGCAGCGGTATACGACGTGGAATTGTTTGATCACGCCCGGGAAAGAATTGACGAGGAGATGCAGTCCCTTCGCGGGATTCTGGGTTCGATGGATCCAACGTTGCTGGGAGCGCTGGAGACATCCACGCGAAAGTCGGTTTATCAAGTGGAGTCTTTGCGTACGAGGTTTATCAATGCCGCCACCAGGCGAGACGAAATGCTGGCCAGGCACATTGACGGAATTGGTAGCTCGCTCTTTCCAGACGGGAAATTTCAGGAGCGAGTGCTCAATGTAACCTCGTTTCTGTCGCGGTATGGGACCGGAATCCTTCGGAGCCTTGATGAATCCTTGAGTCTCGATTCGACTCAACACCAGCTGGTGGAGATCTAGGAGCTGGATATGAAAATTGGCATCACGTGTTATCCGACGTACGGGGGCAGCGGAGTTGTCGCGACGGAACTCGGAAAAGAACTGGCTTCCCGCGGTCACGATGTTCATTTCATTAGCTATGCCTTTCCGATCCGGTTGACATTGAGCGAGCGGATTTTCTTCCATGAAGTCGAAGTTCGGACATACCCGCTTTTTGAGTACCCACCGTACGACCTTGTTCTGGCCACAAAGATGGCGGAAGTCATCACCCGCTACGATTTGGATATTCTGCATGTGCACTATGCGATCCCGCACTCCATCAGCGCTTATCTTGCCCGTATGATGCTCGCAGACCGGAAAGTTCCATTCGTGACGACTCTTCATGGCACGGATATCACGCTGGTCGGTAATGATCGATCCTATTTGCCGATCACACGCTTTGGAATCGAACAGAGTGATTCAGTCACCGCAGTTTCAAAATATCTGTTGCGGCGAACAGTGGAAGAGTTTCAAATCCACCGTCCGATAACGGTAGTTCCTAACTTCGTTGATTGTAACGTGTACAACAGGACGACGGACCCGGCGCTCCGGGGGCGTTTCGCGGAATCTGATGAAGCAATTTTGATCCAAATCTCAAACTTCCGCCCACTGAAGCGGATTGAAGATGTGATTGCGATCTTTGCAAAGGTTCTCAAGCATTGCCGCGCAAAGCTGCTAATGGTTGGAGATGGTCCTGAGCGGCCCAAGGCAGAATGGTTAGCTGGTACGCTTGGAATATCCGACCACGTTCTTTTTCTGGGAAAGCAAAACGATATGGCTCAGCTCCTTTCCATGGCGGATGTAATGTTGTTTCCCAGTGAAAATGAATCGTTTGGCCTTGTGGCGCTGGAAGCGATGGCATGTGAAGTGCCAGTTATTGCAACGAATATCGGAGGGATTCCCGAAGTCGTTGAACATGGGCAGGACGGATATTTGTTCAAAGTCGGTGACACAGACGGAATGTCTACAGCTTGTGTGGAACTGCTTGAAAATCCGGAGCGCCGGCTGGAGATGGGACAGAGTGCCCGGCAGCACGCTCAGCGCGACTTTTGTGCAAGTAAAATCGTGAAACGCTACGAAGAAATTTACCGCCAGACCATCGCATCCGCAGATAAGTCCTTGGATATTCGCTAAAGTCACATTTCCGCTCGCCGATATCGTATCTATTGGTAGGGGAGGGAAAGTTGCGTGAGAACACGAAGTTGCAGCTTTCGCGTCAAAGAGTGACAGAACCAGACCGCTGAAGCAGCGCTGGTTCGGAAATGGGGTACAAATCCATGGTTAAGTCGTATGTATCTGAGGATCTCGTTCTGGACCCGGAAATGCGCAGTTCCAAGGTGCTCGATTTCGAGCGACAGTTGCTCGGGAAGGTTGTGGGACAGGATCGTGCGGTTCGGCGGATCGTCAATATGTACCAGATTTATATGGCCGGAATGGCATCACCAGGCCGCCCAGTAGGAAATCTTCTGTTCCTTGGCCCGACGGGTTCCGGCAAGACTCGGGTCGTCGAAGCTTCGGCCGAGATCCTGTTCGGTAGCCCCCGTGCCTATATAAAGATCGATTGTGCGGAATTTCAGCATAGCCATGAGATCGCAAAGTTAATTGGTTCTCCTCCGGGATATCTGGGGCATCGCGAAACGCCGCCGATCCTGACTCAGGAGGCGATTGACCAGTACCATACCGACGACTTGAAGCTGAGCCTGATCCTCTTTGACGAGATCGAAAAAGCGAACGATGCCGTCTGGCAGTTATTACTCGGTATTCTTGACAAGGCGACGCTGACGCTTGGCGATAACCGTAAAGTCGATCTGTCTCGTTGCCTGATTTTCATGACCTCCAATCTCGGGGCCGTTGAAATGAGCGAGATCGCTCATGGAGGGATTGGTTTCACTTCGCATTCTACCCATAGCGACGAGGAACTGGCGGACCTGGATCGGAAGATGTATCGCACCGCACTGGAGACGGCAAAGCGGAAGTTTTCTCCGGAGTTCATGAATCGGCTGGATAAAGTAGTTGTATTCCGGAACTTGTCCGCCAATGACATGCGTCAAATTCTCGATATTGAGCTGAACGAGGTCCAAACCCGGATCATGTCATCGCAAACGGAAAACCAATTCATTTTCCGTTGCACCTCCGAATCCAAGGACTTTCTCCTTCGGGAGGGAACGGATGTGAAGTACGGGGCAAGACATCTCAAAAGGGCTATAGAACGTCACTTGGTGTTCCCCCTGTCGAACCTGATCGCCACTGGGCAGATTGGCGTCGGAGACGTCATTAAGATCGATATGGGCCGTTCTGGAGAAAAGCTGGCATTTACGAAAGAACGAATTATGTCCAGTCTCGCGGCCAGCGAGGAAGGCAGCCTTCTTGGACTCTCCTCACGGAAGCCGAGTAAGGGAGATAGCAAGGCAGCGGGTGGCTTGAAATAGTCGAGAGTTCACTATGTAATTGAAAATAAAAGGCCAGACTGAAAAGTCTGGCCTTTTCGCTCGCTTGGGAAACAACGCAAGCCGGCGAGCGGACTTGAACCGCTGGCCTGCTGATTACGAATCAGCTGCTCTACCAACTGAGCTACGCCGGCAAAAAAATGCTCACCCCAATGGGGTGAGCAGTAGTCGTAAAGAGAAAAGAATTGTTGAATCCGCAAACGCGGGTTCAAGCTCCAGTGGACCTAATTTAAATAGGGGGTTGGGGGTTGTCAACGAATTATTTTCCCGGCTTTTCAAAGCGTTCAGTCCGTTGCGGTTAACGGATGCATCGAAATGGAGATCTGCTACTCGTGAATCTCTTTCCTTGTAAGTTCTTGATCCAGCTTGAGTTCGATGAATTCTGCCCCTTCCGGCCGGTCAAGGGTCCGATTTGGAAAGAAGGTTTTCATCACAACGCGTCCTCCGCCCAGACCAAATCCCGCGATGATACAGATACCCACGAGTACGGCTATAAACGTAAAGACAGTGACGATGATTGGGCCTAATCCGAGACCGGGCGGAGGTTCCTCCCACATCACATTCGACGCGTAATGTACCTGACCCAACAGCGATTCGATTACTGAAGAATCCGATGTGCCGGACACAATTGCCAGAAGTGGGCCAACACGTCTGCGAGACGTCGCAAGATTCGGCGTTGCCGCATTCATTTGATCGGCGAACTTTCGTGCGATCTGCTGAGTTGGATAAAGCACCAACAGGAGTCGTACTGTCTTGTCTCCGATCCGATAGTCGGCTGTTGTGGCTTCAGCGCTCACGTCAAAGCCAAGCCTGGAAGGATCCACTCCTTCAACTTTCTGAATGTTCGCAGCATCAAGAATGTATTCTTCGCTACCTGGAATTAGATTTGTAGATGGCAAACGATTTGAGATTGCCGGTTTTTGCGATCGACCTAGAATATTCCTGGAAAAGATCTCAGCGAGATTCTCGATAGAATGAGATTCACCATTCAATCGAACCATGTAATTGGCCTGCCAGAAGTAAGAAAAATTCTTATCTTGAAAGCTCTCTGCACCAGCAGAGAAGGCCGTAGAAACTCCGCCAACGACTCTTCTTTGATTCGTGAAAAAGCTGTACGCCGCGCCGAAATCGGTGAATTGGAATAATGCCGCCCGGACGCGTCCCGATGGGCCCTGCCAGGTCTGTACGGTTATATTATTCAACCCCAACGTTCGGAGATCTGAGGCCGGTTTGAGATCGAACTTTTCGATATTGGATTCGGTAAATGTTTCCGGACTTCCTGAGGCCATCCATCCTGGAAGGGAATTGACGGTTTGAATGAGAGTTTCAGGAAGTGTTCTGGGCCCCTGTCCCTGGAGTGTAGCGGTGAGGATGAAGAGCAACAGACAACTGCGGATCCACTTTTGAAACATTTCAGTTCAGACTCACGCTGGCGAACTCGAACCGGCCTAGTGTCTTTCGATGGAACTGGCAGTTTTTACTCCACTAAGAGTATCTGCGTAGGATCTTACACCGTCGAGAAGATACTGAGCAAGATGTTGGCGGTAGGCTGGCGTTCGAAGAACCTTTTCTTCGTCGGGGTTGCTGATAAAGCTGATTTCGGCCAGGATCGAAGGCATATTCGCTCCGATGAGAACGACGAATGGAGCCTGCTTGACGCCTCGATCCGGACCGGTACCCTTGGCTCGCGACATTGAATTTTGGACGCGCTCGGCAAGTTCGCGCGACTCCGTCACCTTTTCGGTCAGGACTATCCTTTTTACGAGATCTGAAAGTTCGTGCACGGACTTTTCGGAACCCGCATTTTCCCGCGATGCCGTGTCCAAAGACTCCTTGGAGGTCGTGAAATTGAGAAAGAATGTTTCAACGCCCCGTACGGTTTTCGTCTTGCTTGAGTTTGCATGAATCGAAATAAACAAGTCGGCTTCCTGTTGATTGGCAATTACCGTACGAGTTTCAAGGGGGACGAACGTGTCATCGTTTCGTGTCATCACGACTTCTGCGCCAAGTTCCGTTTCTATAAGAGTCTTCAACCTCTTTGCGACATCCAGTACCAGCTCTTTTTCCGAATACCCTGTCGGCCCGATGCTTCCAGTGTCTTTGCCGCCGTGGCCGGCATCAATGACAACACGACTTACCTTCAGTCCCAGGCTTCGGATCAAAGTCCTGTTCCCAAGACTGGTCGGCTTTGCAGAAGATGCCATTTCGGCGCCAGGCTCACTGACCTTATTATCAGCCTTGATTTCAGGGACTGGTGGTGCGGTGCTCGTGGATGGCGACGAGATCGCTGTCGACGTCGAGGGGCTTACTGCTTTCTCTCCTGACGGAGTTGTGGGGGACGTCGTCGCGGAGTCTGCCACTGCTGATGTTGGAGCAGTCGATGCGATTTCTTCGGTGGTTGCTTTGGCTGCTTTCTTCGCGCTACCGGAGGCTGATATCGGTGGTGGCATGGTCGATGCCGTATTGGGTGTCTGCCCTGCTGTCCCGCTGACTGGAGGGGTACGAGGTTGTTTCGCAGCCTGCGCTCCCGCGACGATCGCTGTTGAAGGGGCAGTCGACGTCACGGGCGGCGTTCGCGACCCGGTCACTGTCGGTGGCGGTGGCACGAAGGACGGCACAGGTTCTGTGACCGCCCGCTTTTGAGTCGTGTTTGGTTCAACGGTTGAAGGAACGACCGTATCGCTATCGCCAATGACATCGATAATCAGGCGGTCCGGATCCCGCAGAGTAAATGAAGTGGTGCGCAGCATCGTGGCGAGGTCCAGGACCACTCGAACGGTGCCCGCTTCATACTGACCAACTCGGATCTTCTGCAACAAGCCGGATTCAACGTGCCATTCCTTATTGACAAGTGAGGGATTCAAATGGGCGTTTGCGATATCGATGTATACACGATCGGGTGATTTCGCTTCTCCCTGCTTGAATCGGACTTCACCGCTCAGATCTACGACAACGCGAAGAGACTTCTCCGCCGGCCAGTACCGTATGCTGTCTACGGAGACTTTCTCGCCGGGCGTTGTATCGATTCGTGCAATCGGCTTTAGCAAATACTTTGAATCTCCAGAATCGGAGACGATATCCGGTACCGGCGGCATCGCTTCGTCAGCTATGTTTAACGTTGCGATATCCCGCTCCGCAGATTTCCTGTACGGACTTTGCGGATATTCGTTTACGAGAAATTTCAGAGTCTTGACGGCATTGTGGCTGTCATTGATGCTTTCGTACAATCTGGCAATAGCAAGCAACGCGTCGTCAGCGTAGCTCGTTTTTGGCGTAATCAGATATACCCGCTGGTACGCATTAATGACTTTCAGTACTTCAGCGCGATTCTGTTGCGGCTGAGGTTTTTCGTTGAGAAGCTTGTCCGCCTGCTGTGCAGAATTAAAGGCGGAGGTCGCCTGCTGCAGGAGGGAAGGTTGCGCCAGACTTGTCGATGCCATTATCAAAACTACGAACAAACCGACAATGGATCTTTTCCCCATCATTTATTTGACTGGCTCGATGTTGGAGAAGTGGCGAACACCTCGTTCATCCAACCATTTCGCGATTGGAGCAATGGGAGGATCCTGGGGCTTTTCCGTGGGACCGCCGGATATGACCGGGCCGATCTTCGATGTGTCGACCGGAGTTGCCGGGACCAGGGATTCACTTTTCAAGCTCGAAGCGAGACTCGCCGTCGAAGGTCTTGTGTAAACGGCACGGATTTTCCGGACATAGTTCCGCGTTTCCTCGTAGGGTGGAATCTTTCCGAGGCGCGCCACAAGATTCTCTCCTGCGTTATATGCGGCCAGCGAAAGGTCCACATTTCCTCCAAACATCTCAAGAAGATATTTGATGTAGCGAACGCCGCCTTCGATATTCTGCTGTGGATCGAAGAAGTTCTGAACTCCGAATCGACGGCCGGTCTCGGGTATCAATTGCATTAATCCGATTGCGCCTTTTGGGGAAACGGCCGACGCATTGTAGTTCGATTCAGTCCTGATCATGGCATCTATCAGATTGGGATCGACACCGTTGCTTCGTGATATGGATTCGACGAGCGGACGATATCGTTCGGATGTCTGGTCTTCAGCCGATGGCACTGCCTTCAGCTGTTGAACTTCCGTGTTCGTGGGTAATGGGACCGGTGCCGGTACAGTTATATCACTATTCGATGCGGCATTACCTTCCCAATGTAGGATAGTGCGATCTTCCGCACGCAAGACTTTCGGAGCAATACATAACACCGCGACACCGCCGATCACCAGCATGCCAAAGAGTCGTTTTTGCATTTTGACCACAATCCGAAGTGGTCAGGCTCTAAGCACCAGCCACGATATTGTACACGGCCTGTAAAGCCTGATCTATCTTTTCGGCGTCCCGCCACTTCCACCGATGATATCGGCGACTTTCTTTATGATGTTCCCGGCGTAGAACTTCTTCTGAAGATCCTTGGTTACAAAGGCACCGGGCCGTCCGATGCTACGCTGAGGACAACGATGCCAGCAGCGATTTTTGCGCCTATTTGTTCGGACAATTGCCGAAGTACGGATGGACCACCGCGTTGATGTGGGAAGGGTGTTACGGACGTTCCGTCGATCGTATTATGAAGTGCCGATGATCTCACCAACCGTCATCGAATTTCATTCCTGCTCAGGAAGCTGTTCCAGTTCCTCTCGTATTTCGTCTTCCGGGTATCCGAGACGTGCCAATACGCGATAAAGCCGGTTTGCGTCTTTGCGCTGGATCGGCGATTGAAGTTTCCAGTCGATCATTTTAGCCCGTACCATATGTTGTAGCGACGGCCAGTCATGCTCGGAAAGCGCATGCTCAATGATTTCCGGTGGAACTCCGCTATTCAGCAGTTCATCACGCACAAGCGACACGTGGAAGTCGCGTCGCTTCATGACCAGGTTCCCGGCGTATCGCGCATCATCGAGAAAGTGTTTCTTCTGCAGCATGTCGATGATCTCTTTCGGAACTTCTCGAAACTTGCGTTCCAGTTTTTTGCGAAGTTGAAAGACCGTATAATCCCGCCGCCGCAATAGTTTCAAAGCCTGATGGTAGATTTCGTCCACGGTTCGGCTATCCTAACAGGACCATGCGGTTCGTGAAACTTGTCGTGCTCTTGTTGATTCTGATTTCGGGAGGCTGCGGCTATAAGTTGGCCACAAAACGCGCCAATGCGGGGGAAGGACAAACCATCGCGGTTCCCACTTTTACAAACTCTTCCACGACGTATCGGGTTGAGCAGCGCCTCAGCGAATCACTTCGCCGCGAACTCATTCAGCGCACTCGATACAAGGTTGTTTCCGGACCGTCGGGTGACGTACTCATTTCCGGAGAAGTGCTTCGATATGGCGCTGCAGCCAGCACAATCATCAGCGGTCGGGCATCGTCGTACATCATTTCTGTGGAACTCAAGATTGTGGTGACCGATACCCGATCAGGCGAAGTGCTATATCAGAATCCGAATATGCGTTTTCAGGAGAACTTTGAAATGGCTCCAAACTCCTCAGGGTTTGTCCCTGAAGAACCGGCGGCAGTGGATCGCGTTGCAGGGGTGTTTGCTGCATCGCTGGTCGCGGCCCTAATCAATCCCAAGCCATGAGATTTTCAGAATTCCGCCAGTACCGAGCGAGTCGCCCTACGGACAATGTGTATGTATTTGTTTGCGAAGATGACTTTCTTGTCGAAGAGTCCCGCGCAGTGTGGACTGGACTATTCGAAGGGAATTGGCTGGCCGAAAAACTCCATGTGAAAGAATTTGAGGACATTGAATTTGCTCGCCTGATGGACGATGCACTGACGCCCTCCCTGTTTTCGCAATGCCGACTGCTGATGGTGACAAATGCGGAGAAGCTGACGAAGGACAGAATTGAGGATCTGTCAAAACTCCAGGGAGTTGCGTCCTCCTCGCTGAAGGTCATACTCGTCTTCGGAATTCTACGGCCGTCCGATACCTGGACCAGGGCATTCCCCATTATCGGTATCGATCCAATGAAGTCCGCCGATGCGATACGGTGGGTCATCGATCGTTATGGTATGACTCCCGAAGTTGCGCGTTACATTGTCGAAAACGTCGGGTCGGACCTCTATCCGCTCCATAACGAAATTGAAAAATTACGATCCTACGTGGGCGCTGGAAGGCCGATTACGAATCGGGATGTGGATGAACTGGTTCTGCGTTCCGAACAATTCGGGCCATACGAACTCGGCGACGCAATACTTGCGAGGAATTATCGGAAATCGGTTCAAGTGGCCGGCGCGATGTTGGCGGATGGCGCGGAACCCCTGTTGCTTCTCAGTCAAATCGTTCGCGTGTGGAGGCAGCTCTTTATTGGAAAGGGACTCTCCAGTCAGCGTAGCGCGAAGGAAGTGGCCGCAGCCGCTGGGATTCCCCCGTTTAAGGCCGGCGAATTCGTCGCTGGCTGCAAAAGATATGAATGGCGGCAGCTCGTTTTGGGGTTTCGAGAAATTCTGAATCTGGATCGAACCCTGAAGTCTTCCAGTCCGGACGTCGAAGCATGCTTCGACGTGGTGCTCTGGAAAATGACGAATTAGGCTGATGCCAGGGCGTTTACCGATTTTGTCAGGCGCGATTTGTATCGGCGGGCGGTGTTCTTTTTGATCACGCCCTTTTGTACGGACTTGTCAATCAGGCTGAACGTGCCGGGAAGAATTGTTTTTGCTTCTTCCGACTTTCCGGTTTCAATTGCAGATCTGAGTTTTCTCATCTGCGTTTTGAGCTTGTGGCGGTTGGATTGATTGAGAGCTTTGAGTTTCAGGCTCTGACGATGTCGCTTTAAAGCGGATGGATGATTTGCCATCGGATCTCCTTATGGTGCTTTACGAAAACGTTAATCATAGCATGCTATAATTCGCCCGGGTCTTGATAACTTAATGAAAAAGAGCATCAGGATCGGTGGCGGCATCGCCGAGTTTTTTGGAACCCACGACGGTAACATCAAATATCTCGAGTCACTTCTCCGCGTTCAGGTTCAAATCAAGGACGACACTCTCACCATCGATGGCACGGATGAGCACGTCGATCTGGTGGAGCGGATGATCGCCGATTACGTGCAACTGCGCGCGGAAGGTGTAAAGCTTTCCAATTCCGATTTGAAATCCGTCATCCGAATCATATCGGAGGACGCTACTCAGAGTCTTCGGGGTGTGGTGACAACATCCAAACAGGTTGTCGCCGGCAAACGCAGCCTGACTCCGAAGACCCTCAATCAGAAACTTTATCTGGAGGCGATCGAAAGGAACGATCTCGTCTTTGGTATCGGGCCGGCGGGAACAGGAAAAACCTATCTGGCCGTCAGCATGGCGGTACGGGCTCTGACGGAGAAAAAGGTGAACCGCATTGTGCTTACGCGGCCTGCGGTTGAGGCTGGCGAGCGGCTGGGATTTCTTCCGGGCACCTTGCAGGAGAAGATCGATCCCTATCTCAAGCCCCTCTACGACGCCTTGTATGACATGCTGGATATCGAACGCGTGGATCGCCATCTGGAAAGGGGTGCAATTGAAATTGCGCCGATCGCGTTCATGCGAGGACGGACGCTCAATGATTCTTTCGTTATTCTGGATGAAGCCCAGAATACGACCGCGGAGCAGATGAAGATGCTTTTGACGCGAATCGGGTACAACACGAAAGTCGTTGTGACTGGGGACGTAACGCAGATCGATTTGCCATCTGGCAAGATGTCGGGCCTCGTTGAGGCGGAGAAGATTATTAGCGGAGTCGAGGGCATCGCGTTTGTCCACTTTAACGACAGAGATGTCGTACGTCACCCGCTGGTACAACGCATCGTTCGTGCATACGAAGCGTATTCCGCTGATGGAATAGCTCGCCAGCAGCCCCTGCGATTCGGTTCTGGAGATGACACCATCCCCAGTGCAGAATAATTCCCCGACTAAGTCCCGGAGCAGGGAAATGCGTGATGATGCGACTTCAAACAACCGTCTTGTCTTGAACAAGCAGAGGAAGCACGCGATTGACATGGCAGATATCAAAACGTTTCTTTCGGAACTGACTGACTATCACGGAAAGCCTGCCATGGCATTTACGGTAGTCCTTATTGATGATGAAGCAATGCAGGGCTACAACCGGAAATATCGGGGTTTTGACAAAACAACGGATGTTCTCTCCTTCGATGGCGACGGAGACTATCTCGGAGACATTCTGATATCTGTTGAAACGGCTTTTGCTCAGGCACGCAAGTCGTCCGTGCTGACTCTGAACTCCAACATCCGTCGCCTGGCCCTCCATGGTTTTCTCCATCTCAGCGGATATGATCACGAAATCGATAATGGAGAGATGCGCGCGATTGAGACTCGCCTGCGTCGAAAATTCAAGTGCTGACAGGTACTGAGTTTCTGATCTCCCTCGTGTTTGTGATCGTTCTGCTGCTGCTTTCGATTGTCGATATAGCGTTCAGCAACGTGAACAAAATCACTGTTCGCCGCCTAATGGAAACGCCGAGGGCGAAGCATGTTCCACAGCTGGCAGCTTTGGTGGAATGCCGGAACGAAGTGCTGATGTCGATTCACATCTTGATTCAGGTGCTGCTGGTCGGCGCAGCTGTGTTTCTCTTTGCCGCATTTGAACGCCGTGAGATTCGATATCTTGAAGGGATGCCCGGAACGATCCTGCTGATGCTCGTGTTGATTCTCCTGTTTCGACAGCTGCTGCCGAGACTCATTGCGGCGAGGAATCCCGAAATCCTGTTGATTCGAATCTTTCCCCTTGTCCGCGTATCACAGATGATCATGCGTCCGTTTGCCCGCGTACTCACGGCGGTTCTGAATTACTTCAATCGCTGGGAAGAAGTCATGGAGCCGGACAAGGAAGAAGAGACTTCGGAAGAGGAAATTCAGGCATTCATCGATGCCGGACAGGAAGAAGGAATTCTCGAGCACGATGCCGGCGAAATGATTCAGTCCATTGTGCAGTTTGGCGACAAGGTCGCCAGGGAAGTGATGACTCCGCGAACGCATATTGTGGCGCTGGATATCAATTCTCCGGTGGAGAGACTCTTGCAGTTGATTACGTCTCGCCGCCACGCAAGAATACCCGTGTTTCGCGATGACCTGGATAATATTGAAGGCGTTATCCACGAACGCGACTTGCTCCGGGTCTGGCAGCGTGGCGAGAAACTCGACTCGCTGCGTTCGCTTGTCAATCCCGTACATTTCGTTCCTGAGACCAAGCCCGTCAACGATCTGCTTCAGGAAATGAAAGAGAAGGGGGAGCAGATGGTACTTGTCGTCGACGAATACGGCGGAATTTCAGGCCTGGTTACCATTCAGGATCTCGCTGAGGAAATTCTGGGTGAAATGAATGACAGAGACTCCGTTGGTGAAAAGATTGCAGAGGAAAGTCCCGGAGTTTTCATTGTCCCCGGAAGTCTTGAACTAAGTTCGCTCAACGAGACACTTGGAACTCCATTCGTCGAGGACACCGAATGCACAACTGTTGCCGGCGCCGTTGTCGAACTCTTCGGCCGGTTACCGTCTGGAGGAGAGAAGATCGAACACAAGGGAGTTGCCGTCGAAGTGCTGGACGCAGACCGCCGCAGAGTTCACCGTTTGCGAATGAGACTCCTTGTTCCGCGAACTGAAGAGAAGCCCGAATCCAAACAAAAAAATGCCTGAACATCCCGGCCGGTCCGGATTCGTAACAATAGTGGGCCGACCAAACTCGGGAAAGTCCACTCTCGTCAATTCGCTTGTCGGGGAAAAAATTTCCATTGTCACCGACAAGCCCCAGACCACTCGCAACGTTATTCGAGGAATCGTGACGCGCCCTGAAGGCCAGGTCGTTTTTCTCGACACTCCCGGAATTCATAAGCCGATCCATCGTATGAATGATCGGATGATGCAGGCTGTTCGAAATTCGATGGGGGAAGTGGATGTACTCGCATTGATTGTCGATGCGTCCGTTCCGTTTGGAGGTGGGGATGAATATACGCTGGAACTCATCAAGCCACTGACACTTCCCAAGATCCTCTTGTTCAACAAAATCGACAAAGTGAACAAGAGAGATTTGCTGCCCAGGATCGATCATTACAGCAAGATTCTGAATTTCGAGGAAGTCGTTCCGATTTCGGCGCGCACCGGCGAAAACCTGGAAGCTTTCCTCAGGGCAGTTTTCAAATATTTGCCATCGGGTCCACAGTTTTATCCCGAGGATCAGTTCAGCGATCAGCAGGAACGGACCATGACCGCGGAGATCATCCGTGAAAAGCTGATCCTGCTGACGCGTGACGAACTGCCGTATTCCACTGCCGTTGTTATCGATCGCTTCGAGGAGGCAGAGAAGATTTATCGAATTTATGCCACCATCTTTGTCGAGCGCGAATCACAGAAGGCCATCGTCATTGGTAAGGGTGGACTCTTGATGAAGGAAATCGGAACTGCTGCTCGTCACGAATTGGAATCGTTTTTTGGCCTGAAAGTTTTTCTGGAACTGCACGTCAAGGTGAGTAAAGGCTGGCGCGATGACGAATCCACGCTGACACACTTGGGTTTCCCGAAGTGAGTGGATGACGGAGAATCGTTCCTGCGTTGCCGACGCGGTCTATGACCGCGCCGGATCCTTCTGTGGTGGCAGGCCGTCACAGAGCGCCTGCAGGCTGGATGGGGAGCATGAAGATTGGACACGATGAAATTTATGAAGTCATTGCTCGAATTCCGTCGCGTCGGGTTGCGACGTATGGGCAAATTGCCGAACTGGCGGGAATTCCCGGACAAGCGCGGAGGGTTGGATATGCGTTAAGCGCCCTTGCTGCAGATACCAGTATTCCCTGGCATCGGGTTATCAACGCGAAAGGGATGATCAGTCCCCGCTCGGGTTCCGGCTCCGGTAAGCTTCAGCGCCTCCTGCTGCAGAAGGAGGGAATTGTCTTCGATTCTTCAGGACGATTCGACCTTACCCGTTTTCAGTGGAGGACTGGTTAGCGCGGGCGCTCCTACGGGCAGTTCGGTCCCCAGGTGTTGTATGGAGTTTGCCCATCGCTGGATATCAGAGAAGATGCGCTGCAGACATTTCCCATTCCGCTTTCAGTCTGATCCGTGTACGAAACGCCACTATCCATTTTGGGTATCCAGTCCCGCATTCCCGTTATGGGGTCCACCGGGATTTCCCGGAAATAATGCGCATCGACGAGATCCTGAAGCGACTGCGGGGCCTTCTTCTTGTCGGCCGTGTATTGATCGATGACTTCGTTGATCGCCCGCTGGTTGTCAAGTAGAACGGTTTCCTTCGAACGCAGCAGCACTGCCTGATACATCGGTATGGCGATGGCGACCAGAATTGCGATGATCGTCATCACGATCATCAATTCGAGGATTGTGAATCCGTCCTGTTTACCAGTCTTTATATTTCGTTCCATCCATTGCCGTCCCACTTGATTTTGTATGAACGTCGAAAACATCCTGTCCACCCCACGAACCGGCGGTAGGGTCGTCCTGATCCGAGCGCAGGTCCCAATCCGTATTGCACCGGCATTCGCTCATTGGATCGATCGGAATGGCGCGCAGGAAATAAATCTTCTTTCCCACTGCGGTGAGCAGATCGACGCCGTTGGCAAGCGTTTCCAGATCCGGTGGGTAACCATTTGCCATCGCGTCTGCCATGATCTGCCCGCTGTCTGCAGCCAGCTTGTAGCGATCGATGGCCGTGCGCATGTCACGAAGGGCTTGCCGCAGTTCCTTTTCCTTTTCGCGTTGTATCGTGTTCCTTGCGAGCGGGAGCGCAAGCCCAACGAGAATGGAAACCAGCGCGACTGTGACGATAAGTTCTACAAGCGAAAATCCGCCTGTTCGTTTTCTGCTCATTGAACCGTGATTCTTGTTTCCACCGCGGCTCCCGTACGCATGATCTGAGTGGAGTCGCGTAATTTAATATCCGTCACGCGAAGAAGGGAATCGCCCTTCTTGTCTTTCGGCACGACCGTCAATGTGATCAGATTCCCGGTGCCTGCAAGTGCAGCAGCGTATGGAGGCCTTTCCATTCCGACATGACCCCTCCCGGCACCCGACTCCACTCAGATCATGCGTACGGGAGCCACGGTGGAAACAAGAATCACGGTTCAATGAGCAGAAAACGAACAGGCGGATTTTCGCTTGTAGAACTTATCGTCACAGTCGCGCTGGTTTCCATTCTCGTTGGGCTTGCGCTCCC
>Ga0163162_10001327_pt1 | contig 23119 bp, 16 predicted proteins | sample S55metaG_FD_115310 | JGI IMG/M metagenome (GOLD analysis project Ga0163162, IMG submission 115310) | Switchgrass rhizosphere microbial communities from Kellogg Biological Station, Michigan, USA - S5-5 metaG | ecosystem: Host-associated > Plants > Roots > Rhizosphere > Soil | place: USA...
CAACCGCGATGGCTCAGACCGCTGCCAACCCGAAACCCAGGTTCGTCGGCTGCTTTGTTCCGCACGGCGCAGCGCCCGGGTATTGGGTCCCAAGCACGGAAGGGCCTCTTGCCGCCGAGCTTCCCTTCAATTACAAACCGCTGGAACCCTTCCGGAATCAAACGGTACTTTTCAGCGGATTGCATTCCCGGTCCGCAGAACCTCCTCCGGGAGCGACAGGTGCCGATCACTGGGTGGCATCGGCATTTCTGTGTGCCAGCAAACCCAAGAAGACCGCCGGAGCAGATGTCTACAACGGAACGACAATTGATCAGATCATCGCGAAGAAAATCGGTGGCGACAATCTGATGCCGTCCATGCAGCTGGCCGTTGAAGATCCGGGCGCGAATTCGAGCAACTGCGGCGAAGGCTACAGCTGCACGTATACCAACACGATATCGTGGTCTTCCCCAACGGAGCCACTTCCGATGGAATTGAATCCCCAGGTGATCTTCGAACGCATGTTCGGAGATGGCAGCACGCCGGAACAGCGCGTCGCCCGGAGAAAACGGGACGGCAGTATTCTCGATTCGCTCACGGGCAGCATCTCCCGCCTGAGCAAAGACTCCAGTGCGGCCGACCGCGAGAGGCTCGAGAGCTACACCGAAAATGTTCGAGAAATTGAACGTCGGCTTCAAATCGCAATGAAGGCTTCGGCTGTCGCTCCAACGGACATGCCGGTGCCGGTGGGTGTGCCGCAAACTTTTGATGAGCACATCAAGCTGCAGTTTGATCTACTGGCGTTGGCCTTCCAGGCGGATATCACCCGCGTCGGCACGCTGCTGTTTGCGCGTGACCTGACGGGACGAACTTATCCGGAAAGTGAAGCTCCCACCTCGGGTTTCCACGGCGTGTCTCATCACGGCGAAGATCCGCGCCGCATCGCCGACCTTTCGAAAATCAATCAGTATCACGTCAAGATGCTGGCGCATCTCATCGGAAAGATGGCAGCAACGAATGATGGCGACGGAACCGTGCTGGACCACTCCCTGGTTCTGTATGGATCGAATATGGGAAATCCCAATCAGCATCTGCACTATGACGTGCCGCATGTTCTTGTCGGCGGTTTGAATGGAAAGCTTAAGGGAGGACGTCATCTTCAATATCCAAGCAAGACCGTGCCGACGGGCAATTTGCTTTTGTCCATTCTGGACATGTATGACATTCACCAGGACAGCATCGGCGACAGCACCGGCCGGCTGGATAAACTGTAGGGGGATTGGTTATGAAACGCATCGTCGCCATTGGCGTGGTTGGTTTGGGGTTGCTGCTGTTGTCGATCGTTGGTTTGGGTGCCGGTCGCTCTGAAGTTGCAGATGCGCTCATGCGAGGAGACAAGGCAGCGGCGCGCAAGCTTATTGAACAACGCGCTGACGTGAATGCTCCTCAGGCGGACGGGGCCACAGCCCTTCATTGGGCCGTGTTCCAGTCCGACAAGGAAATGGTCGACCTGCTGCTTCGCGCAAAGGCCAACCCCAGTGCTTCGAATCGCGAAGGCGCAACGCCGCTCTGGCTGGCGTCGATCAACGGAGACGCGCCCATCATTACCGCACTGCTGGATGCAGGAGCCAACACCAACGAACCCCTTCCTCTGGGCAGAACGCCCCTCATGGCTGCGGCACGGACCGGTAACGTCGATGCGATGAAGGTGCTCGTCGATCACGGCGCGAACGTGAATGCGAAGGAGACCCTTCGCGGAACAACGCCCTTGATGTGGGCAGCAGATGAAGGCCATGCTCCGGCCATCCAATACCTGATTCAGCACGGTGCGGATATCAAAGCGCACTCAAATCTGGTCGAACGCGGAAGAGGGCCGGCACTCGGGAAATCGAACGATCCAAGAAAACAGGTCGCGGCCCAGGGCGCAGCTCTGGCAGCCGGTCAGGCATCGCCAGACCTGGGCACATTGCGGGCCGCGGCGGACGGCACTGCGGCTCCGGCGCAAGGACAGCGTGGGGCTGCTGCAGGCCAGGGACAACGCGGTGGACGAGGTGGCCAGGGGAACGCCAACGCTGCGGCCGCTGCCAATGCTGCAACGGCAGACGGCACCGATCAGGGTGATGGTGGCGCAGCAGTCGGATTCGGCGGTGGCGGTGGGCGTGGGCAAGGCACAGTCATGGATGGGGGTGCGCTGACTCCGCTGATTTACGCGGTACGCTCCAATGATCTGGATTCTGTCAAGGCTCTCCTGGCGGCTGGCGCGGACATCAATCAAACGTCCGGCTATGGCTGGAGCCCGCTGCTGGTTGCGACACAAAATCGGTACTACAAGCTCGGCGAATACCTGCTGGACCACGGTGCCGATGTGAACCTCGCCAACAAGGGCTTGTGGACTCCGCTCTATCTCGCAACCGACAACCGCAATATCGAATCCGGAGATTATCCCGTACGCAAGGGCGACATGGATCATCTGGATTACATCAAGATCCTCATCGACAAGGGCGCCAACGTCAATGCCCGGATTAAAGACAGCACGCAGACGCGAACCGTATTTACGAACCAGTGGTTGGATGAGAATGGGGCAACGGCGTTCCTTCGAGCATCCCAGTCCGGCGACCTCGTTCTGATGAAACTTCTGCTGGCTCACGGCGCGGATCCCAAAATTTCGACAGTACTGGGTGTGACGGCTTTGCAAGTTGCATCTGGAATTGGCTGGGTTGAAGGAATCACCTACGAGTGGTCGGAGAAAGATACATTCGAAGCCGTCAAGTTGCTCCTGGATCTCGGCCTGGACCCTAATGCTCAGGCCGACACCGGACGCGTGGCGCTGCATGGGGCGGCCCACAAAGGACGCCCGGACGTGGTGCAGATTCTTGCCGACCACGGAGCCAAGCTGGATGTGCGCGATTATGGGAATACCGACAACCGCGGCGGCAAACTGGCGATCATGACCTGGCAACCGGTCGATTACGCCGATGGTCTCGTCCGGGTAGGAGTGCAATCCGCGATTGCCCATCCGGAAACCGGACTTCTCCTTCGTAAGTTGCTCACCGCCGCAGGGCTTCCGGTACCGGATCCCAACCGCACACTCGAATCGATCTGCATCACCGCAGCCTGCGAATAACATAACGGTCGGACCCTTCGGAAACGAAGGGTCCGATCCGACGTTCCCTCCCCACTGGCCAAAATAGTCCTTCAGCGATAGACTGTCGGCGCTTTGACTGCTTATATCAAATCGTCGAGGAGGATTTACGGTAATGCGTCCACCCAGATTTAAAGGATGGTTGCTCATTGGAGCCTGCGTTGTTTTTACGGTTTCGGTCGTGCTTGCCCAGCAGGCGAAAAAGGTGGACGAAAACGCCCTGAAGAACGCCGGGAAGACCGGCGAAGATTGGCTCACCTACGGCTTGAATTACGGTGAAACGCGTTACAGTCCTCTGAAGCAAATCGATTCCACCAACGTGAAACGCCTCGGATTGGCATGGGCCGTCGACATTCGCGGCGGAGGGGGAGCCCAGGAAAACACGCCGCTCGAAGCCAACGGGGTCATCTACTCGGTTACCAACTGGAGTATTGCCTTTGCTGTCGAGGCTCGCACCGGAAAAGAATTATGGCGATGGGATCCCCGCGTGAACCGCGCCGTAATGGCCCGAAGAATCTGTTGCGGTAATGTGACCCGGGGCGCTGCCATCTACAACGGTAAAATCTACGTTCCCGTGATTGACGGCAGACTTGCAGCACTCGATGCCGCTACTGGCAAGGTTTTGTGGACAGTTCAAACCACGCCTCCGGATCAACCCTACAGTGTCACCATCGCTCCCCGCATCGTGAAGAACAAGGTGATTCTCGGAAACGCCGGTTCGGAATATCCGGTCCGCGGATTCATCTCTGCATACGATACGGAGTCTGGAAAGATGCTGTGGCGGTTCTACACGGTGCCTGGCGATCCCAGCAAACCGTACGAAAACCCGGCGCTGAAAAAAGCTGCCGACACCTGGTCCGGCGAGTTCTGGAAACTGGGCGGCGGGGGAACGGTCTGGGACGGAATGGCGTACGACCCAGATGCCAACCTGCTCTATTTCGGTACCGGCAATGGCGGCCCATGGCCGGAAGAACTCCGCCAATCCAAGGGCAAGGACAATTTGTATGTCGCGTCGATTCTCGCGATCAATCCCGATAATGCCCAGCTGAAATGGCACTACCAGGCCGTCCCGGGAGATTCATGGGACTTCGATCAGGTGGGTCAGCTCACGCTTGCGGAGATCAAGATCAATGGTAAAGATCGCAAAGTGATCATGCAGGCAGGCAAAAACGGCTTCTTCTATGTCCTGGATCGACTCAATGGCGAATTCATTTCGGCGGAGCCTTTTGCTCAGGTCAACTGGGCGAGCGGTTACGATTCCAAGGGCCGGCCGATCTTCAATTCGAATGTGCATTACGGTTCCACAAGCGTTTCGGTTTCACCGGGGCCGGGAGGCGCTCACAACTGGTCTCCGATGTCGTTTAATCCGAATACGGGCCTTGTTTACATTCCAACCACGCCGACCAGCAATTACTCGTATTCGGTGGTTTCAAACTTCAATCCGCAGCCGCCATGCATGAATGCCGGCGTGCCCGGTTTCGCATGTCCGGAAGCCGGTCCGGCAGCCCCTGCTGGTGCTCGAGGAGCAGCAGTTCCGCCGGCAGGTCCCACGATTGGTCCCGCTGTTGCTCCTAACGCTCGCGGCGGTTTCCTCATGGCGTGGGATCCGGTAAAACAAAAGGAAGCATGGCGTGGAACTGGAGGAGCCGGTGGAGGCGGTGGAACAGTGACCACGGCCGGCAATCTCGTGTTTCAGGTTATCCAGCAGGGCGCTCGGCTTGTCGCCTACAGCGCAGATAAGGGAGAACTGCTTCTGGATATCGCCACAGGCCAGACCGGTAATATGGGTCCTCCAATCACCTACATGCTCGACGGCAAACAATACGTGACGCTGCTCGGCGGAAATCCCTGTGGCGGTGGAGGCTCAGGACCGCCGCCTATTACGCCCGGTCCTCTTCCGTCTCCAGCCATTCCCGGGAACGTCCAGATGAATGTTCCCGTTCCCGGCGGAGCTCCCGGCCCCGGCGGATATGCCGAAACACCCCCATGCGGTACGCCCGCGGAAGCGGCGGCTGCCGCTCCGGCGGGTGGACGCGGCGCCAATGCGGCACCTGCACTTCCCGTTCGTATGTTTAGCTACGTTCTGGACGGAAAGGCACCGCAATAATTCTCGGACTTTCAACCCTCATCGGCAATTTTGCAGATGTATAGTGTGGGCCCTGAGAAAAGTCCATTAATCAACAAGAGACCTGTCCGGGTAGGAGGAAGATGATGCTTGCACAAAGAGTAACGACTCAGAGAGGGCGATGGTTGATTGCGATACTCGCGATTCTTTCCATCTCTGTCGCAGTCCTGGCGCAACAAGGCAAGAAGATCGATGACAATGCGTTGAAGAATGCCGGGAAGAACAAGGAAGAATGGATTTCCTACAACAGAGACTGGTCGGAGACGCGGTATAGTCCGCTCGATCAAATCACCGCAAGCAATGTGAGCAAGCTGGGGCTGGCCTGGTCTCTCGACATTCCTAATGTCGGAGCAGGAACTCGGCAGGAAGCAACGAATCTGATTTCGAATGGAGTTCTGTACAGCATCACTCCCTACAGCCTTGTGTATGCCGTCGATGCGCGTACCGGCAAGATACTCTGGCAATCGGATCCGGAAACGAACCGTGCAGCGTCGGCGTGCTGTGGTGTCGTCAATCGTGGCCTGGCTCTGTATGAAGGTAAGGTGATTGCGCCAGTACTCGACGGGCGCCTCCGAGCGCTCGACATGCAATCCGGCAAAGTCCTGTGGGAATCGCGGGTCACTCCAACCAACCTGCCTTACACCATCACAATGGCGCCCCGCGTCATCAAGGGCGGTCGAGTGATCGTCGGCGCAAGTGGCGGTGAATACGCCGTGCGCGGATTTTTTGCGGCTTACGACGCGAACACCGGAAAGGAACTGTGGAAGTTCTACACGGTGCCCGGCGACCCATCCAAGCCATTCGAGCAACCGATCTATGCGGAGTGGGCGAAGACCTGGGACGCATCAAAGAAGTGGTGGGTTGCAGGTGGCGGCGGCCCCGTGTGGGGCGGCGTGGCATATGATCCGGATGAAGATCTCGTCTATGTCGGGTCGGGACAACCCGGACCATGGACCTCGGTGTCCCGCGGTTCCGGCGATAACCTGTGCACGGATTGCATCATCGCTGTGAAGGGTTCGACCGGCAAGTATGTGTGGCACTACCAGACGACGCCCGGCGACGACTGGGACTACGACTCGATTGCAGACATCACGCTCGCGGATCTGACCATCAACGGCAGGCAGCGCAAAGTGCTGATGCACGCTCCGAAAAATGGATTTGTGTTCGTCATCGATCGAATCACGGGCCAATTTATTTCGGCGGAGCCGTGGGTCACCGTGAACTGGGCATCCGGGTTTGATCCGAAAACAGGAAAGGCCAACGTGAACCCGGCCGCTCGGTATGGAACTGCAGCCAGCGTGAACATCACTCCTGGACCCGGAGGTGGACACGTCTGGGTGCCATGGTCGTTCAACCCCAACACCAAACTGCTTTACATCCCGAGTACGAGTGGACAGCGTGGCTACACCTTCCAGGCCGATCCGAATTTTGTGATCGCGAGCGCCGAGATCGCTGAGGGTGGCCGCGGACGTATGCAAATGGGGACTGGAGGCGGTGGTGGCGGCGGAGGCGCACGCGGAGGTGGCGCTGCCGCTGCGGGAGGCGCGGGGGCAGCACGTGGTGCAGCGCCGCCCGCAACCGGACTTGCACCCGGATTGGACGCTAACGCAGTTGGTCTACCGGGCGGCGCTGGCGCTGGACGTGGTGGTGCAGCGCAAGGTGGCGCCCCGGGTGGCGCACCTGCGGCGCCAAACTGCATGCTGAGTACAGCCGCAGCTAATGGCGGACGTGGTGGCGGGGGTGGCGCGCCGGCCACGCCTCAGCCGGGACTTCCATTCATCGGACCGTCGGCTAACGGAAACATTCTGGTCGCCTGGAATCCAGTCACCCAGAAAGAAGCATGGCGTGGGCCGGCAAATTCGGCGGCGGGTTACAACCAGGGAGGAACTCTCACGACCGGCGGGAACCTGGTATTTGCAAGCGTCACTGGTTGCTTCCTGGCGTTCAAAGCCGATACCGGTGAGCAGGTTCTCGGACTGGCAACAGGATTACCCGCCAGCCCCGGACCGCCAATGACGTTCATGCTGGATGGCAAACAATACATCGCCGTGGCGGGTGCAACCGGCGGCGGGGGTGGACGCGGTGGTGGCGGGGGTGGTGCCGGTGGCGGAGCTGGTGGCGGTCGCGGTGCTGCAGCTCCGACGGGCCCGCAGCCATCTCAGGCTCGAATGTTGCTGCTGGTACTCGACGGAAAGCCGGTTACCGGGGAATGAGGGGACTGTCCCCTCATTCCCTCATTTTTTTCCAGTTCATCATGCAGCGTTCCGACATCTGGAATTGCTGGCCCGGAGCGCTGCGCTCCTGCTCAATCAGGTAGTACTGGACTCCTCCGGTCTTTTCGGCTGCTTCGAATATCTTTGGCCAGGGACAGTCGCCTTCACCAAAAGCGACGGCATATCCACGGCCCTGGCCGGCGCCCCAGTCTTTGCAGTGAACGCTTCGAATGCGGCCGGGGTTGGCGCTGATCCAGGCAACAGGATCCTGACCGGCCTCCACACAGGTGCCCACATCGAATTGCAGCGTCACATCCCTGGAACTGCTCGCGGCGAGAACATCCATGGGCCTCTTCCCTTCCAGTAACGGCCATTCCTGCGCATGGTTGTGGTAGCCGGTTCCCATTCCCAACGGCTTCAACTGATCCGATACCATCGTGAGCTGCTCACCCAGCGCCTTCCATCCATCCAGCGTCGTGATGCGTGGCCCCTGCGCCATGATGATATTTCTGCTTCCGATAATCTGATTCAGCTCGATGGCCTTCTTCAATCCTTCCACCGTAAATGACGGCGTGTTGTTATGAGTCGAGTTGCATTTGATTCCCGCGTCGTCCATGACCTTTCGCGCTTCCATCGCGACCTGTGGAGTCCAGTCGAAGTAGGGGCTGAAAAATTCCACGACCTCATATCCCTGTCTGGCGACGGTGCGCAGGGTGCCGGGCATGTCTTTGGCAAGTTCATCTCGAACCGAATACAGTTCGATACCCACTGGAACTTTCCGGGCGCCGGTCTGAGCGGAAAGCATCAGAGGCATGGCACCAGCCAGCGCCATGAAAGTCCGTCGAGATATGGTTTCGGATTTCATGCGCAGACGATAACACAGGAGTCGGTTAAGATCTGCCGGTGTCCTTCTCTGAGCCGACAACACTGATCACCGACTATGTGCTCGCCGTCTTTTCCGCCGCATTTGGAGTCGCATTGCTTCGTTTGCGGACTCATCGCGGCACATTGCTTTGGAGTATCGGGTTTCTGAGCCTGGCCGCAGCGGGGCTCACAGGAGGTTCATTTCACGGATTTCGGCTGATGATGAGTGATAGCGCGCATCGCAGTCTGTGGAACATTACCTGCATTTTGATTGGAGCCAGCGCGGGCTTCATGGTTTCGGGGGCGATGACGGGGCCACTATCGCGATATGGGAAAAACACGAGGTGGCACGCAGCCGGATTAGGGGTCAGTATCGTTGGGCTGGTGGTCCAGCAGGGACATTTGTCTCCGCATCCGAACTTCAACCACAATGACTTATTTCACTGCGTGGAAATTATCGCGCTGTTTTGTTTCTTTCGAGGCGCCCGGATGACGGCGTGAACCCGGGGGTGGCGTTGTGGATAGGGAAGACTGCCCTCCTGAGTCAGGAGGGCAGCGGGATCGCGAAGCGGATCCCGCGAGGGGTGGTTCCGAAACCAGATTCCTTCGGGATTGCGGCTTTGGAACCACCCCGGCGCTTCGCGCCACCCCTCCTGACTCAGGAGGGGAGTTTTATTTCTTCCCAGCCCCGAAGAGTGTGCCTATTCCACCGTCCCACTGGCGGTGGTGAACCCGTTCTTCGCCTGACGCAGAATCCATTTGATTACGCGACCGTTGTTGTACACGTAGCTCACAATGTGATTCAGGGTGGAGAAGCAATGAAGTTCGCATTCCTTCTTCATTTCCTTCAATTGATTCGGATCGAACTTCGGTTTTCCGACCGTTCCCCAATCCATCGTCGCCGAATACATTGGGAAGCACGGGGCCAGCGTTCCATCGGTTCGAATAATCAGCGTATTCTTACCCGCGCGGCAGCCCCACGGCTCCATTTTGCCGTGCATGAAATCCTTCATCTGCAACAGGCGTTCGCGTTGATTGACGACTTTGTATCCTTCTTTCTGTTTCTGGACAATCCAGTCGACCAGCTCTTCCACCTTCGGATAATCCGCTTCCGTCAGGAACGTACTGTTCTCGCCGAGATGCTTGAAATGTGGCGAGTCAATCAATGGAGATTCGACGATGTGATAATCGATACCGATATCGCAGTCCCGGGCGAGCTCGGTCAATGCGCGGACGTCATCCATATTGGTGCGGGTGATGCAAACATTCAGAAACACCTGATAGCAATATTTACGCTGCTGTTTCAGCAGATGATCGAAGTACGGCTTAATCGGTGTCAGTGCCTTTGCCAGGCCGGGCTTCTCGTCGATGACATCGATGGCGAGGTTCACCGAACCCAGCCCCGCATCGCCCAGCCGATCGATGACTTCCGGTTTCATTAACCGGCCATTGGTCGGCAGGTAAACGCTGAAGTCCTTTTTTGCCGCGTAATCGACAACTTTGCAGAGATACTTCGGACGCAGCAGCGGCTCTCCGCCCATCAACGCGAGAAACCGATTGCCGATGGAATGCAGCCAGTCAATCGATGCTTTTGCGACAGGCTCCGTCATTCCCTTGATGCTGTTGTCATAGGACCAGCAATAGTGACAATCCAGATTGCATTTCCATTCCGTGAACAAATACGCAATCAACGGACGAAGTTCATTCGGCATCAAACGGGATTTGAAGTAAGGCGCGCCAAGGCCTTTCCATGCGCGCCATGCCTTAAAATTATGAAATTGGCGATCGGTTTCCCACTGCACTTCCGGCTTCTGTGGATAAACGACTTCCGGAAGACCGCCTTCGACGAATCCCTCGGAATCATGGATGCCCAATTCACGGGGTGTAGCGGGTTGTTTCAGTGCCTGATGAAGACTGGCGTCAACGCGAAATGCGGGGGTGGATTCGGGCTTGGATTCTGTCGTACTCATTCGGTCCTCCTTACAGACGTGCGAAAAATGGCCTGTAGTGCTGTTAGGGACAAGCCGATAATTTAGCGAAAAACTCTTTGCCGTTCCACAAATCAAATTGATCAAACGTAAATTTGATACGCCTTCATAGCTCCTGCGATTTCCTCCAGTGACTTTGGCGCCACGATCTGGTAGTGGACTAGCCGTGAGTGTCGCAGACTACGCTTCGCAATGGAATCGCAAAACACCAGATCGATTGCGCGGGGAGAGGGCGGGTTGGCATCCGGAAGCAGTACCTCTTTTAACTGATGACGGGTTCCGATGGCCGATGCGAGAATTCCTCGAGCGACTTCCAGGAAGCGGGGACTGGCGGAAACCACCGCTATCGTCGATGGCTGCGTCAGTTCGCGAATGCGACGAATATGCTCGTCGGCCTTGTTGAACATTACGGCAATGACCGGCCGATCCTTTGGAAAAAGTTTGTCGGCTCTTCCGATCGAATAGACAGGAGCCGCTGCGAGTGCGCCGATTGCAAGACTGGGATCCGCTGCCAGATCTTCCGGGGAACATGCTCGTACCGGATAGGGTATCGCGCTCTGAATTTCGTCGCACAGGATTTCGCGCAACCCCTTGTCGCGATCAATCACAAGGATATGATCCGGTGATGCCGTTTTCAGCCGGTCGCGAACGCGCTCGCGCAGCTCCTGCAGCGTATAGCCCATGGCCTGCGCCAGGCGGATTGTCAGATTGATAACGTCGTCGAGAGACTTCGCGCTCTGGGGCACGATGAGTCGATCCCGCGAGATGACCGCCAGACGGCTTCCGCGGTGTCGTGTGACCCATTCCATTTTCACCAGGTCCTGGTAGGCGCCGCTGACCGTGTTGTGATGAATTTTCAAGCGCCGGGCAAGTTCGCGCACGCTGGGAAGTGGATGGTCTGTGGTCCAGGCTCCTGTCGCAATTCGGAAGATAATCTGTTCGATCAGCTGCCGCCGAATTGAAACATCACTGGAACTGTCGATTCGAATGTCCGATGGGCTCATGGTTTGGCGCAGATTCTACGCGCAAAGGGTATGACAGTCCATAAACTGTCACGCGCATAACCGGCCTCCGGGAGCCAGCGACATATCGTGCCCTCACCAAGGAGGCACGACGATGAGTCCGCAACTCGAAAAGAAATGGCAGCACGGGTTCTGGAGCCTGTTTGTCACACAATTCCAGGAGACGTTCAGCGACAACGCTTACAAATTTCTTCTGATCTCCTTTATTCTGGCCATGCCGCTCACGACGAGCCAACGCGACTCGTTTGTCTTCGAAGTCGGCGCTCTCTTCGCCATTCCGTTCATCCTGTTCTCGATGGCCGGCGGGTATCTCGCGGATCGGTTCAGCAAGAGATCTGTCATCATCGGAATGAAGATCGCCGAAATATTCGTGATGGGCGTTGCTCTGGCCGGTCTGGCCCTGCACAGCTTCCCGATCATGATCGTGGCGCTGTTCCTGCGAAGCGCGCAGAGCGCCTGCTTCAGCCCCTCGAAGTTCGGGTTGCTGCCGGAACTTCTCCCTGAAGCACAGCTATCCTGGGGCAATGGCGTTTTCGAACTCGGCATATTCGTGGCCATTATTCTGGGCACCGTCGGCGGATCGGCCATGCATAGTCTCTTTACCGAGAAACTCTGGTGGGCCGGCGCCATCTTCGTCGGCCTGTCGTTTGTCGGCCTGGCTTCCGGAACTCAAATAGACCGAATCCCCGCGGCCGACCCCAGCCGGAAATTTCGAGCGAATTTTATCGGCGAATTTGCTTCCCAGCTTGGTTTAATCCAGCGGGACCGCACGCTGTTTCTGGCCGTCCTCGGAAACACTTTTTTCTATTTCGTTGCGGCGCTGCTGCAATTCAATATTGCGATTTACGCAGTGGATGTCCTGAAAATTTCGGAGACCCAGGCCAGCCCGCTTCAGGCGACACTGGCAATCGGCATTGGGCTGGGAAGTTTCGCGGCCGGATACCTTTCCGGCCACAAGATCGAATACGGTTTCATTCCGTTGGGCTCGATAGGAATCACCCTGTTTGCGATTCTCTTATCGACGCCTCACCTGTCCTTTGTTCAACTTGCCATTGCGCTCGCGTTTCTCGGTCTCGCGGGAGGATTCTTCGCCGTTCCCGTTAACGCGCTGATCCAGCATCGGCCGGACCCGGCCGTGAAAGGCGCTGTCATCGGCGCATCGAATCTGTTGTCGTGGATCGGAATTCTCCTGGCCAGCGGCGTCTATTTCGGACTGTCCCATTTTGCTCACCTGACTCCCGGCTCCATTTTCCTGGTCTGCGGCCTGATGAGTCTGGGCGCTACCATCTATGTTTTGGTGCTGCTTCCGGAATCATTCCTTCGTCTCGTGTTGTGGGTTCTGGTACACACGGTCTACCGAATGCGCGTCGACGGACGAGAAAACGTTCCGACAAAAGGTGGCGCGTTACTGGTATCGAATCACCTGTCATTCGTCGATGCGCTTGTTCTGACAGCATCCATTGACCGCCCGGTTCGCTTCCTCATCTTCAAGGACTTCTACGATCATCCATTGATTCGTCCCTTCGCCGTTCTCGGAGGCGGCATCCCCATTTCATCCGAGCTGCGCCCGAGGGAAATGATTCGATCCCTGAGAACCGCGGGAGAGGCCGTTGCCGCCGGTGAGGTGGTGTGCATTTTTGCAGAAGGCCAGATGACTCGCATCGGACACCTGTTGCCGTTCCGAAGAGGCATGGAATTCATCATAAAAGACGTGGACGCACCAATCATTCCAGTCCACCTTGGCGGCGTCTGGGGAAGTATCTTCAGCTATGAAAACGGAAAATATTTCTGGAAACTTCCAAAACGCTTATTGCAGCCGGTGACCGTCAGTTTCGGGAGCCCTATGCCATCGACGTCTTCCGCTTTCGAAGTGCGACAGGCCGTCGAAGAACTACAAAGCCAGGCCTACCTGCACCAGAAGGATTACATGAAGCCACTTCCGCGCGCGTTCGTGAAGACGGCCCGAAGGAAGCGATTTCAGTTTGCCATGGCGGATGCACAGAAGCAGATTCGTTTTGGCGCCGCACTCACACGCACGATATTTCTGGCGCGGCGTTTGAAAAAGGAGTGGGGACAAGACGAAAGAGTGGGAATCCTCCTGCCTCCTTCAATCGCGGGAGCTCTGGTCAATTTCGCAGCGATGCTGTCGGGGAAAATTCCCGTCAATTTGAATTACACGCTGACAAGCGACGGCATTGCCTCCTGCGTTCAGCAATGCGGTATCCGTACAATCATTTCCTCCACAGCGTTTCGACAAAAGGTTTCCGTGGAAGTGCCTGGCGATATCGTTTATCTGGAAGACCTCGTGAAAGATGCCAGCTTCGCCGCACGCGTCACGTCGCTCGCAATGTCATGGTTGCTACCTGTATCGCTCCTGGAGCAAGCGCTTCGAGGCAATCGGAAACGGACCGATCTCGATGACGTTGCCACCGTGATTTTTTCCAGCGGCAGCACCGGCGAACCCAAAGGGGTGATGCTCACGCACTACAACATTGGTTCCAACATCGCACAACTGGCGCAGTGTTTTGCATTCACGAAACGCGATCGCATTCTAGGAGTACTTCCGTTCTTTCACTCGTTTGGTTTCACCGGAACGATGGCGTTGCCACTCATTTGCGGCACCGGAGTGGTCTACCATCCGGATCCCAGGGACGCTCGCACCATAGGCACACTGGTCAGTCAATACAGTGTGACGTTTCTGTTGAGCACTCCCACCTTCCTGCAGATGTATACGCGCCGTTGCGCACCCGAACACTTCGGCAGCATTCGTCTTGTCATGGTGGGCGCGGAAAAAATGCAGGAACGCACGGCGCAGGCGTTTCAGGACAAATTCGGAATCCGCCCGCTGGAAGCTTACGGATGTACGGAATGCTCGCCAGCCGTCACCGTCAACACCAATGATTTTCGCGCAGCCGGATTCCGTCAGACGGGAAGCAAGCGTGGAAAGATCGGCCATGCATTGCCTGGTGTGAGCATTCGAATTGTTGATCCGGATGGTTTGCAAATGGTTCCCGTTGGCAGCCAGGGGTTGCTGCTCGTCCGCGGTCCCAATGTGATGAAAGGCTATCTTGGCCGTCCAAAAGAAACGGCGAACGTCATCCGCGAAGGTTGGTACGTGACAGGAGACATTGCGACTTTGGACGAAGATGGATTTCTGGAGATTACCGATCGCCTGAGCCGATTCAGCAAGATCGGCGGAGAAATGGTTCCACATATGAAGGTTGAGGAAAAGCTGCAGGAACTGGTCGAATCCGGCGAACAGGTGTTCGCCGTAACCAGTGCGCCGGATGAAAAGAAAGGAGAGCGTTTGCTGGTGCTGCACACGCTGGCGGAAGACAGGCTGACGATGTGTCTGAGCCGATTGAACGAAATCGGATTGCCGAACCTCTGGATTCCTCGTCAGGACGCATTCTTTCGAGTGGAATCGCTGCCTTGCCTGGGTTCCGGGAAACTGGATCTTCGCAGGATTCGTGAAACGGCACAGGATCTGGCATTTCAGAGAAGTGCTTTGTAGGAACGACCCGTGCGAATATACTCCCTGTCTCTTTTAATGCATCGCACCAAACGCACTTCAACTAATTTCAAAAACAAGACAAAAGGAGCCTCTATGAAAAAGATCGGACTGATGAGCTTTGTGTGGATCGCGGCCTTTGCGATCGCGCTTTCGGCGCAGGCGCCTGCCGGCGCAGGCGGACAAGGCGGCGGAGCCGGACGCGGTGGTGGACAGGGCGGTGGCGGTGGACGAGGCGGCGGTGCCGGACGCGGCGCACCCGCAGCGGCAACACCCGCGCCATTGCAGGCATTCGCGGATACGCTCGCCGTAGCGGTGAACAAACAGGATGCCGCAGCGCTGACCAAGATGCTGGCAATGGACGCACTCTATCTGGATGAAGATGGCCATGCTATCCCCGCGACAGTGTGGGCAATGCGAATTACCACAGGTACGCCGGCGAAGGTGTTTGCAATCTCCGGATCTCACGGCCAGATGATCGACGACAACACCGCATGGCTTTCATTCAACTACACGCTGGCGGAAACGTTTCAGAACGCACCGAAGACTCTTTCGGGAACGGCGAGCATGGTGCTGAAGAAGGCAGGCGCCGACTGGTCGATTCTTATGGTTCACGGAGCTCTGAAACAGAACGTCGCTGGAGTGACGCAGTAATTTTCCAGAAAACGATCTGATCCATGTTCAATTCCCAATTTCTGTTTCCCATCCGATCGGATGAGAATTGAATTGGGAATTTGAACATGGACCCGATCCCCGGATTCCCCTGCAAACTAATTTCTCCACGTTACAATAATCCTTCACTCGTAACCTTTCGACTTCCCCAGGCGTCTATAGAAGCGCACTAGTGTGAAATCCGTTCATGAAAACCCTGATCGTCGATAATTACGATTCGTTTACATTCAATCTTCTCCAAATGGTGGCGGCGATTGATGGTGAACTGCCGGTCGTCGTCCAGAACGACACGCTGACCTGGCAGCAACTTCTCGCGTTCAATCCCGACAGCATCATCCTTTCTCCCGGGCCAGGCCGGCCGGAAAACGATCGCGACTTCGGAATATGTCGACAGATCATCCTGGAATCGAGCGTCCCGGTTCTTGGCGTGTGTCTGGGATTCCAGGGAATTGCGCATCTTTTCGGCGGCACGATCGAACGCGCGCCGGAACCTGTGCATGGACGCTCAAGCCGGATATTCCATGATGGCGACGGACTTTTTGCAGGCATTCCCCAGGGCTTCTCTGCCGTGCGTTACCACTCGCTGACAGTCCGCAACCCGATACCGCGCACGCTTCGCACGACGGCCTGGACCAGCGAAGAGATGCCGATGGCTCTCGAACATGTGGAGCGACCCCTATGGGGAGTTCAATTCCATCCGGAGTCGATATCTACGGACTACGGCGCGAAAATGCTGGAAAATTTTCGCCGGCTCTCCAGACAACGTTCTTCCTATATTCCATCCGCCATCCCATCCAATAAGGTTTCGGAGCCGCCTCGAAACATTGAAGTGAAAGAGAGTGGCGATTGGAGAACTTTCTCGCGGAAGCTGCACCAGTATCCGTCGACGGAAGCGACGTTCTGTTCGCTGTTTGGAGATGCGACTCCGGCATTTTGGCTGGATTCGGCCGAAACGAGTATCGGACGGTTCTCATTTATGGGAAGCGCCAGTGGACCTTCGGGAATGTGGCTATCGTATTTCACCGAAGACAATCGGCTCGAACTTCATTCTGCTGGCCGCGAGGAAGTGCTCAAGACTCCGTTGCTGGATTTTCTGCAATCCGAACTCGAACGCCGACGCTGCGGTTCACCGGAATTGCCCTTCGATTTCAACGGTGGGTTTGTGGGCTACCTCGGATATGAATTAAAGGCTGAATGTGGGGGCCGGCTGGCGCATCGATCACCGCACGCGGATGCCTGCCTGATATTCGCCGATCGAATGATCGCGTTCGACCACAAGGAAAAGTCCGTGTACCTGGTGTATGCCGGACGCCGTGATGAAGTGACCGAGGCGGATACCTGGTTCCATGAAATGGAGCGCCTCTTTGAATCGGGATTTCCCCAACCTGCAGCTGCGGTTCCGGCCGAAGTCGACATGAGATTCCACGCCGACCAGAGCCATGAGCGCTATCTGGAGAGCGTCGCGCAATGCCTGGAATTCATTCGTGACGGCGAGAGTTATGAAATCTGCCTCACCAATCAGCTGACTGCAAAGGCGCCGTTATGTCCGCTGAACTACTATCGCGGACTGCGGCGATCCAACCCGGCGCCCCAATCGGCGTTCCTCCGGTTCCCGGATGTTTCCGTCGCGTGTTCTTCGCCGGAACGTTTCCTGAAGATTGACCCGCAGCGGCTCGTCGAATCCCGCCCCATCAAGGGAACATTGAAACGAACGGCGAATGCGGCGGAGGATCGGCAGCTGCGGGAACAACTGCGCACCAACGTGAAGACTCGTTCGGAAAACCTGATGATCGTCGATCTGCTGCGCAATGATCTGGGTCGCGTATGCGAAGTCGGCAGCGTTCATGTGCCTCAGATGATGGAAGTCGAAACCTACACCAATCTCCATCAGCTGGTCAGCACGGTTCGAGGCCGGCTTCGTCAGGATATGAACGCGATCGATTGCCTGCGCAGTGCGTTTCCCGGCGGCTCGATGACCGGAGCGCCGAAAATTCGCACGATGGAGCTGATCGATCAACTGGAGTCTTCCGCGCGGGGGATTTACTCCGGCGCGATCGGATTTCTGGCACTGAACGGATCGGCGGATCTCAATATCGTGATTCGAACGGCAGTGTTTTCCGGTGGGAGTGTTTCGATCGGAGTGGGAGGAGCCGTCGTTGCCCTGTCGAATCCGGAGGCGGAGTTTGAGGAGAGCATATTGAAGGGCCGCGCTCTTATCGATGCCTTCCGGCCGCTCATTACGGGGAGGATTTCGAGTTACTGAACTGACCCAAGGGATTGCAAAGCAATCCCGCGAGGGGTGGTTCCAAAACCGCAATTTGCAGGATTCTGGCTTTGGAACCACCCCGGCGCGCCATCTCTTGATGTCCCACCCCTCCTGACTCAGGAGGGGAGCTGCTCTACGGCAAACCGAGAAGTGTCTTCCCTTCCGGCGAAATCCGTTCGGCGGTCCAAACCGGATCCCACACAATCTGCACATCGGCTTCTTTCACGCCGGGAATCTCCAGCAGCTTATTCTGCGCGTCGCCCGCAATCGATCCGCCCATGCCGCAACCCTGGGCGGTCAATGTCATTTTGATCTCGATGCGATTCTGTGCATCTTCCAGCGGCAAGACATTCATTTCGTAGATCAGCCCCAGGTCCACGATATTCACGGGAATTTCCGGGTCATAGCACGTTTTGAGTGTCTGCCAGATTTCCTTCGTGAGTGCTTCACCGCTCAGCGGCGTACGGACATCGGCACCGGCTTCGGGTTGAACTTCCTTGCCGATGGCATCGGCGTTCTTGTTGACCAGGCGGAAGAGTCCCCCGTAGGTCGGAACCATCAACGTGTAGGACCCGCCCAGCGCCTGCGTGACCACGACCTCGGTATCCTTAGGCAAGGTCACGGTATGTCCGGCCGGTACTGCAATGACCTCAGTTTCACGCGTCAAATGGACCGCATCACTGCCTGCGTAATTCATAGTTCACCCCTCCGGCCATTATAGGGGAAATCAGATCTTGAATGGTATGAGGGGCTGAAGCGAATCCCAAAGTCCCCTGGATTTGTGAGGAGGATCGGCGAGCACGACACGGTTCTTCCCCGCGCGTTTGGCTTCGTAAAGTGCGGCATCGGCACGACGGACGAGCGATTCGGCACTTTCTTCGGGAGCAAATTCGGCGACTCCGCAACTCACCGTGAACGACACCGTGGCCATGTCTCCCGCCACATTGTATTTGTAGTTCGCCACGGCAATGCTTCCGAGCAGGCCTTCGAATTTGTGGAAGGCCACATCGATCGTAGCATCCGATAGAAGAATCGCGAATTCTTCCCCCCCAAAGCGCGCAAGGAAATCGTTCGCCCGAACGCACTTTCGAAACCATTGCGCTGCGGAGTGAAGCACGCGATCGCCCACCTGGTGGCCGTGTTTGTCGTTAATGGATTTGAAATCGTCCAGGTCGAGAAGCGCCAGGATGAACGGCTTCTTCGCCGCGTTGTGGGCTTCAATCCACCGATGAAGGGATTTATCGAAGCTGGCACGGTTCGCGATACGGGTCAATCCATCGATGGATGCTTCGGCGCGAGTTTGTTCCAGACTGCCCTGGAGGTGTTCGATGCGGCGATTCAGCTGCGAGTAGCTTGCCTCGTCCCGTCTCTGTTTCTCTTCGACGATGCGGCGGAACTCCTGGCACTCCACTACAATCTGTCTTCGAAGTTTCTCGATGTCCTGGACCTCCGTCAATCGACTGAAGCGTTCGGTGGTGTGTTTCAGCTGGCTGTTGAAACTTCCCGATTCCCTGGAGAGCAATCCAATGGAGTCCCGCAGAACCTGGATGACTTCCCCGACCGCGGATTCTCGTTCCTGCAGGTACAGGCGCGATCGATAGAAGTATTCTTCGCAGATTTCCAGGCATTCCGCGGAGCACTGGGCGAACTCGGGAGTTCCATAGGAAGCTGCGATTTTTTTGCGGCAGGATTGGAGCTGGGCTCGGAACTCATCGGTCTTGAGGCTTACCACTTCTACCGTGATTTCTGAAAGTATGGACAACAATCGATCGATCAGACCTTCCGGGCGATCGTAATTCGTGCGTCCGGATGTTGAGGGTCTATCCGTCATACGTAATCCATCGGCTGGTTCAACGAAATACTTTATGTTCTAATTTGATCGTGCTGTACGGGTGCATGCGGAGTCCAATCCATTATGAAAACTAAAGTGTCCCACCGTCTTTTCGGATTGAGTCTGCTGGTGGTTGCAATTTCCAACACGGCATTTGCACAATCGTCAATCAGCGTCGTTCCTTCCATGCCGATGATTACGGTTACTGGAAACGCATCGGTGGAGGCGTCGCCCGACGAGGCCACGGTGCGCATTGGAATTCTGCATCAGGGAGGATCGGCAAAAGAAGCCCAGGACGAAGCCAACAAGACTGCGCAGGCCACGCTCAAAGCGATTGGAGACCTGGGTGTTCCGCCGCAGCGTATCCAGACATCACGATTGACGATTTCGCCGATGTATGTGCAGCCACGACCGGGCAGCAATGATGCTGCTCGAATTACGGGATACACGGCTTCCAACGTGATAACCGTGACGCTGGATGTTCTGGGTCTGATCGGTCCGGTGGTGGATGCGGGACTGCAGAACGGAGCGAATCAGTTGGAAGGCGTGCAGTTCGGACTTCGCAACGATGGACCTCCGCGCGAGCTTGCGCTGCATCTGGCCGTCATGGAAGCAAAAGGGAAGGCCGCTGCGATTGCCGACGCACTGGGCGTCACACTGGGACCGGTGCAGGACGTATCCGAGTCCGGGTCATCGGTCGTCCCGCTGGGAGAAGACAAAGCGGTTTTTGCAATGGCTTCACGAGCCGCCGTTCCTACGCCGGTATCCGCCGGCCAGATTGAAATCCGGATGGGTGTGGTGTTGAAGTACGCGATCGGCTCGAAAAATTAATTCCCTTTTCCCGCATGCCGGTCCGTTTCCTTAACGATCGTGGCGTAGTTCGTTCCCAGAAACGTAAACGACGGCAGAACGGTTCCCTTCACTCCCACCTTGGCGCCTTTGCTCGGAACACCAAGCTTGTCGGAATATACCCAGAGGCTGCCGGTTCCATCACTGATCATGTACACGCCTTTTCCGAGAGCGCCGACGGATTGCATCACTTCGCCGGCGATCTGGACTTCCTTGTTATGAAAGCTTCCCGGGTCGGCATTGATGGCTGAAATTTTCTGCTGATCGCACGAAACCAGAAAGATACCGGCCAGCAAAACAGCAATCACGAAATTTAATGATCGAGTTTTCATGAGGTGTCACACTCCGTAGCCAATTTGACGAACGACGTTGGGAAATGGCGACCAACTTCGGAAGTGAAGTGCAAAAATTCGGGAGTCGTCCACAATTTCCGTGGTAAGTTCCCCTTTTCGACAAATCCCAACTTCTTGAGGAGGAACTACATAATGGGCGGATTAGAGGCAATTTTCAGGTGGCTGCACGTCTTCGCCGGAATCACTTGGATAGGACACCTCTACTTCTTTAACTGGGTCAACGGGCCATTGCAGGCCAAGCTCGATGGGCCTACCAAGAAACTCGTCGTCCCGGAATTGATGCCTCGCGCCCTCTACTGGTTCCGCTGGGGAGCGGCATACACCTGGCTCACAGGATTTCTGATGCTGGGAATGATCTATTACATGGGCAAGGCGGCTCTGAATCAGCCTGAAGCAGGATGGACAACCGGCGGGCTGGTGATGATTGTCGTCACGTTTCTTGCCGTGTTCGTGTATGACGCGCTTTGGAAGACGAGTATCGCGAACAATCTTCGCGCCGCGGTGATCGTTTCCTTCGTCCTGGTTGCGGTGATCGTCGCGATGTATGTGTATGTGGGCGAATTCAGCCCGCGTGGAACCCTGATCCACACCGGCGTTCTCTTCGGATCCGCCATGGCATTCAATGTGTGGTTCCGGATCTGGCCAGGCCAGCAAAAGATCATTCGCGCGGTGAAGGATGGAGTGGCGCCGGACGCAGCGGTGGTGAAACTGGCGGGATTGCGATCGCGGCATAACACGTATATGTCTCTGCCGTTGTTGTGGGCGATGATCGGACAGCACACGACTTTCTTCTTTGGTGGGAATTGGGGAATCCCGAATGAGTACTATTGGGTTTTCTGGCTGCTGATCATCATCCTCGGCTGGCACATCGTGTTCCAGTGCTATAAGAAAGCCGGCAAGGTCCAGGGATTTTAGGGAAACTTCGTAATCAAACGATTCCGGAATTTCCAAACCGGAAATTAAAGATGGACGATCCGAAGGACAAGTGCCGCCCGGATCGTCCATTTTCAAATTTCGAATTGGAAATTCAGGAATCGTTTGATTTTGAATGTTGCCAATCTCAATTTTCTTCCCGCGCCGCAACCACGAGCGGTTCCTTCAGCGTAAACTCCAACTCCGTCTCCGGCGAAATATCGAGCTTGTCTCCCGCACTGTATTCGGCGGTAGTGATGGAATAAGGAATCCCGTTCACAACGATCAGAGTCAGTTCGAGCCCAGGCGGCTCCGAATTCGTAACGCGGCCCCACACATCGGCGCCTTTCGGAATCCCGTCGACCCCGCCCGAGGTTATTGGTTTTTCGAGCGAGGCGAAAAACAGGGAGCCGGCAGTTTGATTTTCGCTGCTGATACTGTCGATCATTCGAATGGTCATTTTGGATCCCGCCGGCAACGTGAATGCGGTGTTGGCCTTATTGAATGGGGACGAGGTTGTCGTAGGAAGCACCGTTGTCTTCTGCTCGTTGCTGAACTGAATTTGCTGGACGCTCAGGACATCGTATTCCTTCACTTCGCCATAAGAAGTTCGAAACTTCACGACGCGTCCAGTCCCACCCTCGAAGGAACCTGTCACGTGATCACCGGATTTTAAAATGAGTGTATCCGCCCACGCCGGCAATGCGGTAGCGGACGACAATGCGATGATCGTGAGAAGCGAATGGAATGCTTTCATGCAAGCCTCCTTTCTCTTGAGGAATAGACATGCAATCGGCGAACCAATATCGATGAAACTTTCCACGATTCCGCCAAATGATCGTAAATTACTTGTTGCGCGCCCGTAGCTCAGGTGGATAGAGCACCTGCCTTCTAAGCAGGGGGTCGAAGGTTCGAGTCCTTCCGGGCGTATTTAGATAAGTCAGGCCGTAGCAGCAGGTTGAGGTTCCGCCTAATTCACGCTTTCGGACAAAAGTGCACAATCGGTGAACAATTCGCCGCTTACTCGCTCAATTCCAGACCGCAACGCGTGGTCCATGACGTGTGTGTATACCGTCGCATTGACTTCCGCGCTGTTGCCCATCAACTCGCCACGCTGCTTGGCGCTGACGCCGTTCTGATCGGCCCAGGTCGCGAAGGTTCTGCGAAAAGTAAGCCAGCTTGCACCTTGCAAGCCAAGCCGTTTACACGCCGGTTTAATGTGATCCCGCATGATCTGCTTGTGGTCCCTGGGTCTGCCGTCCCTTCCTGCGAATAGGAAGTCTTCTGGGGCACGACGGGTTGCTTAGAAATCAGCGCCGAACAGCTCATCCTGTTGGTTCTCCGTGGTCCTGGTCGGTCTCATTCTGGCCAGATTCGGCTCATTCGGAAAAA
>Ga0163162_10001330_pt1 | contig 23066 bp, 21 predicted proteins | sample S55metaG_FD_115310 | JGI IMG/M metagenome (GOLD analysis project Ga0163162, IMG submission 115310) | Switchgrass rhizosphere microbial communities from Kellogg Biological Station, Michigan, USA - S5-5 metaG | ecosystem: Host-associated > Plants > Roots > Rhizosphere > Soil | place: USA...
GAGCGCAGCCCGGCGATTCGACTCGACCTCGACTCCGGGAAGACCGTTTGGTACGCATGGAACGCAAAGCGACGATTCATTCAGTCTCCAATTCGAATTGGAACTCGAATCCGCGGCGCGCCGCAACCATGAGCGGCAAGGCAAGGCGAAGTTCGCCATGCGCCACGCCAACAGAGATCCCGCACGGGCTTAGTGCTGCCTGATCGAGCCGGCGGCCGCTGTCGGGTCGCGTACGTGCCACCACGGGCGGGCCAAGCCATATGACGGAAAGTCTGCCACATGCGAGAAGATAACCCGCAGCGTAAAAACCCGGTAGGGTGCGGCGGTCATTCGCGAAGCGTGGTCTGTGGCCGCTTTTTGGAGTGACCGCCATTGGATCGCGCGGCGGCCATTCGACGCCCGCCGAGCAATCGGATAGAATGTTGCGCCGCAGCGCACGATGGTGCGCCCTTTCCTCGCTCTCTTCAAGCCACCCATGTAACTCTTCGCGAACCTCCCTTCGTCAAACAGCCTGACCGACACGAGGTTTGCGGACCTGTTGCGTGCTATATCCGTCTTCGCTTCAAGCGATGCATCGTCGATGCCGCTTTCGATTTTCTTGCATGGCTCCGTTCGCTTGCGACGCGTCGAGCGCTGCCACGCATTCCGGTCGGACTTCCCAGCAGGGGACGCTTCACGACCGGCCTGTTCGTCAATTGTTATTTTCAAGCCCTTCCAATGAAAACCCAAACCTTGCGCGAGGAGTGGTTCTCGAACATCCGAGCCGATATTCTCGCTGGCATCGTCGTCGCACTTGCGCTGATTCCCGAAGCGCTCGCATTCTCCATCATTGCAGGCGTTGATCCAAAGGTCGGCCTGTACGCCGCATTCAGCATCGCGGTGGTATCAGCGATTGCTGGCGGGAGGCCCGGCATGATCTCCGCCGCCACCGGTGCGGTGGCCTTGGTGATCGTCTCACTCGTCAAGACCCACGGAGTCGAGTACGTGCTCGCGGCAGGCATTCTGGCCGGCGTATTGCAGATCGGCGCTGGCCTCCTCAAGTTGGGCGCGCTGATGCGATTCGTGTCCCGCTCAGTGATCACTGGCTTCGTCAACGCGCTCGCGATTCTGATTTTCCTCGCGCAGATGCCGCAATTGCAGAACGTGCCTGCGTACGTGTATTTGATGGTGGCCGGCGGTCTTGCAATCATCTATCTATTACCGCGCGTCACGAAAGCGGTGCCGTCTCCTCTGGTCTGTATAGTCGTTTTGACGGCTATTTCGATGGCCATGCATCTGCACTTGCGCACCGTTGGCGATATGGGCTCGTTTCCGGATCAGCTGCCGGCATTCGCTCTGCCGCAGGTGCCGTTCTCTTTCGATACGCTGCGGATCATCTTTCCGTATTCGCTTGCCATCGCGGTGGTCGGTCTTCTTGAGTCGCTCATGACAGCCGCAATCGTCGATGACTTCACGGACACACCCAGCGACAAGAATCGTGAATGCCGCAGTCAGGGTTTGGCGAACATCGTGGCCGGCTTTCTGGGCGGCATGCCCGGTTGCGCAATGATCGGCCAAACTGTCATCAACGTAAAATCCGGGGGGCGCGGCCGCCTGTCTACATTTGTTGCGGGTGCCCTCCTGCTGGTGCTCGTTGTTTTCCTCGGACCCTGGGTCAAGCAGATACCGATGCCTGCGCTTGTTGCGGTGATGATCATGGTGTCGATCAGCACCTTTAGCTGGCGTTCGATCCGCAACCTGCGGACTCATCCAATAAGCTCGTCTGTCGTGATGCTGGCAACGGTCTCGGTCGTCGTGGCAACGGGAAACCTGGCGATAGGCGTGCTTATCGGTGTCCTGCTAAGCGCGCTCTTTTTCGCCTCGAAGGTACGTCAGGTATTGATCGTTGAATCGACACTGGACGAAGCACACAATCAACGCCGCTATCTTGTGCGTGGACAGGTTTTCTTCGCCTCCTCCGAAATGCTTGTATCGGAGTTCGACTTCAAGGAACTGGTCCAGTCGGTGCGTCTCGATCTGTCACATGCGCATTTCTGGGATATCACGGCAATCGACGCGCTCGACCGGATCGTGAACAGGTTCCGTCGTAACGGCATCGCCGTCAACGTTACAGGCCTGAATCGAGCAAGCGCCAAAATGATTGAGCAATACGCGACGCACGACAAAGATGGCGCGTCAGCAGACTTCGAAACTTCTCACTAGGCCGCCATCCACGGAGACATGCCTATTCGAGCATGTGGTGATGGACCTGAACAGATACGCCCCTAATTCGCTTAACCATTCGCGTGACAATGACCCACCTTACAGCAGTTATACGCCCGTATAACCAGGTAACGCTAACGCGGTATCTCCATATCCGAGCATAGAGTAGATTCGCCCTTCGGCAAAACCTATTCTTCTTTCATCGAGAAAGCGTTCGCTGCTTGCACATGGTGCGAGTACGAGTCAGTGGCGGTTGATCAACGCCTCCGAATCACCGACGAAGCGCGCCGGGCTCGCTGATAGGGAATGCCAGAGGAGATTGCCATGTTCATCTATTCGATCCGATATCGCGATGGCTTCGGCCGTTGGACGGTTGGCTTCGCACAGGCCGCTTCACAATCCGACGCTGAAGGGATTGCAACCTGCCGTTATGGCGTTTTCCATTCAGTGAGCCGGGTCAGGTTGGCCCCTTCACATGCTTAGCCTGGTAACTCCGACAGCCAAGCTGGGTTGAAGCGGCGATCTAGCGCATCGCGTCGCGTGCAAGAGTTCCTGGACCGTTGCTTTCGAGACGTCACAAGGAACGCCTTTAATCACCACCATTAGTGCGTCAGGCGCTGAGCGCCAATAGACACAAGGACGCCCTCCAGCGCCGAGGCGCATTCAGATGCTGGAGTGGTACAAGCGAAAGCCACTGGAGAATCAGCATGACCGTTGAGATCATCGTCCGTGAAACGAAAACCGGCCTCGAAATCGTCAGTGGCCAACGGCGGCTCGATGCGCTGCTCGCCTTGCGTGACGAAGTCGTGGTGATGAGCCCCGGCATCGGCGAGATCGTCATTGCGCGCCTTCCGGACGGGCGCCTGCAGGCCTCGGCGAATCCGGAGCACGTCAGGCTGTTCCGCCAGCCGGAAGCGGCGTCGGGCCACAAGAGTTTCGCCTGAGCGGTTCATTGCCCTCATGGTATCGGACGTCGAACGCCGCCCGCTGTTTCACATGTTCATCCAAGGGCCGGTCTTGTCGACGACATGAACAGTGCGGACGCAGGACAATCGTCTGACCTTTCCCGCCGAAAAGCGTCGAGAGCGTTCATTCGGGGCGGTCATCGTATTTGCGCTCGTCGTCCTCTCCGGAGTCAGGCGGCGCTGGCGGTCGCGGCCGGAACCCTTCCAGTTGCGCATGCGCCTCGGCCATAAACACCTTGGGCCAAGTGCCGACGAGGATATCGAGCGCTGCACACGCATCAAGTAACAGCGTGGAGATCCGCGCATCATCCAGGCCTTCACCCCACAGCGCACGCTGCACCATCTCGACCGCGCCGCAGTCCGCGATGCACTCTATTACCGGGATGAAGCGCTCGTCCGTGAGTGACGAGCCGTACACATGCGCCAGCGCGGTTAGCACCGCGAGTTCGGTGCGCGTCGGCTTGATCGGCCGATTGGGTGCCGCCCCGCAGTACGTAGAAAGCCTCGCAGCGCTGGCACGTCGGCGCTGGGTGACGGCGTCGTCGAGCAGCAGCGTGACGCGTGCGACTTCCGCATCAGAAAACCGGCTGTTCCCAGGTGACACGTGCGCTCCTCTCTCCGTGAATTTTGTACTCTCCGATAATAGGCCCAAACGCGACCAAGCTTCGGCCCATTCTCGCTATTCACTCGATCGGTCGCGCAACGCGTGTTCCACCGCTTAAGGATTGAACTGAAAGTGTGCCGCATCTCGCATGACGGAGCCGCCGGGGCAGCCCCGCCGCGGGTTGCCGGATTAGCCTTCCTGGCTGGTGAATGGTCCACTAAAGAGGTCCGACGTTATGTCGAGCGCCTGCTGCGGAACCAGCACCAAGCCGCTGCGGACTTGCGAGAGAATATCCGGCGGCAGCCAAGTGTCTTCGATGGCACCGATGCCGCTCTCGATCATCTGCTGCAGGAAGAACGACTGCTTGCGCCCCGTGACTTCTGCCAACAGTCGCAGTCTCTGCTCAATCTGAGGATCGATCCGTACCGCAACCACCTTCAGCTTGTTTTCGGCGGTCCTTCTCACTGAATGCTCCTGTAACCTGTGCCGCGCCGGAACCGGGCGTGTCCGCTCGGTGCCTATGTCATCTTGACGTGCGGCCTCTCTATTCGTTAAAGAATGGCGCTCTCCCACCACGTATTGATTTCGTCCACGGCGGCGCCGAGCGTCGCGAGAGCGGATTTCTGATGCATGTCGGCACAACGTCAACGCCTCGCAAAGGCTGGGATCAGTTGGCTTCCCGCGTGCGCGGCCCTGCCGCCGGTCCGCGCGGTGAGCGCTTTTCCGGTACCTTTGTATTTTACGATCAGTTCGCCCGCAGTCATTTTGGTCAGCGCGAGCACGCCGCGGCGATGAACGGGAGAATTGCGAACTACGATACGACGCATGACCGTGCAGTGTGGTGATTGCTATCAGATGAACGGGATTCCCCGGAAGGGCGTGGTCCCGCTACGATGACGGCATCACGAGTACCGATGGCCTTCCCTCCCCTTCGTAAGCATGAAGCGCAAAACCGTGCGCGGCACTCTTGCGCGATTTGAGGTGCGTATCGTCGAAGTGCTCGGCGGCGCGCGGTCAGCGTGTGATGATTCGCTCGCTGCACCCGGACGGCGTCGAGCGTCAAACCGCTGTGAAGTGTCCATGGGACGGCCAATTGTTTCATGTGACCGGCGCACGCTGGCCTACGTCCCGGAGTGCACGGGCCTGCAGCTGCGCTGCTCCGTGTAAACCCCATCCGAGAGGACGGTTCTGTTCACTCTCAGTCCGGCAGCTCACCTTGTGTCAAGCTGGCGTGGGCCGCGCCGCTGACCGCGCCTGCCTCAGACCCCACTCCGAAAGATCTTTCAAGCCAACGTGGTGTCCCGCTCAGTCTGATGTACAGTTATCGCCTGATCTTTGCTAATCTTCATCCGGTGGTACGAAGAAAGTGCTGTCGGAGGCCAGCCGGCTCGTGACCTCCGCGTCATGTATTCAATATCGGCTAAGGGATCGGATCGTCGGGCGACCGGAGGGCTACACCATGCTGCGGTGGATCACAAATTGGGCGATACATAACGCACCCACTCCCGAGAAGCAGGCAGACAAGGCGCTGGGCGAAATGCGCCTCCTCCTTTTCCAGGCGGAGCAGCGTGTGCTCGATGCACAACTGCAAGCCGATTACTACCGGGCTCGGCTGGCCTTTCTGGAGGAAGTCACGAAACGTGGCATCGAGCACGTCTCTGATCAACGCAAGGCTCAGCAGGAAACCTCACAGGCGTTGCGTCCGTCAGTCAAGCTCACGGCAGCGCAATAGCTCAAATCGCGGGTTCGTTAGTGCGATCGGGCGGCGATGCATGAATTCCATCGCTGCGTCGGAGGTATGCCGTCGCTTCTGCTCATCGGCAATACGGTTTGTCATCTGCCGGAGTCGGCAGGGATCTGCTTGCGATCGAGCGTCTCCCGTAGAGCCCGACTGATACTCACTCCATGGCCGGAGATCTGGATGATCGGACGCGGCCGACTTTTGCCGACAGCACGACCAGCATCGCAAGCGCCGCGCACGCGGTCATTACGCCGCTCATCGCCAGCAGTCCCACGGCGGGAAACAGGATCGCTACAAGCGAACTCGACGCCGCGCCGCACAGCATCTGCACTGACGTCAGCAGGCCACCCGCCGCGCCCGCAAGCTCGGGTAGCGGATCGAGTGCGCCACGTGCGGCGCTAGGGGCGGCAAGTCCGAAGCAGAACGTGCTCGCGACCAGCAACGGCATCACACTTTCGAGAGATACCCATCCGAGTAGTTCGAGCGCGATCAACCCGGACGTCGACAGCGTTGCGAGCGCAATTGCGATTGCCAATAGTCGCGGGCCCGACACGCCGCGTCCTGCCATGAATGCGTTAAACGATGCGCCCGCTACGATCCCTCCTCCCGTGATGGCGAACATCGCGGCGTAAATTGCCGGGCTCACGTGCAGCAACTTCAGCAGCACAAGCGGCGAACCGGCGACATACGCAAACATCCAGCCGAAGCCCAGGCCGTTGATCACGATCGAGCGGGCGACGCTGCGGTGCCGGAATAACGCCGCATAGTCCCGTCGAACACGCGAGAACGCGAAGCCGGTCTTCGGGCCGTGCACTGACTCCTGCAAGCCGATACACGTCACCAGCGCGGCGAGCAATCCACAACCGGCCATCACACCGAAAAGGCCGCGCCAGTGAATGGCCGCGAGCAGCGCAACGCCGACGGAAGGCGCGACGATCGGTGCGACGTTCGCGACTACGGTGATCGCGGCGATCCGCCGCTGCATCGCCGTGCCTTCGAACAGATCGCGCACGATCGCAAGCGCGATCGTCATGCCCGCGCCCGCGCCAAGGCCTTGTGCGAAGCGTGCGAAAAGCAGCTCGCTGATGGCAGGCGCAAGCCCCGCGACCAAGCCGCCGCCGGTGAAAAACGCGAGGCCCAGCAGCAGCGTGGGCTTGCGTCCGCGCGCATCGGACAGCGGCCCGTAGACGATCGGCCCAATCGCGAATCCCGCCATGAACAGGCTCAGCGTCAGGCCGGCTTGACTGCTGGTCGCGTGCATCGTGCCGCCGATCTCGGCAAGAGCGGGCAACGTCATGTCGATCGAGATCGGTGGAAGTGCGGCAAGCACGCCCAGAAAAATCGTGAACATGACCGTACGGGGTGCGAGAAAGCCACGTTTCATGGTGTCAGCACGACACGGCCCGCCGGTTTGGCGAGCACGGCCCGATAAGCGGCCGGTGCATCGACGAGCGAAAAGCGTTCGGCAATCGCCGGTGGCCGATAGCTGCCGTCTTCGAAACCGGGACGCAACGCTTCGAGAATCGCCGCGGTGGCAGTCAGATCACGCTTTAGCGTATCGACGCCGATCAGGCGGCTTTCATTGTGATAGAAATCGGCGAGGTCGAAGGTGACGAGACGGCGATCGGTGGCCGATATTTCCACCAGACGTCCACGCACTGCCAGCATCTTGTGCGCGGTCTCGAACATCGATCCGCCGACTGTATCGAATACCACGGTTGCGCCGCCCCCAGTCAGCGTACGCACGTATTCGATTGCGTCGTCCTCGCGATTGTCCACGATCGCATCGACGTACGGATTGGGTTGTGACCCGCGCGTCATGCCGATCACCTTGGCGCCAATACGCCGCGCAATCTGTGCCGCCGCGCCGCCGACGCCGCCGAGTCCAATGATCGCCACAGTGTCGCTGGCCGTGACCCGAGCCGCTTCGACAAGCGCGCACCACGCGGCAACGAAGTTCACCCCGATCGACGCCGCCTGTTCATGCGAAAGCGTGTGCGGCATTCTTCGAAGACTCGCGACGGGCACCGAAATTTGTTCCGCGTGCGACCCATCGCGCGTGAAGCCGGCATCGCCGCCGGACCCCCAGACGGCTGCGCCCAGCCATTCGGCTGGACCCTCGATCACGACGCCCGAATAGTCGCGTCCCGGCGTGCGCGGCAGCGTCGTTTGACGCATCTGGCCGGCGACGTTCTTTACGTCGCTCGGATTGATCGACGCGGCGAGCACCTTGACGATCGCGGTGTCGGCGGTGGCCGCAAGTGCTGGTATGTCAGCGGTAAAAAGTACGCCTGGCTCCCCGTGCTGTTCGAATCTCAATGCTTTCATGACGGTTTCCGAAAGAGTCCCTAAAGGGTATGGAGGCATTATTCGCGACGCATGGGTCCTCGAACAGCCGTCGAGCCGGATAGAATCGTTGCGTCAACCGGAAAGATGAGACCGACATGGTCGATGAGGTGAACGATATGCGCGTTTTCGCGCAGATGATCGAGGCGGGAAACCTGTCGGCTGCCGCACGGGCGTTCGATTCGTCAACGGCCGCAATGAGCCGGCGACTCGCCGCGCTCGAGCGACGCCTCGGCGTGCGGCTCGTGACACGCACATCGCGCCGTTTCGAATTGACCGTTGAAGGGGCGCAGTTTTACGAGCGGGTGCTTGCCATCCTGAGCGCAATCGAGGAGGCCGAAGCCGAGGCCAGCGCGCAATCGCAGATGCCGCGGGGTTTGCTGTGTGTCGGCGCGCCGTCCGAGATCGGCCGCAAGCAGATTGCGCCGATGATCACGGCGTTCTCCGATCGTTACCCGGAGGTTGAAGTGCGGCTCGTACTGTCGGATATCGGTATCGACGTGATCGACGATAACCTCGACGTCGCGTTGCGGATCGGCTTGCCTCCAGACACCGGAGTGATTGCGAAAAAGCTGTTGTCGAGCCGACGGGTCGTGGTTGCATCACCGGATTATCTGGCGCGTCGTGGTACTCCGCATTCGCCTGCCGATCTGGCCGAGCACGACTGCATCAGGCTGGTACGTGGTCAGCGCGTCTTTGATCGCTGGCGTTTGCTGGAAGAGGGTCAGCCGCGTGATGTGCCGGTCAGCGGCACGCTGTCAACTGCGAACGGGGAAGTGCTGCATGACTGGGTTCTTCAGGGGCGCGGGCTGGCGCTAAAGGCACTCTGGGATATTCAGGAAGATCTGCGCAGCGGCGCTCTCGTCGAATGCATGCCCGAGCATCAGTGTGACCAGATTGAACTTTACGCGGTGTTTGCCAGCCGTCGTCACCTTGCGCCGCGAGTCAGGGTGTTTCTTGATTTTGTCCAGCAGGCATTTGAGCACTCCTGCTCGCACGGCGGGCAACCAGATTGACGGTAACGAAGAGAGATTGCTGAACTGCACGCGTCTAGCCCGCGATAATGTCCCCGAGATTCGTGAAACCATTATTGTCTTTGCGGAGAAATCCCAATAAGGACGTGGCGTCGATAGCTTTTCCATCGACCAATAAGCCATGAGGAATTAATTTGCGAAGAATTTCCGTCAATTCACCAAACAATAACTGAATTATATTCAGATCGTTCTTGATTTTCAGAAATTTTTCGCTATTAGTGTCTTTCACCATTTTCAGGACTCCCGGAGCAATCGGCCCGCTCTGGAACAGGACTTTGAGCGCTGCAGCCTGATAGCAATAGGTGGCAAACGAAGAACAAGTCCAACCCTTGATGCTCACAGGAACGCCTGACTCGTGCCTTGCGAGGACGCGCAAGGCACGGAACAACGAACGGACATCCCAGTCATCGAAGTTCTGGGCTCTGTCATGTACCAACCGACCCTGGTTAAACGGGATTTTCAGATTAAAAGCATCGCCGCTGGCTTTGCCGACGGTGAACAGGTCGTCCGATTTGCTCGTGGCCCATTCAATTGCAAATTCAGCAGCCTGCTTTGCTATACGGGTGTCTTCGCAGCGAAATACCGCGAAGTGCGTCATCTCGCCCTCGGAATCATCGTCGGAGTTATTTTCACCGTTAATTCTTTTAGTAATTTTGCTTTTTGAATGCCGAAATATACCCGCATAATCGCCTGTATCGACATTCTCGACAATTTCCTCGTTACCACCGACCCAGATCATGAAGTGATCGTCATCATCCAGGTCGGAGATCAAATCGCCGGGCTGCATCTCGCTTAATTTGGGCATGAGTCGTCCTTCATCATTTGATCAGCCTCACACGTAGCATTCGTCAGCAAGACAATTGGTTACCGATACTATTTAGAGGCGCTGCTGTAACGGGAACAGATTCCGCTATGTGCTTCTTTGATGAGCAAATACACCATGCCCTGTTATGCGTTCCAGCTCGTCACCCGCGCCATGCAGGCGTTTGGAACGCCTGACAGTTCTTGGGTGTCAGTACTTTTTCAACTACCTGGCACGGATTTCATTTTATATGGCATCCGACAGCAATACTTCAATTTTTCCTCGAATCGTTTTCACCAACGAAATTGCAACGTCCGGGTTGTCTTGCCTTATGGGATCGAGGTTGTCCAAAAGGTCGGCCGCTGCGAGCGGTCGCCATTCAAGCCTTAGCACGCTTGGCCCTTCGCATCGCGTGTATGCACCGCCCTCCGTCTCGCTTTAGGTGCGGCTTCATACTGAATTGCGCCACTCAGCGCCGACACGGCGCCGGCGACCGCCGCGCCACGCGTACCCGCACGTTACCGATCCACACGCTTCTGAAGATGCGCCGGATAGCGATCGCCCACCACCTCGATCTGCTGCAATGCCGCCTCGATGGCGCCCAGGTCATCCGCCGACAACTCCACCGCCGCCGCGCCGACATTCTCTTCCAGCCGATGCAGCTTCGTGGTTCCCGGAATCGGCACGATCCACGGCTTGCGCGCGAGAAGCCACGCAAGCGCGATCTGCGCGCGCGTCGCGCCCTTCCCCGCGGCGATCTTGCCCAGCACCTCGACGAGCGCCGCGTTCGCCTTGCGGCTCTCCTCGGAGAAGCGCGGCACCACGTTGCGGAAGTCGGATTTGTCGAAAGTGGTGTTCGCGTCGATGGCGCCCGTCAGGAAGCCCTTGCCGAGCGGACTGAACGGCACGAAACCGATGCCAAGTTCTTCGAGCGTCGGCAGCACGGTCTGCTCCGGCTCGCGCCACCACATCGAGTATTCGCTTTGCAGTGCCGTGACGGGTTGCACGGCGTGCGCCCGGCGGATCGACTGCGCGCCCGCCTCCGACATGCCGAAGTGCTTCACCTTCCCTTCCGCGATCAGGTCCTTCACGGTGCCGGCCGCATCCTCGATCGGCACGTTCGGATCGACGCGATGCTGATAGAACAAGTCGATGCGATCCGTCTTCAGCCGCTTGAGCGATGCCTCCGCGACAGCGCGAATGCGCTGCGGACGGCTGTCGAGAGGTTTCCTGGAGTCGCCGTCCTCAAAGCCGAACTTGGTCGCGATCACGATCTGGTCGCGAAATGGCGCGACGGCCTCCCCGACCAGCTCCTCGTTGGCGAATGGGCCGTAGCACTCGGCGGTATCGAAGAAGGTGACGCCCCGTTCGAACGCAGCGCGGATCACCTTGACGCCTTCGCTCTTTTCAGTCGCCGGTCCGTAGCCGAAGCTCAGGCCCATGCAGCCGAGTCCGATCAGCGACACTTCCAGGCCGCCGTTTCCCAGTTTGCGTCTTTCCACGTTGCTTTTCCTTGCTTGCCGATGAACAAAGATGAAGCTTAGGTTGTTGTAGCGCGCTCAACAATGCGTCTTGAATTGCATGAGGTATTGAGAGAAATTCATCTATGTCGCGTGCGAGCTGGTCTGCACTGAACGTTGTGTCGCGATCGCCGGGCAGCGCGGCCGCGCGCACGCCGGGCGTGTCGCCCTCGGCGCTCAATCCCGCGTTGCGCGGTTTCGAAGCGCGGCGCGTCGTCCGGTTGCGTTGACCGAAGCGGGCGAGCGGTTCCTGCGCCGCGTCCGGCCGGCCATAGCCGACCTCGAGTCCGCTCACGAAGGCCGTTTTTCGCAATTGAAATGACCCGAAGAAATCGGGCAGGTCACTCAGCCAATACAGCCACAGCCTTGACCTCGACGATATAACCCGCCGAACCGCCGAGCATATGAGCGCCCACCGCCGTCCAGGCCGGCAGCGGGTCCGTCGTGAGGTAGCGGTCACGCACCTGCATGAACAATGGCAAGTCGCGCATGTCAGTGTGAAACGTGGTCAGGTCAACCACATCACTCAGTGATGCACCTGCAGCTTCCAGTACCAGCTTGAGATTCTCGAATGCCTGCACGATCTGCGCTTCGCGTCCTTCGACCAGTTGCATCGACAGGTCACGGCCGATCTGCCCGGACACGTAAATCGTATTGCCAACCTTGAGCGCAGGCGCGTAGCGAATCTTTTCGTACACGGCTTCCATTCCGACGGGAACGATGGCTTTGCGTTCATTCATGAAAAGCGTCTCCTCAAAATCTCGATGATATTCATAGCTCAGCCCGTATCCCCGCCAGCTACTGGCAACACAGTTCCTGTGATATAGCCTGCCTCGTCTGACGCGAGGAACAGAATCGGCGCGACCTGCTCGTCGATGCTGCCGTAGCGCTTGAGAAAGGTCGATTCAGTGACCTGCTTCACCGCTTCGCCCATCCAGGCCATTTCCTGCTCGGTGTCGCCAGCAGTATTGCGCGGGACGCGTCGTGGAGGCGCGTCGGTTCCACCCGGCGCTGTCGCCACCACGCGGATGTTGTGCTCCGCGTATTCCATCGCCAGTGACTGCGTCATGGCGTTGACACCGCCCTTGGCCGCCGAATAGGGCACGCGACGGATACCGCGCGTGGCGTTCGACGAGACGTTGACGATGGTTCCGCCGCCGCGCTCGATCAGGTGTGGCAACACCGCATGGCACGCGTACAGCGTGGGCATCAGGGAACGGCGAATTTCCGCGTCGATCTGTGCAGGTTCGAACTCGGCGAACGGACGCATCCGAATCGCGCCACCGACGCCGTTGATCAGAATGTCGACGCCACCGAATTTCCGCGCCGCACATTCCATCGCGGATCTCGCGCCTTCGTACGTTTCAAGGTCGGCGACGAAACCCGCCGTGTCCGCGTCCTTTGCTTCGGCGGCAACTTCGGAAACGAAGTCCGCGCGATCGACGAACAACACCTTGCCGCCTTCGGCGGCCGCACGCAGCGCCACACCACGACCGATGCCCTGCGCCGCGCCGGTCACGACGATGACTTTGCCAGCAAATCGTTGCGTGTTCATGCGGTCCTCGGTGCTGCGTTGGGTGTGAACTTCTCGTAGTGGAAGCTGTTGGGCTTCACGCCGTTGTCGTCGAAATGCCTGCGCACCGCATCGACCATCGGCGGCGGCCCGCACAGGTACACGTCGACATCGCCGTCATTCAAGGCTTCGGCCGGCATGTGCTGCGTCACCCAGCCCTTGTGTGGATGGTTCGAATCCGCATCCGCCACGACGGTGGTGTAGGTGAAGTTCGGAAGCTTCGCCACGTAGGCTTCGATGGCCTCGACCTGCACCAGGTCGAGGTCGCGTGTCACGCCGTAGATCAGGTGGACCTTCTGCTGGGAATCAGTACGCGCCAGCACTTCCAGCATCGAGAGGAACGGTGCCAGGCCGGTGCCGCCAGCAAGGAACAGCAGCGGCCGCTCCACGGCGCGCAGATAGAAACTTCCGAGCGGTCCGGCTAGCTCCACCTTGCTGCCCGGCTGTGCGGACTCGAGCCAGGTGCTCATCACGCCGCCGGGGATCTTCTTGATCAAAAAGCTGATCTTCGATTCGCCCGGCGCCGATGAAAACGAATACGAGCGATATTGGCCGCTTCCGGGAACGTCGATGTTGATGTACTGGCCCGGCAGGAACACGGGCGCAGTTGCATCCACGTTCATGTCGAGCACGACGGCTGCATCGTTGTGCTGCTCGATCCTGGACACCGTCGCCGCGAACTTGCTCTGCTCGGTCTTGCATACAGTGGAAGATGCCGGCACTGCAATCACGCAATCGCTTGTCGGCACCATCTGGCAGGTGAGCACGAGGCCGCTGTCTTTCTCGTCTTCGCTCAGCGCGTCTTCGATGTACTCGTCGCCAAGGTCATAGCTGCCGCTCTCGGCGCGGCATTTGCAGGTGCCGCACACACCATCGGAGCAATCCATTGGCAGGTTGATTTTGGCGCGAAAGGCGGCGTCGAGCACCTTCTGGCCCGGCTTGCATTCGACGAAGCGGGTCACGCCGTCCTCGAAGTTCAGTGCAATGTTGTAGCTGGACATGTTGTCTCCTGCTTCCAGTTTCCTTCCTACACTCGACGTCACACGTGGTAGACGTCGAGCACCTGGCGGATGTAGTCGTTCTTCAGCACGATTCTCTTGCTGGAAATCAACAAGCCATCGTCGACCTTTCTCAAGGTGACGAACATCGTGCCGAAAAATTGATCGGTCATTTTGTAGCGGTGGCTGAGCGTGTTGAAGTTGTAGCGCACGTCCACCTCGTTATCGCGTTCGGCCAGCACTTCCACGTTGGTGACGTTGTGGCTGGTACGCGGCTCAGGCATCGAAGCGCCGCTGCGTTCGGTCTTGATGCGAAACACACGGTCTTCCAGGCCGCCACGGTCCGGGTAGTACATGAGCGAGATCTGGCTCTCGTGGTCGTCGATAAGCTGGTCGTCGTCATCCCACGCCGGCATCCAGTAGGTCACGTCCCCGGCATAGCAGGCAAGCCAATCGTCCCACTGGCGGTCATCGAGCAGACGCGCCTCGCGGTACAGCACCGCGCAGATCTTTTGGTAGTCGAAGCTCATGCCAGTGCCTCCGCCTGTTCCTTCTTCAGTGCATCGCGCATCACATGCACCCAGTATTCGTGCTGGCACACGAACAGGCCTTCGTCTTCGCTGCGCTCGCCCGAGATCAGCGGCTTGAGGCCCATGTTCTTCGCGTTCGCGTCCGGGCCTTCGACCCACAGCGGCGCTCCGCGCGAAAGGTCGTTCCACAGCGCGGTGGTGCCGGCGTAGCCAACCTGGCAAGCGCGGAACTCTTCCAGGTCGTCTGCGGTGCCCATTCCAGAGACGTTAAAGAAATCCTCGTATTGGCGGACGCGGGTAGCGCGGTCCGCCGCGCTCTCCCCCTTCGGTGCGAAGCAGAAGATGGAGACTTCGGTCTTGTCGACGCTGAGCGGGCGCACCACGCGAATCTGCGTGCTGAACTGGTCCATCAGGAACACGTTCGGATACAGGCACAGGTTGCGCGTCTGGTTGACGATGAAATCCGCCTTGACTTCGCCGACACGCGCCTTGATTTCATCGCGGTATTGATAGACCGGCCGCACTTCCGGATTCATCGTCTTGGTCCACAAGAGAATGTGGCCGTGGTCGAAGCCGTACACGCCTGCTACCGACTTGCTCCAGCTGTTCGCATCCACCGCCTTGGTGCCGTCGACCTTGCGACGGTCCATCGTCGCGGCGTAGTTCCAGTGCACGGTGCTGACGTGGTAGCCGTCGCAGCCGTTTTCCATCTGCATCTTCCAGTTGCCGTCGTAGATGTACGAGGAATTGCCGCGCAACACTTCCAGGCCGTCCGGCGCCTGGTCGACGATCTGGTCGATGATGACCTTGGTCTCGCCGAGATAGTCTTCCAGCGGCATCGCGTCCGCGTTGAGGCTGCCGAAGAGGAAGCCGCGATAGCTCTGAAAGCGCGCGACTTTTTTCAGGTCATGCGATCCGTGAGTATTGAATTGCACCGGATATTCCGTGGTCTTCACATCCTTCACTTTCAGGAGCTTGCCGGTGTTGGAGAAACTCCAGCCATGGAACGGGCAGGTGAAGCTGCCTTTGTTGCCGTGCTTGCGCCGGCAAAGCATCGCCCCCTTGTGGGCGCAGGCGTTGATGACCGCATGCAGTTCGCCGTTCTTGTCGCGAGTGACGACGATGGGCTGACGGCCGATCCACGTCGTGTAGTAGTCGTTGTTGTTGGGAATCTGCCTTTCATGCGCCAGGTACACCCAGTTGCTCTCGAAGATGTGCTTCATCTCCAGTTCGAACAAGTCGGCGTTCGTGAAGATGTCGCGGCGGCAACGGAATACGCCGGCTTCCTTGTCATCCTGGACGGCTGTATGCAGCAGTTCATCCAGTTGCGTGGCTTTGTCGGTAATGACGGACATGTGTGCTCTCCCCATGCGTGCCCCAAACGATGGAGCCCTTGCATTGATATCGGATGATTCTTGCGAAGAATTGGGCGGCGGCAGTGTGACGACGCAGCCGCCGTGTCGGGCGGTTACGCCGTGGCTGACGCACGCAGGCGATGGACAAGCTGGTTGTCCTTGCCCTGCACCAGCGGAGTCAACTCGATGTTGAACTCGATGTCCTTGTACGTATCGGCCTTCATGCCGAGCGCAGTGCCGCCGGTCTTTTCGACCACATGCGGAATCAGGTCTTCGCGAGTGGCGTAGGCGAAGTCGTCCCAGATCAGCGGATCGCCTTCGATGTTGATCTGCGTCGTCAGCTTGCGGTACTTGTCGCTGGTGACGAAGAAGTGCACATGCGCCGGACGGTTGCCGTGGCGGGCGAGCGCGTTCAACAGTTGCTGGGTCGCGCCCTGGGGCGGGCAGCCGTAACCTACCGGCATGAGCGTGCGGAATTCGTACTTGCCATCGGCATCCGTTCGCACCGCACCGCGCAGATTGAAGCTGCTTTGCGCGCCGGTCGGGTCGAAGTGCGAATAGAAGCCCTTCGAGTTGGCGTGCCAGCATTCGACCAGCGCATTGGCAACGGGCTTGCCCTGCGGGCCGGTTACGGTGCCGCGGATGATCAGCGGGCCGGAATCCGCATCGGGGTCGAGATCGATCTTCGACACGCCCTCGCGCTCCGGCGCACCGGCGACATACAGCGGGCCTTCGATGGTACGCGGCGTGCCGCCGTTGATGTCGGCTTCCCGGTCCGCTGCATCCATGCGAATGTCGAGATACTTCTCCAGCCCGAGGCCGGCGGCGAGCAACGCCGCTTCGCCGTCCTGGCCGAGCTTGTTGAAATAGTGGACACCGGCCCAGATTTCATCGGGCGTCATGTCGAGGTCGTCGATGGCCTTGAACAAATCGCCCAAGAGGCGCTGGACAATCTGCTTGGCGCGAGGATTGCCGTCCTGGCTCCCCAGGTTGGTAGCGGCCTTCAGCAGCTCCTGCACTTCCTTCGTCCCGAACACTTTCACGCTCATGATCGTCTGCTCCTGAATCTCTTTTTGGGTGGGGTTAACCCTTCATTCAGCATGGGCCCGGGTATGTTTAGAAGGTATAATCGGGTGCTGAAACTGAGTGTGAATGAAGAATAATGGACGCCCGAAAGGCCCGTCCAACACTGATTTAGTATTGGGCCATATCCAGGAGGTATCGAGATGGAGTTGCGGCATCTGCGCTATTTCGTCGCTGTGGCCGAGGAGCGCAATTTCACGCGGGCAGCGCAACGGCTGCATATTGCGCAGCCTCCTCTGAGCCGTCAGATACAACAACTGGAAGAGACCCTCGGCGTACAGCTATTGGAGCGCGGCTCGCGCCCGCTGAAGCTGACGGAGACGGGGAAGTTCTTCTATTCCCATGCCACGCAGTTGCTGGCTCAGACGGCCGAACTCGAATCCATGACGAGGCGCGTGGGCACCATCGAGCGCAGTCTCTCTGTCGGTTTCGTGGGTTCGACCCTGTACGGGATGCTGCCGAAAATCATCCGGCGCTTCCGCGACGAGAACACCACGGTCGAACTCAGCCTCCACGAAATGTCGACGATGGATCAGATCAGGGCGCTGAAGGACGGCCGCATCGATGTCGGGTTCGGCCGCATTCGACATGAGGACGCAAACATACGCCGTGTGATTCTTCGCGAAGAGAAGATGATCGTTGCGCTCCCCGAGGGCCATCCGCTTTCCCTCGCGAAGGCCGTCCTCGCTCTTCGCGACCTGCTCAACGAGACGCTGATCGTCTTCCCCAAGGCACCGCGCCCCAGTTATGCGGACCAGGTGCTTTCGGCATTCAAGGACCGTGCGCTCGAGCCTCGCAAAATATATGAAGTACGTGAGTTACAGATAGCGCTGGGCCTCGTGGCCGCGGGGGAAGGCGTCTCTGTGGTTCCGAGCAGCGTGTACGGCCTGAAGCGAGACGATGTGAGCTACAAGGAGCTGGACGATCCGACGCTCGTCTCGCCAATCATCATGAGCATGCGCATGCTCGACGAGTCGCGCGACATTCGAGAGATGCTCGAACTCATCTACCGGCTGTACGAAGAGGAAAAGATACCCTACGTGCCCCGCACCGACCGTGGGCGGTGATGCTGGATATACCCCGGGAGTATGGCACTAGACGTTATCGGTCTTGGACAAGCGTTTATCGGGCGGGCAATACTGCAACCACCCAACCACTCCGCCCTTTCAGGTATGAACGCCCAAATCACCTCCGTCGAAGCGATTCTGGTTGATCTTCCAACCATTCGCGCGCATCAGCTAGCCATGGCGACGATGCAGCAACAAACCCTGGTCATCGTCCGCCTTCGCTCGAGCGATGGCATCGAAGGTATTGGTGAAGCAACGACCATTGGCGGTCTGTCCTACGGCGAGGAAAGTCCCGAAGGCATCAAGCTCACCATCGACACGTATCTCGCGCCCGCGCTCGCCGGTCTGGATGCAACGAACATCAACGCCGCGATGGCGAAGCTGAACAAGATTGCGCGCGGCAACCGCTTCGCCAAGAGCGCGCTCGAAACGGCGTTGCTCGATGCGCAGGGCAAGCGCCTTGGCGTTCCCGTCGCGACGCTGCTCGGCGGTTCGGTGCGCAAGACGCTGCCGGTCCTTTGGACGCTCGCCAGCGGCGACACGCAGCGCGACATCGAAGAAGCGGAGATGCTGCTGGCCGAACGCCGGCACAACACCTTCAAGCTCAAGATCGGGCGTCGAAGCGTGCGCGACGACGTGGCGCACGTGTCCGCGATCAAGCGCGCGCTCGGCGATCGCGCGAAGGTGACGGTGGACGTCAATCAGGCCTGGAACGAAGCCGATGCTGCGGCCGGCATCGCCATGCTCGAAGCGGCGGGCATCGACCTGATCGAGCAGCCGACGCCACGCGAGCAACGCAGCGCGCTTGCGCGGCTCGCGGCACGCTTTGTCGTGCCGATCATGGCCGACGAAGCCGTCACGGGGCCCGAGGATGCGCTCGAACTCGTGCGAGGCGCATGCGCCGATGTCTTCGCGCTCAAGATCGCGAAGTCGGGCGGTATCTACGGGATGCTGCGCACGGCGGCCGTCGCCGATGCCGCCGGCATCGCGCTGTATGGCGGCACGATGCTCGAAGGGAGCGTCGGGTCCATTGCGGCGGCGCATGGCTTCAGTGCGTTGCCGCAACTCGCGTGGGGCACGGAGTTGTTCGGGCCGCTGCTGCTGAAGGACGACATCGTGACCGCGCGCCCGCAATACCGTGACTTCGATCTGCATTTGCCGGAGGGACCGGGTCTGGGTCTTGCAATCGATGAGGACAAGCTCGCCTTCTATCGCCGCGACAGCGATCGCGTCAAGCCGAAACTCGTAGCATCCAGCTGATCCAGCGCTTTTCATGACGTGCGCCGGCCGCGGCACCGGGCCGGCGCACGCACGCACGCACGCACTTCAAGGAGACACCATGCTTTACCTCGTAAGAATGGACGTTCATCTGCCACATGACATGCCCGGCGCCCAGGCCGAAGAAATCAAGGCGCGCGAGAAGGCTTATTCGCAAGACCTGCAGCGGCAGGGCAAGTGGCAGCAACTGCATCGCGTGGTCGGCGAGTATGCGAACTACAGCGTTTTCGATGTAGAGTCGCATGATGAACTCCATACGCTGCTGTCGGGACTGCCGCTCTTTCCTTATATGACCATGCAGGTCACCCCGCTTGCGCGTCATCCTTCTGCTATTCGCTGACATATCGACTATTCATGAGCGTTCACGGCCGAGAAAAGGTAGCGGGTAGCAGCCTGCGGGATGACTGGTCCCTTTCTGCGGTAACCGCGGGCCTTTTGGCCGTGCTCATCTCCTATGCGGGGCCGCTGGCGATCCTCTTCGAAGCAGGAAGGTCGGCTCACGCCAGCAACGCGACGGTTGCATCGTGGGTGTGGGGAATCTCGATCGGATCGGCGGTCTGCGGCATCACGCTAAGCTGGTTGCTCAAGCAGCCGATCATCACTGCATGGTCCGCACCCGGCACGGCGCTCCTTGTCACGCTCTTTCCCGCGCTACCGCTCAACGAAGCAGTGGGCGCATATATCACCGCTGCGCTGATCATCCTGGCCCTGGGTGCTTCAGGGTACTTCGACCTCGTCATAAGGAAGATTCCACCGGGCATCGCGTCCGGGATGATGGCGGGCATACTGTTTCAATTCACGACCGGCGTCTTCAAGGCGGTATCGGTCGACCCCGTGCTCGCGCTAGGCATGGTAGCGGCCTACGTCATCTTCCGGCGGCTGCTTTCGCGTTATGCCCTCATCCTGGTGTTGGTGTTTGGCAGCGTCTTCGCCGTCGTGCACGGCACGGCGCATTTCGAATCGGTGAGTCTTCAGATCACGCGGCCCGTATTTACAATGCCGCATTGGAGCTGGCAATCGACTGTCAGTCTCGCGCTGCCTTTGGTGCTCGTTAGCCTGACCGGTCAATTCCTTCCGGGGCTCGCCATTCTAAGGGTGTCCGGCTACCAGACGCCCGCGCGTCCCGTCTTGATGATGACCGGCGCCGTCTCGATGCTCGTTGCGCTGTTCGGCGGGATCACCGTTGTCATCGCCGCCATTACCGCGGCGCTTTGTACGGGGACTGATTCACATCGCGATCCGGATAAGCGTTACATCGCAGGTATCGCCAATGGCGTCTTCTATCTGCTCGGTGGCACCTTTGCGGGGACAGTCGTTCTCCTTTTTTCCGCGCTTCCGAAGGGCTTCGTGGCGGTGCTTGCGGGTCTCGCACTGCTCGGCGCTACGCTGTCGAACCTGATTGCGCTCGTACAGGATGAACAGCATCGGGAAGCGTCTTTCATCACCTTTGTAGCCACTGCTTCGGGCATGAGCTTTCTCGGCCTCGGGTCCGCGTTCTGGGGCATCGTGATCGGCTCCTTGGCTCATCTTGTCCTGGGCGTGGCGCACAGACAGAAGCGCAATTAGCCGCCGGTCGGGTACTAGCGGGGTGCGTTCGACTCGTCGCTGGCGCATGGTTCGTATCGACCAGTCGGACGCAATGCAAAGCCGCTTCAAAGGCTCACTCGATTGACTCGCCATTTCCGCGAAATGCGCTACCTCTTCAAAAGGCGGTGACAAGACCAGAAGTTTCGCGGGCTCAGCTCGTTGGTCGGGTGCTAGTTTCAAGAGGACGATGCACTAAGAGTTCGAGAGCCTCCGACAAAGATGCGTGGACGAGCGAGACCTTCGCTTCAACAGGGACGTCGGTAGTAGATTCGTTACTTGCAGAGCAAGGCTCTTCGACGGCGCGAGTCGGTACTGGCACCTCGACCGTCTCACGCGCCATGTGGAATAAGTATCCGTCATCCATATCCCACCCTTTGCCGCAGTTTCCACGAGATTCATGGAGGACTTTGAGGGGCACAAGCGGCCGTCAGGAGGGGATGTGCCGAATATCTCAGTTGCGTACAGCAGCAGCTTCGGTCAGCGCCGGAGCCGCGTTGCCTGCAAGGTCGGCGTTATCGTGCTGGGCGGATCGACGCTGATTGATCAGGGAAACGGCAAGCACAGCGATGACACCCGGGACAGCGATCGCGAGGAAGTTGTGCTGAAGCGGCAGCGCCATGCTGACGAGCACACCGATGACGATCGGCGCGAGAATCGCCCCGCTGCGCCCGACTCCGGACGCCCAGCCGATGCCCGTCGCCCGCACCGCCATCGGATAGAACTGGCCGGCGAACGCATAGGTCACGATCTGCGTCCCGATGGTCGATGCGCCCGCGAGCCCGACCAGCACGAAGAGCGCCCACGTCGGCACCTTGAACCCGAGCAGGCTGATCGACACCGCCGCCAGCGCGTACATCGCGACCAGCACGTACTTGATGTTGAATCGATCAGCCATCCATCCGCCGCCGATGGCGCCGATCATCGCGCCGAAGTTGAGCACCAGCACGAACGTCAACGCCGAGCCGAGACTGTGTCCAGCGCTTGCCATGAGCTTGGTCAGCCACGAACTCAACGCATACACCATGAACAGGCACATGAAGAACGCGGTCCAGAGCATGACCGTGCTGAAGCCACGACCGTCGGTGAACAGCTTGCCGATGGGCGGCGCACGTCGGGTGTCTTCCCCCGGCAGCGCGAAGCGGTCGCTCTCCTGCGGCTGGTAGCCGGGCTCGATGCGCGAGACGATTGTCTTCAGCGTATCGATGCGGCCCGACCTGATGAGAAACGGCATCGACTCGGGCATCCACTTCAGGATCGCCGGGACGAGCAGAATCGGCAGGCCGGCGGCGATGAACACCGACTGCCAGCCGAAGCGCTCGATCAACCCTTTGCCGAGCAGCGCCGCAAGCATGCCGCCCACCGAATAGCCGCTGAACATCAGCGTCACCATCGTGCTGCGGATCTTGCGCGGCGAATATTCGGTCATCTGCGCGACGACGTTCGGCATCACACCGCCGATGCCAAGCCCCGCGAGAAAGCGCGTGACGCTGAACATCACGGGATCGCTGGTGAAGCCCGCGGCGGCCGTGAAGACGCTGAAGAGCACGATGCAGATGGCGATGGTACGTTTGCGGCCGATGCGGTCGGCGATCGTTCCGAGGAATACGGCGCCGAACATCATGCCGAACAGCGCGGCGCTGACCATGAAGCCTGCGCTGGTCGGCTGGACGCCCATGTCCTTCATGATCGACGGCAATGCGATACCGGCGACGGCGAGATCGTAGCCGTCGAAGATGATGATCAGCGCGCACCAGCAAAGCACGAGTGCGTGGAAGCCCTTGAAGCGGGCATCGTCGGCTAGTTTGTGAACATCGATTTGACGCATGCGATATCTCCTTCGCTGTCGGTCTGAAACGCTAACGGGCGCTTGATAGAACCCTGGAGGTCCCCGCCTTGAGGGCACGATAAAGCCGTGGGCGCGAGGCAAAGAAGCGCTCACGCTCACTCAAGATCTGGAAAGGTTGCTGAATTGGCTTTGAACGTCGGCTCTTGTTCGCGCCGTCAAGTAACGGTGCTTGCCGATTTTTTATGATCGTCTTGGCTTGAAACTGACAAACTCCGGCTGGCCGATTCTTCGATCGATTCCAGCCGGCTCTCAGGCTGAACAGCTCGCTACGAACTCAGTGCGCCGCCGCAAGATTGCGATCGATCACGCCGGGACTCGTGCGAATCGCGATGACCGCCAGCAGCGCTGCGACGAGCGGCAAGGCCAGCGCCATAAAGAAACCGCTCGGGCCGCCAAGCGCCAGCACGCTGCCACCGACCGCCGATCCCGCGATCGCACCGACGCGCCCCATGCCGATGGCCCATCCGGTGGCGGTGGCACGCAGCGTCGTCGGATAGGCGCCGACCACGAGATAGTTGAGCGCAATCTGCTGGCC
>Ga0163162_10001332_pt1 | contig 23030 bp, 18 predicted proteins | sample S55metaG_FD_115310 | JGI IMG/M metagenome (GOLD analysis project Ga0163162, IMG submission 115310) | Switchgrass rhizosphere microbial communities from Kellogg Biological Station, Michigan, USA - S5-5 metaG | ecosystem: Host-associated > Plants > Roots > Rhizosphere > Soil | place: USA...
AGCATCTCGGGTTCTGACTTCGTCGAAATGTTCGTCGGCGTGGGCGCCGCCCGCGTGCGCGACATGTTCGAACAAGCGAAGAAGCATGCGCCGTGCAGCGTGTTTATCGATGAAATCGACGCGGTCGGCCGTCATCGCGGCGCCGGCATGGGCGGCGGCAACGACGAACGCGAGCAGACGCTGAACCAGATGCTCGTCGAAATGGACGGTTTCGAGGCGAATTCCGGCGTGATCGTGATTGCCGCGACGAACCGTTCCGACGTGCTCGACAAGGCGCTGCTGCGCCCGGGCCGTTTCGACCGCCAGGTGTATGTGGGCCTGCCGGATATTCGCGGCCGCGAACACATCATGAAGGTTCACCTGCGCAAGGTGCCGATTTCGAACGACGTCGATGCGTCGGTGATCGCTCGCGGCACGCCCGGCTTCTCGGGCGCCGATCTCGCGAACCTCGTGAACGAGGCGGCGCTCTTTGCCGCGCGTCGCGGCAAGCGGATCGTCGAAATGCAGGATTTCGAGGACGCGAAGGACAAGATCTTCATGGGTCCGGAGCGCAAGTCGGCAGTGATGCGCGAGGAAGAGCGGCGCAACACGGCGTACCACGAGTCCGGGCACGCGGTGGTGGCGAAGCTTCTCCCGCACGCCGATCCGGTGCACAAGGTCACCATCATGCCGCGTGGCTGGGCGCTCGGCGTGACCTGGCAGTTGCCCGAGCATGACCGCGTGAATCTGTATCGCGACAAGATGCTCGAGGAAATCGCGATTCTGTTCGGCGGCCGCGCGGCGGAAGAAGTGTTCCTCAATTCGATGTCGACGGGTGCTTCCAACGACTTCGAGCGCGCGACCAAGATGGCGCGCGACATGGTGACGCGCTACGGCATGTCCGATGTGCTCGGCACGATGGTCTACGTCGATACGGAACAGGACGGCATGTTCGGCAAGCTCGCGTCGAAGACGGTGTCCGAGGCGACGCAGCAGAAGGTCGACGCCGAAATCCGCCGGATTCTCGACGAGCAGTACGGGCTCGCCCGCAAGCTGCTCGAAGACAACCGCGACAAGGTCGAGGCCATGACGAAGGCGCTGCTCGAATGGGAAACCATCGACGCCGACCAGATCAGCGACATCATGGCGGGCCGCCCGCCGCGTCCGCCGAAAAATCTGCCGCCTCCTTCCGGCGATACGCCGCCGAGCGGCAACAGCGGCACGGAAGTGAAGCCGGGCAACGCAACCGCGCCTGCCTGAGTTTCACTCGATCCGAACAAGGGCTGGTGTGTTCCGCACACCGGCCCTTTTTTTCATTCGTGGCCGCTCCGGCAGCCGGATTCTTCAACTCGTTCTTCTCGAATCGCTTGGACAAATCAACTTCGCAAACGGCCCAGCCCCAGCCGCTTCAATGCGGGCGGTTCACGCTGACCTTCGAGCGGCCACTCGTCATGGGCATCCTGAACGTCACGCCGGACTCGTTTTCCGACGGTGGCCGCTTTCTCTCGCGCGGCGACGCCCTGGCGCGCGCCGAGCAGATGCTCGCCGACGGCGCCGACATGATCGACATCGGCGGCGAGTCGACGCGGCCGGGATCGGTCCCGGTGCCGCTCGACGAGGAACTCGAACGCGTGATCCCGATCGTCGAGGCGCTGCGCACGGTCAACGTGCCGCTCTCGGTCGATACCTACAAGCCCGCCGTGATGCGCGCCGCGCTCGATGCCGGCGCCGACATGATCAACGACGTCTGGGGCCTGCGCCGCGAAGGCGCGCTCGACGCCGTCAAGGACAGCAATTGCGGCCTGTGCGTGATGCACATGCTCGGCGAGCCGCAGACGATGCAGCTCCGCGAACCGGTTTATCAGGACGTCGTCGCCGAGGTGCGGGCGTTTTTCGAGGAACGCATCGATGCGCTGACCCGGGCCGGGATTTCCGGCGAGCGGATCTGCCTCGATCCGGGCTACGGATTCGGCAAGACCGAGGCGCACAACTACGCGCTCCTCGCCGGTCTTGCCGACACGCGGCCGGCCGGGACGCGCTTTTCGCTGCTCGCGGGGATGTCGCGCAAGTCGATGCTCGGCGCCGTCACCGGGCGCAAGACGGGTGAGCGCGTCGCGGCGGGCGTGGCCGCCGCGGTGTGCGCGGCGGAGCGGGGCGCGGTGATCATCCGCGTTCACGACGTCGCGCCCACGCTCGATGGTCTGAAGGTTTGGCAGGCAACAAAAGACGCCGGGCTTAGCAGGCATCATTAGCGGGCGCCGATCCACGGGAATCGGCAGGCAGAACACGGCGCGTGCGCGCGCGCCGTCCTTATAAATAAGTCGCAGGCACACAACACGCGCCTTCACGCCTGCGAGGGAGGGTCACCCAACAATGGCACGTCGATATTTTGGAACGGATGGTATTCGGGGGAAGGTCGGCGAGGCGCCGATCACGCCGGATTTCGTGCTGAGGCTCGGCTACGCGGCCGGCAAGGTGCTCGCGGGCGCCGACCGCTGGCAAAGCAAGGGTCGTCCGACGGTGCTGATCGGCAAGGACACGCGCGTTTCGGGCTACATGCTCGAAGCCGCGCTGGAATCGGGTTTTGCGGCGGCGGGCGTCGACGTCATGCTGGCCGGCCCGATGCCCACGCCCGGCATCGCCTATCTGACGCGCGCGCTGCGGCTCGCGGCGGGCGTCGTGATCAGCGCGTCGCACAATCCCTACGACGACAACGGCATCAAATTCTTCTCCGCCGACGGCAACAAGCTGCCGGACGACGTGGAACTCGAAATCGAGGCGCAACTCGATGAACCGCTTGCCTGCGCGCCCTCGGAGCGGCTCGGCAAGGCGCGACGGCTGGATGACGCGGGCGGCCGCTACATCGAATTCTGCAAGAGCACGTTCCCGGCGAGCTTCGACTTGCGCGGCCTGAAGCTCGTCCTGGATTGCGCGCACGGCGCCGCGTACGACGTCGGGCCGCACGTGTTCCACGAACTGGGCGCCGAAGTAATCCCGATCGGCGTGTCGCCGAACGGCTTCAATATCAACGACGGCGTCGGCGCCACCGCGCCCGACGCGCTCGTGCGCGCGGTGCGCGAGAACGGCGCGGATCTCGGCATCGCGCTCGACGGCGACGCGGACCGCCTGCAGGTGGTCGATTCGTCGGGGCGTCTTTTCAACGGCGACGAACTGCTCTACGTGCTGGTAAAGGACCGCATCGCCACCGACGGCAAGGTGGAAGGCGCCGTCGGCACGCTGATGACCAACATGGCCGTCGAAGTCGCGCTGAAGGAGGCGGGCGTGAAGTTCGTGCGCGCGGCGGTCGGCGACCGCTACGTGCTGGAGAAGCTGCGCGAACACGGCTGGCAGCTCGGCGCGGAAGGCTCGGGCCACATTCTGTCGCTCGACCGCCATTCCACCGGCGACGGCATCGTCTCGGCGCTGCTCGTCCTGGCGGCATTGAAGCGCAGCGGCAAGTCGCTCGCGCAACTGCTCGACGGCGTGAAGCTTTTTCCGCAGAAGCTGATCAACGTGCGCATGAGCCCGGGCGCCGACTGGAAGAGCAGCGACGCGATCAAAGCCGCGATCGCGCAGGCGGAGCGCTCGCTCGAACCGAATGGCCGGGTGCTGATCCGCGCGTCGGGCACGGAGCCGGTGCTTCGGGTGATGGTCGAGGCGGCCGCCGAAAAGGACGCGGTTCGGCACGCGGAAACGATTGCGCAGGTGGTAAAGAGCGCGACTTCGTAAGCATTTTGCGAATTAGGCGGAAGCGGGCTACGGCCCGCTTTTTTTTCGCCTTCAGGAGACAATTCATCTGCTTTCATGAGTGTAAGAGGAATGACACGCGAGCTTCACGGAGAGTCACATTACTGTCACAGACAGTGCCTATGCTTCGCCTTGTCGTGTCATCCGCTCACAACCTGGAGGTCTCATGAAATTGATGCAAACCGCGCTGGCTGGCGTAATTGGCGCCCTGTTCGCCATCTCTGCGCAAGCAGCCGATATCACCGGCGCGGGCAGTACCTTCGCAGCACCGATCTATACGAAATGGGCGGACGCCTACCAGAAAACGGGCGGCGGCAAGGTCAACTACCAGGGCATCGGCTCGTCGGGCGGGATCAAGCAGATCATCGCCAAGACGGTTGATTTCGCAGGTTCCGACGCCCCGCTGAAGGACGACGAACTCGCCAAGGAAGGCCTGTTCCAGTTCCCGACGGTGGTCGGCGGCGTGGTGCCGGTGATCAACGTGCCGGGCGTGAAGGCCGGTGAAGTGACGCTGTCGGGCGAACTGCTCGGCGACATCTACCTCGGCAAGATCAAGAAGTGGAACGACCCGGCGATCGCCGCGCTGAACCCGAAGGTCAAGCTGCCGGATACGGACATCGCCGTGGTGCGCCGCGCCGACGGTTCGGGCACGAGCTTCATCTGGACGAACTACCTGTCGAAGGTGAACCCGGAGTGGAAGTCGAAGGTCGGTGAAGGTTCGACGGTCAACTGGCCGACGGGGACGGGCGGCAAGGGCAACGACGGCGTCGCCGCCTTCGTCCAGCGCCTGCCGGGTGCGATCGGCTACGTGGAATGGGCGTACGCCAAGCAGAACAAGATGACCTACGTCGACCTGAAGAACGCGGCAGGCACGGTGGTCGAGCCGAAGACGGAGACGTTCAAGGCCGCTGCAGCGGGCGCGGACTGGTCGAAGTCGTTCTACCAGATCCTGACGAACGAGTCGGGCAAGAACGCATGGCCGATCGTCGGCGCGACGTTCGTTCTGCTGCACGCAACGCAGGAAAAGGCGCCGCAAGGCACCGAAACGCTGAAGTTCTTCGACTGGGCGTTCAAGAACGGCGGCCAGGCTGCCAACGACCTGGACTACATCTCGCTGCCGGAATCGGTCGTTGCCGAAATCCGCACGCAATGGAAGGCGAAGGTCAAGGACGCGTCGGGCAAGCCGGTTGCACAGTAAGTGATGTCTGAAACTGTCCTAAGCTGTTAAGACTGGACAGCAGTTGCACGTTTCGCCGCGCGGCAGGTGCCGCGCGGCCTGACCCAAGGTTCCCATGTCGGACATCAATCTAGCGTCGACTCCGCCTGCGAGCGGCACGCAACGTGCCCCGGGCCGTCTCGGCGACATCGTTTTCGGCGGCGTGACGCGGCTTGCGGCCGTCGTCACGCTGCTTTTGCTTGGCGGCATCATCGTGTCGCTGCTTGTCGCCTCGCTGCCGACGATCGAGAAGTTCGGCCTGAGCTTCCTCTGGCGCGCGGAGTGGGATCCACCCTCTGAAAGCTTCGGCGCGCTCGTGCCGATCTACGGCACCATCGCGACGTCGATCATCGCGCTCCTGATCGCCGTGCCGGTGAGTTTCGGCATCGCGCTGTTTCTCACCGAACTGGCGCCCGCCTGGCTGCGCCGGCCGCTCGGCGTCGCGATCGAATTGCTGGCGGCGATTCCGTCGATCGTCTACGGCATGTGGGGCCTGCTCGTCTTCGCCCCCATTTTCGCCACCTATTTTGAAAAGCCGCTCGGCGCGCTGCTCGGCGACGTCTGGCTGATCGGACGCTTTTTTCAGGGCCCGCCGATCGGCATCGGCATTCTGTGCGCGGGCGTCATTCTCGCGATCATGATCATTCCCTACATCGCGGCGGTGATGCGTGACGTGTTCGAGGTCACGCCCGTGCTGCTGAAGGAGTCGGCATACGGCATCGGCTGCACGACCTGGGAAGTGATGTGGCGCATCGTGCTGCCGTACACCCGAACGGGCGTGATCGGCGGGGTGATGCTTGGCCTCGGCCGCGCACTCGGCGAGACGATGGCAGTGACGTTCGTGATCGGCAACACCAACCTGCTCGACAATGTGTCGCTCTTTTCACCCGGCAACAGCATCACGTCGGCGCTCGCCAACGAATTCGCCGAGGCGGGCCCGGGCCTGCACACGTCCGCGCTGATGGAACTCGGCCTCATTCTCTTCGTGATCACGTTCTTCGTGCTGGCCCTGTCGAAACTCATGCTGCTTCGCCTCGAAAAAGGGGAGGGCGCCAAGTGAGCCAGCCCGCATTCATCGAAAACGATCGCAGCGAAGCGACGCGCATCAAACTTCAGCGCCGGCGCCGCGGCACCAACGCGCTCGCGCTGACGCTCTCGCTCGCGGCGATGGCGTTCGGCCTGCTGTGGCTCGTGTGGATTCTCTTCACGACGCTCAAGCTCGGCATCGGCGGCCTGTCGATCGATCTCTTCACGCAGTCCACGCCGCCCCCGAACACCGATGGCGGCGGTCTTGCCAACGCGATCGTCGGCAGCCTGATGCTCGTCTTGCTCGCGACGTTCATCGGCACGCCGCTCGGCATCCTCGCGGGCGTGTACCTTGCGGAATACGGCCAGAAGGGCTGGCTCGCGAACGTGACGCGCTTCATCAACGACATCCTGCTGTCAGCGCCGTCGATCGTCGTCGGCCTGTTCGTGTATGCGCTCGTGGTGGCGAAGATGGGGCGCTTTTCCGGCTGGGCCGGCGTGATCGCGCTCGCGCTCCTGCAGATCCCGATCGTGATCCGCACGACCGAGAACATGCTGAAGCTCGTGCCCAACGCGCTGCGCGAAGCCGCGTTCGCGCTCGGCACGCCGAAGTGGAAGATGGTGCTGTCGATCACGCTGAAGGCGTCGGTCGGCGGCATCGTGACGGGCGTGCTGCTCGCCGTGGCGCGCATTGCCGGCGAAACGGCGCCGCTGCTCTTCACGGCGCTCTCGAACCAGTTCTTCTCGTGGGACATGAACCAGCCGGTCGCGAACCTTCCGGTCACGATCTACAAGTTCGCGATGAGCCCGTTTCCGCAGTGGCAGGCGCTCGCGTGGGCCGGCGTGTTCCTCATTACGCTCGGCGTGCTCGGACTGAACATCCTTGCGCGCACGATCATTTCGAAAAAATAAGGTGGAGTGATTCCATGAATATGGTTGAAAGTGGTGTCAGTCGCCTGGATGCAAGCACGGGCGATCGCACGGTGGAAGACAAGGCCAGCACGGGCACGACGGAACGCGGCCCGCTGCCGGGCAGCATCAAGCCCGCGCACAGCGCGAAGCCCGCCGATTCGATGAAGCCGAAGATCGAGGTAAACGATCTCAACTTCTTCTACGGCAAGTACCACGCGCTGAAGAACATCAATCTTCGTATTCCCGAGAAGAAGGTGACGGCGTTCATCGGTCCGTCGGGCTGCGGCAAGTCCACGCTCCTGCGCACCTTCAACAAGATGTACGCGCTCTATCCGGAGCAGCGCGCCGAGGGTGAAATCCTGATGGACGGCGAGAACCTGCTCGACACGCGCCGCGACATTTCGCTGCTGCGCGCGCGCGTCGGCATGGTGTTCCAGAAGCCGACGCCGTTTCCGATGTCGATCTACGACAACATCGCGTTCGGCGTGAAGATGTTCGAGCAGCTCTCGCGCTCGGAGATGGACGACCGCGTCGAGTGGGCGCTCACCAAGGCCGCGCTCTGGAACGAAGTGAAGGACAAGCTGCAGCAAAGCGGCTATGGCCTGTCGGGCGGACAGCAGCAGCGCCTGTGCATCGCGCGCGGCATCGCCATCCGGCCGGAAGTACTGCTGCTCGACGAACCGTGCTCCGCGCTCGACCCGATTTCCACGGGCCGCATCGAGGAACTCATCGCCGAGCTGAAGAGCGACTACACGGTAGTGATCGTCACGCATAACATGCAGCAGGCCGCACGCTGTTCGGACTACACTGCCTATATGTACCTTGGCGAGCTGATCGAGTTTGGCGACACCGAAAAGATCTTCATCAAGCCCGCCCGCAAGGAAACGGAAGACTACATCACGGGCCGGTTTGGCTAAGCCGCGGGCAAGAGAAAAGGGACTACAGGAGCACACATGTCCGATAAACATCTGTCAAGCCAGTTCGACGCCGATCTGAACGCGGTGTCGTCGAAAGTGCTGGAAATGGGCGGCCTCGTCGAGTCGCAGATCATCAACGCGATGCAGGCGCTCAACACGTTCGACATCGGGATCGCCGACCAGGTGATCGCAGCCGAAGTGCGGCTGAACACGATGGAAGTCGAGATCGACGAAGAGTGCAGCAACATCATCGCGCGCCGCCAGCCGGCCGCGCGCGACCTGCGCCTGCTGATGGCGATCTCGAAGACGATCACGAACCTCGAGCGCGCCGGCGACGAAGCCGAGAAGATCGCGAAGCGCGTGAAGCGCATCAACGAGGACGGCGCGGGCCGCACGGTGAACATCGCCGAGATCAAGCTTTCGGGCGAGATGGCGGTGACGATCCTGCGCCGGGCGCTCGACGCGTTCGCGCGCCTCGACACCGTTGCCGCCGCGCAGATCGTGCGCGACGACAAGGCGATCGACGACGAATTCCGCGCCTTCGTGCGCAAGCTCGTTACCTACATGATGGAAGACCCGCGCACGATCTCGGCGGGCCTCGACTATCTGTTCATCGCGAAGGCCGTCGAGCGTATCGGCGACCACGCGAAGAACATCGCCGAATTCATCATCTACATCGTCAAGGGAACGGACGTGCGTCACGTGTCGCGCGACCAGCTCGAGCGCGAAGCGCTCAGTTAATTCCCACCCAAGCAAAAAGGTCACAGAGGTGCCGATGCCCAGCAGTATCCTCGTCATTGAAGACGAACCCGCGATCTCCGAACTGATCTCGGTGAATCTGCAACACGCGGGACATTGCCCGATCCGCGCGTATAACGCGGAACAGGCGCAAAATCTGATCAGCGACGTCCTGCCCGATCTCGTGCTGCTCGACTGGATGCTGCCGGGCAAATCCGGCATCGCATTCGCGCGCGAGCTGCGCAACAACGAGCGCACCAAGCACATTCCGATCATCATGCTGACCGCTCGCGGCGACGAGCAGGACAAGGTGCTCGGCCTCGAAATCGGTGCGGACGACTACGTCACGAAGCCGTTCTCGCCGAAGGAACTGATGGCGCGCATCAAGGCGGTGCTGCGCCGCCGCGCGCCTCAGCTGACCGAAGACGTGGTTGCGATCAACGGCCTGCGCCTCGACCCGGCGACGCACCGCGTGGCCGCGAGCCACTCGGGCAGCGACATCAAGCTCGACCTCGGCCCGACCGAATTCCGGCTGCTGCATTTCTTCATGACGCATCCGGAGCGCGTGCACAGCCGCACGCAACTGCTCGACCAGGTCTGGGGCGATCACGTGTTCGTGGAGGAGCGTACCGTCGACGTGCACATCAAGCGCCTGCGCGCGGCGCTGAAGCCCGCGGGCTGCGATGCTATGATCGAAACGGTGCGCGGCAGCGGCTACCGGCTGGCCAAGAGCGCCTGACGCACGGCCGTTTCCACTCTTCGATTCGCCTACATGAACATCATCTGGACGCGCTCGCTCGTGTCCCTTGCGTTGCTCGCGGCGCTGAGCGCGATCGTCGGCGCGATTTTCGGCGTGCGCATCGCGCTCGTGTTCGCGGTGGTGATGCTCGTGGTCCAGGGTTTTTTCAGCACCTTCCACACGCAGCGCCTGTGGCGCCTGCTCGACGCGCCCGTCTACGGAGAAGTGCCGAGCGCGCTCGGCGTCTGGGGCGAGATCTACTACCGGCTGCACAAGCTCGCGAAGCGCTGGCACGCGCAGGTGCGCCAGGTCGAGCAGCAGCACTCGCGCTTCATCCAGGCGATCCAGGCGTCGCCGAACGGCGTCGCGATGCTCGACGACCATGATCAGATCGAGTGGTGCAACGCGATTGCGGAGACGCATTTCGGCCTCGACGCGAAGCGCGACCTGCGTCAGCACATCACGCATCTGGTGCGGCAGCCGGAGTTCGTGCGCTACCTGAATTCGCACCACTACGAGGAAATGCTCGTCATGCGCGGCATGGGGGCGAACCGGCAGCATACGTTGTCGGTGCAGGTGTTTCCGTACGGTGAGAACCGCAAGCTGATTCTCACGCAGGACATCACCGAACTCGAGCGCACGGATTCGATGCGGCGCGACTTCGTCGCGAACGTGTCGCACGAACTGAAGACGCCGCTCACGGTGCTGTCGGGATTTCTCGAGACGATGCGCGAGTTGCCGCTCGACGAGGCCGACCGCGCGCGCTATCTGGAGATGATGGACCAGCAGGCTTCGCGGATGCAGAACATCGTGCGCGACCTCCTCACGCTCGCCAATCTGGAGGGCGACATGCGTCCTCCGGGCGACGGGCTGCTCGACATGCGCGCGGTGATGCGCCATCTCGAGGACGACGCGAACAGTCTTTCGGGGGGCAGGCACCGGATCATTTTTCGCGCCGATGAGTCGCTCACGGTGGCGGGCGCCGAGACGGAGATCGTGAGCGCGCTGGCCAATCTTGTGACGAATGCGATCCGCTATACGCCGGATGGCGGGACGATCGACGTGGCGTGGCATCGCGTTCAGGATCGCGCGGTGTTTTCGGTGCGCGACAGCGGACTGGGCATTCCGGCGGAGCATATTCCGCGGCTCACGGAGCGGTTTTATCGCGTGGACCGCAGCCGGTCGCGGGACACCGGCGGCACCGGGCTGGGCCTTGCGATCGTCAAGCACGTGTTGCAGCGGCATCATGCCGAACTCGATGTCAAAAGCGAAGAAGGGCGCGGGAGCACGTTCATCGTACGGTTTCCTGCGTCGCGGACGGCGGCGCGGAAGTCGATCGCTGCATAGGCTTGGTTTTTTGCTTTCGCCGTACGGGGGGGTCTGCTGGCGCTCGGGGTTGGGGTTTGTTGAACCGTTTGATGCGCTTCGGCTTCTGTGAAACTTGCGTTGTTATCGGTCTATTAGCTTCGCCCCTGTGCGGGGCGGCAGTTACTTTCTTTGCTGCTGCAAAGAAAGTAACCAAGAAAGCAGCTATGGGGTAAGCGGTGTTAGGACGTGATCACAATTGAGTCATTAAGAGTGGCTCGACCGTGGGAGTGTCCACCTCTGTACGTCGAGCGGATGGGTACGCGGACCCACTGCGTCGTCCCGCCGTTAAACGGAGTGGTAAAGCAATCATCCATCCGTCCTCGCTTCGCTCCGACGCGAGGTGCGTCACAACAAAACGCTTCGTTTTTTGCCGCGAGTGACGCTTTCGTCATCTTGCGGCGCATGCCTAGCACGCTACAAACCCCACGCCGGGCACGCAGTGCCGAGGCGGATGAATGACTGCCTTACCATTCCGCTTAATGGCGCGATGACACAGTGGGTCCGCGTACCAAGTCCCTTTGTTATGTAAGGGGGACACTCCCACGGTCGGGCCACTCTGAAAAACTTAAACGTGGTCACGTCCTAACACCGCCGCCCCGCACAGGGGCGAAGCTAATAGACCAATATCAAATCAAGTTTCGTAGGAGCGGAGGCGCATCAAACGGCGTAAACCACAACCCGAGCGCCAGCGGCATGCGCGTGCAAAGAAAGTGACTGCCGCCCCGCACAGGGGCGAAGCCAATAGACCAAGAACAAAGCAAGTTTCACAGAAGCCGAAGCGCATCAAACGGCGCAAACCACAAACCCGAGCGCCAGCGGCAAAACTCCGGCAAGTACTGACCCCCGACCAACCAAACCACGCCCAAGCAAAAAAAGAGAACAAAGCAAAAAAGCCCAGCCGCTCAGGCACAGAATTTCGACAGTAACCCCAGTTGCGCATTGCGCATGGCCCTGCCGGGCCGCCGGCGCCGATAATGTCCGTCGCTCTGCATGAGCCACGCCGACTGGTTGTCGCCGAGAAACACCGACAAACCCTCCGCGATCACGCGGCGCTTCAATCGCCGGTCCCTGATCGGAAACGCGACTTCCACGCGGCGAAAGAAGTTGCGGTCCATCCAGTCCGCACTCGACAAGTACACATTCTCCTTGCCCGCCGCGTAAAAATAGAAGATCCGGTGATGCTCCAGAAAACGCCCGACAATCGAGCGCACCGTGATGTTCTCCGACAGATCCTCGACCCCCGGCTTGAGCGAGCACACGCCGCGCACGATCAGATCGATCTTCACGCCCGCCTGCGACGCCTCGTAAAGCGCGCTGATCACGGTCGGCTCGAGCAGCGCGTTCATCTTCGCGACGATGCGCGCCTTCCTGCCGGCGCGCGCCTCGTCGGCTTCGGCGCGAATCGCGTCGATGAGCCTCGGGTGCAGCGTGAACGGCGACTGCCAGATCTGATGCAGCCCGATCTCGCCGCCGATGCCGGTCAGTTGCTGAAACACGTGATGCACGTCCTCGCAGAGTTCCTGGTCGGCGGTCATCATGCCGAAGTCGGTGTAAAGACGCGCCGTGCGCGGATGATAGTTGCCCGTGCCGAGATGCACGTAACGCTTGAGCATCATCTTGCCGTCCTGCGAGACGCGCCGCACGATCAGCATCATCTTCGCGTGGCACTTGTGGCCCACCACGCCGTACACCACGTGCGCGCCGACCGCTTCCAGCTGCGCCGCCCAGTTGATGTTCGTCTCCTCGTCGAAGCGCGCGAGCAGTTCCACCACCACCGTCACTTCCTTGCCGTTGCGCGCGGCCTGCATCAGCGCGTCCATCAGCGGCGAATCGGTGCCGGTGCGGTAGATGGTCTGCTTGATCGCGACGACCTGCGGGTCCTTCGCCGCCTGCAGCAGCAGTTCGAGCACCGGCTGGAAGCTCTCGTACGGATGGTGCAGCAGGATGTCGCCCTGATCGATCGCATCGAAAAGATTCGATGCATTCGCGATTTCCTTCGGCACGGACGGAATATGCGGGACGAACTTGAGATCCGGCCGGTCGACCATCTCGGGCAACTGCATCAGGCGCACCAGATTGACCGGCCCGTTCACGCGATAGCAGTCGCGCTCGTTCAGCTGGCTTTCGTCGAGCAGCCGCCGGATCATGTGCGGCGGCGTATCGGCCGATACCTCCAGCCGCACCGCGTTGCCGAGGTGCCGCGCCGGCAGTTCGCCCTGAAGCGCGACGCGCAGGTTGGTGATTTCGTCCTCGTCGACGAACAGTTCGCTGTTGCGCGTGATGCGGAACTGGTTGCAGCTTCGCACGTTCAGGTGCGGGAACAGTTCGTCGACGAAGTGCTGCATCAGCGAGCTGAGCAGCACGAAACCGTGCGGATAACCCGAGAGCGCCTCCGGCATGCGCACGAGGCGCGGCAGCGCGCGCGGCGCCTGCACGATGCCCATCACCGCCTGGCGGCCGAACGCGTCCTTGCCCTCGAGCTCGACGACGAAGTTCAGGCTCTTGTTGAGCACGCGCGGAAACGGATGCGCGGGGTCGAGCCCGATCGGCGTGAGCACCGGCAGCAGTTCGTTGTAGAAATATTCGCGCGCCCAGGCGGTCTGCTGCTCGCTCCACGCTTCGACGCCGTGAAAATAGATGCCTTCGCTCTCGAGCGCGGGCAGCACGATGTCGTGAAGCATCGCGTACTGCTGGCGCACGAGCCGGTGCGCCCGCTCGACAACGAGATCGTAGACGTGCTGCAGCGACATGCCGTCGGGCGAGAGCGAGCCCGGGTTGTCGCGCATCTGCTCCTGCAGGCCCGCCATGCGGACTTCGAAAAACTCGTCGAGATTGCTGCTCGTGATGCAGATGAAGCGAAGGCGTTCGAGCAGGGGAACGGACGTGTCGGCGGCCTGCGCCAGCACGCGTTCGTTGAAACCAAGAATGCCCAGTTCGCGATTGAGTAGCGGGTGGCGTATGGACATCAGCAGGGGAAATGGAGGGTCGGTCGAAAGGGCGACGGAACCTTCGGATAATCTCACAGTAAGATTAATGTTTTGTGACAGTCGCAGTGTCACAAATTCTACGCGGAAAGGGAATAGCGTCGCTTGAGCGGGGCGCCCGGCGCCGCGCATGGATTAGAATTGGTGCGGCGCCGCGGCGCGCTCCCGCTGTGCGCTCTTTTCCCCCATGAATTCTGGATACCCGATGGTCACTCAACCGCACCTTCTTGCCGCCGTAGACCTCGGATCGAACAGCTTCCGGCTCATCGTCGGACGCGTCGAGGAAACGACGGCTGGTAGCCAGATCTATCAGGTCGATGCGCTGCGCGAGCCCGTGCGGCTTGCAGCCGGCCTCTCCCGCGACAAATATCTCGACCGCGCGTCGCAACTGCGCGGCTGGGATGCGCTCAAGCGCTTCGGCGAACGGTTGCGCGATTTTCACCCGGACCACGTGCGCGCGGTCGCGACCAATACGCTGCGCGTCGCGAAGAATGCAGACGAATTTCTCGCCGAGGCGCAGGCCGCGCTCGGCTTTCCGATCGAAGTGATCGCGGGCCGCGAGGAAGCGCGGCTCATCTATGCGGGCGCCGCGCACTCGGTGCCGGCGAGCGCGGGCAAGCGTCTCGTCGTGGACATCGGCGGCGGCTCGACGGAGTTCATCATCGGCGCGCACTACACGCCGATCCACATGGAAAGCCTCTACATCGGCTGCGTGAGCCACAGCAGGCAGTTCTTCGCGGCGGGCAACGTCGACGAATACACGATGCGCCAGGCCGAACTCGCCGCCAAGCGCGAAATCCAGATCATCTCCAGCGAGTACAAGGAGACGGGCTGGGATCAGGCGATCGGGTCCTCTGGCACGGCGCGCGCGCTCGCCGAACTCGTCGAGGCGAACGGCTTCAACGATCCGCACGTCACGCACGGCATTTCGCGCGGCGGGCTGGAGCGCCTGAAGCGCGCGCTGATCAAGGCGGAGAACGTGAACCGGCTGAAGCTCGTCGCGCTGAAGCCGGACCGGGTGCCGGTGCTCGCGGGCGGGCTGTCGATCATGCTCGGCGTGTTCGAGGAGCTCGGCATCGATTACGTCGACACGACCGACGGCGCGCTGCGGCTCGGCGTGCTCTACGACCTGCTTGGCCGTTCGCAGCATCAGGACATGCGCACGGTGACGGTGGAAGGTTTCAAGCGGCGCTACGGCGTCGACGCGGCCCAGTCCGAGCGCATCGGGGAGCTGGCGATCAGCTTCTACGACCAGTTCAACGAACCCGACGACGAACGCCGCGAGGAAAACCGCATGTTCCTCGCGTGGGCGGCGGCGCTGCACGAGATCGGCCTGTCGATCGCGCACAGCGCGTACCACAAGCATTCGGCCTACATCACGAGCCACGCCGACATGCCGGGTTTCTCACGCACCGATCAGGCGCGGCTCGCGGCGCTCGTGCTTGGCCACGCGGGCAAGCTCGGCAAGCTCGCCCATGCACGCGACATCGACTGGACGCTGCTTTTCTGCCTGCGCCTCGCGGCGCTCCTGTGTCGCCGGCGCGCCGATGCGCACCTGCCGGCGATCGAGGTGGAGCAGGCGGGCGGCGGCTTCGACGTGCGTCTGCCGAACGAATGGGTCGTGAACAATCCGCTCACCGACTACAGCCTCGTTCAGGAAGCGGCTGAATGGGAGAAGATCGGGCGGCGCTACCGGGTGGTCTATACCGGGGTTTGAGGCGGCGAATACCAGCATCTCTGTAACGCTGGTCTTTAGCTGCACAGAACGAAAGGCCCGGCGCCGTGAAGGCGCCGGGCCTTTTTCGATACACGCGCCGCCGCAGGGCTCAGCGCGCGTCGCCCATGAAGTGACGTGCGTAGCGCGCGTTGATATCCGACAGGCGAAAGAGCGTGAGGAAATCCGCCGTGTTGAAGTCGGGGTCCCATGCGGGCGCGCCGCAGATCTTCGCGCCGAGCCGCAAGTAGCCCTTCACGAGCGGCGGCGGGCTCACTTCGATACCCGTGCGCAGTTCATCCACCGGCAGCGGCGTGTGGGCAAACGCGCGGTATTCGGGGGCCGTCAGCGCATCGGCGCGCAGCGAATCGTAGAGGTTCGCCGCGAAGTGTCCGCCGTCGCTCATGCCGACGCTCGCGCAGCCGATCATCGTTTCGTAGCCGTTCTGCATCATGTACGCGGCGAGCCCGCCCCACAGCGACATGATCACCGCGCCGTTGCGGTAGTCGGGATGCACGCACGTGCGGCCCACCTCGACGAGCTTCGGCCGCAGATGCGTGAGACGCGAGACGTCGAATTCGCTTTCCGCATAGAGGCGCCCGATGCGCGCGGCCTGATGCGGCGGCAGCACGCGATAGGTGCCGACCACTTTCAGCGTGTCGAGGTCGCGCACGAGCAGGTGGTCGCAATAGGCGTCGAAGGCGTCGACGTCGAGGCCCGCGGGGCCCGTGAGACGCGCGCCCATTTCTTCGGAAAACACGCGATAGCGCAGGCGTTGGGCCTCGCGAAGGGCGTCGTCGGAGCGAGCCCAGGCAACCTGCAGCCGATGCTGTCCCGTGACGGCGACAGCAGCGCGCGGCAGTCGGCGGCGCGAGTCGGGCGCAGGCGATGCGAGCGCTCCGAACGGCAAGGCAGGCGTCGGCGAATCTTGCATTGGCGTTCCTCGATAGGACGTGGCTAGGTCCTCGCCAATGTAGTAACCGGCCATTACGAATGCATGGCATGCGGATGACGTTTCCATGAATCGCCACACGCTGGCCGTGCAGGTCCTCGCAAGTGTGTCCGGTGCCTAGAGCAGGTCGGGGCTCGTGACCGCGCGCAGCACGAGCTGCCCGTCGCCCGCGCGCGGGCGCTGCTGGAACCACCAGACGCCCGCCTTCTTGATCGACCACTCCGCTTCGCTCCCCGTGAAGAGCAGGGCGGCGACGCGGCCGAGCGTCGGCTGATGGCCGACCACGATCACGGTTTGCGCGATCCCGTCGGGCCAGCCCGCGGCCTCGAGCACGGCCTGCGCGCTGCCGCCCGGCGCGAGTGACTCGACGGCGCGATACCGGTCGCCGAACGCCTCGGCGGTCTGGATCGTGCGCGTCGCGGGACTGGCGAGAAACACGGCGTCCTCGTCGATGCGGCTTCGCAGCCATTTCGCCATGGCCTGCGCCTGCTTGCGGCCGCGCGGCGTGAGCTGGCGCACGAGATCGCTCGCGGCCTGGTCTTCGGCTTCAGCGTGACGCCATAGAATGAGATTCATCGATTGTCTCCGTCGCTTGATTTATCCGCTGGTTGCATTGCGCGTTCGTGTCTTGCGCCTCTTTCGTCTCTTTCGACACCGAAACGCGGCCCGCGTGCCGCAAGCACGCCATGTCGGAAAGCGTTGGGGTATCAAGTATCGGCGACGCTTTTCATTGCACGCAGGTCGGGAAAACGCTAGAATCTGCGGCTTGTCGGAGCGTAGCGCAGCCTGGTAGCGCATCTGATTTGGGATCAGAGGGTCGAAGGTTCGAATCCTTTCGCTCCGACCACGATACAAGAAGGGGTTACAAGCCGAGGCTTGTAACCCCTTTGTCGTTTTTAGCGGCTTGCCGATTTTTGCCTTTGTTCGCCGACGTGTTTTTCGCCGACGCCTTTTGGGTCCTTTATGCCGCGTATCGCTTTTGCCGTTGCTCTTTCGCTCTTGCTTGCCGCATGCGCCGATTCGTCCAGCCAGAAACATCCGCCACCGCAGGATCCGCCGGACTACAAGGGCGTGCCCACCGACACGCGGCCGCCCTCCATGCTGATCGCGCCCTCCGCGCCGCAATGACGGGCGCGGTGCGCGGCGTATAATCGGCGCATGACCACGCCCGCCACCGGTTCCACCGCTTCACACGCCCACGCAGACCAGCAAGGCGGATCGCCCGCCGAGGCGCTGCAAGCCGCCGTCGCGATGGCCGACCAGTACTGCCGCGAGCGCGGCCAGAAACTCACGCCGATTCGCCGCACGGTGCTGGAACTGCTGCTTGCATCGGGGCGCGCAACGAAGGCTTACACGCTGCTCGACGAAATGCGCGCGATGCATCCGAACGCGTCGCCGCCCACGGTCTACCGCGCGCTCGATTTCCTGCTGTCGGCCGGCCTGATTCATCGCATCGAGTCGATCAACGCCTTCACGGTTTGCCACGATCTCACGCATTGCCAGCATGGTGTGCTCGTCGTGTGCCAGCGGTGCGGGCGTGTCACCGAATTGCCGCAGCAAAAGCAGCTGCGCCAGAGCCTCGTGATGCAGGTCGAGGCGAGCGGCTATCGGCTCGCCGGCGACGACATCGAACTGAAGGGCATCTGTCCCGCGTGCCAGGCGGCCGAAGATCCGGCTGCCCACCAGCACGATCACGACCACGCGCCGCACTAGCGCCGTAGCGGGGTCCGCAAGCAAAAAACGCAGCCACGGCTGCGTTTTTTGTCAGGATTGCCGCGCGGATGACCCAGGCAGAAATGGCGAAGCCCCGACGCGGGCACACCGGGGCTTCTGACCCGCGTGGACTGTTCGCGCAGAGAAAACACGGGCTGAAATGATTCTATGGCGCCGCCATGCGCCATGTTGTATGCGCTTGTATCGGACCGTAACGCATTGCGACAGCGTTCCGGATGGAGCCCCAGGAAAATCCGGCGATCCGGCACGTAATTATTTCTCCGCATTGACAAAAATTGCGTGTGTCATGCGAATTTTTTGCTGCGCAGGTATCATCGGACGATCCGTCGATCTTGCTGCGATCATGAACTGGCTGTGGATTTTCGTTGCGCTTTGTCCGCTTGCTTTCGCGCTGCTCATCGCGTTCGCAGCGCATATCGATCCGTTGTCCGGACGATGGCGAGCCCCATCGGCCGGGGCGAGGCGGGCAATGCGCCCGTCCGGAAGCTCCCTCGCTTCAGCGCTGCCTCATTGCTTGCAGCGGATCACCATCGACCGGTTCTTGATGTTCGCGCCGAAGATGCCGCCCACCGAGCCCCCCGCCGTCGCACCGCTGTCCGCATCCTTCGACACCACGTCGTAGCCGTACGCCCCGCACGTCTCGCCTGCCTTTTTGTAACACTCTGCCCAGCTCGTGCTCGCGTCGCCGCCGCTGCAATTGATGGCGAACCCGGTTTCCCCGGAAGGCAGGTAGGTGAGCGTCGCCGTATTGGCGCAGCCGCCGAGCGCGGCGACAGTGGCTAGGGCCGCAATGACCGCGGCTCCGTTCATCATTTTCATCAAATCTTTCCTCGTTGCTTCAGATTGAGCCTAGCGCGGCGGAAGGTAGCGCGACGGATCGGTCGAGCGCCCGAGATAGCGCAGCTCGAAGTGCAGCATCACGCGATTCGAGTCGGTATCGCCCATTTCGGCGATTTCCTGCCCCTGCGCGACGGTCTGGCCTTCCTTGACCAGGAGCGCGCGGTTGTGCGCATAAGCCGTCAGATATTCAGAATCGTGCTTCACGATCAGCATGTTGCCGTAGCCGCGCAGTCCGTTGCCCGCGTACACGACCGTTCCGCCCGCCGCCGCGACGATCTTCGTGCCCGGCACGTTCGCGATGTCGATGCCCTTCGACGTCTTGCCGTCGAAGCCGCGAATCACGCTGCCGTCTGCCGGCCAGATGAGCGACACGGCTGGCGCCCGCGCGGGCGGCGTGTCGGGAGCGGCATCGCGGCTCGGGGCGGGCGCGCTGCGCGAGGGCGCGGCGGCGGCCGTCGCGGTGCCCGCGGGCGGCGCGACCCGCAGCACCTGGCCGACCTCGATCGAATCGGCATTCGACAGACCGTTCCAGCGCGTGATGTTCTGCACGGACGTGCGGTTCGCCCGCGCGATCTTCGATACCGTATCGCCCCGTTCCACGCGGTAGAAACCCGGCCCGACCGGAGCCGAGCCGCATGCGGCGAGCACTGCGGCCATCGAGACGCAGATGAGCCGTCGAATTCTTGTTGACAACATTGAACCTCGCGAAGCGCCGCTGCGCGCGACGTGTGCACGACGTGCATACGGTGCGTACGGAGCGCGGCAGACCAAAACGTCCGATTTTAACGTCTCGGGCAAGCCGGGCGCGAAAAGTGGCCCGGCGACGCTCCCGCGGCTGCGTGCGAAATCAGTCGGGCGTCGACACGACAAGGCGCAGCGACGCGGCTTCCGTCTTGCCCGGGGCGAGCCAGCGCAGGCCGCGCCCGTTGTGGATTGCGTCGGGCAGGCCGATCCAGGGCTCGACGCAGTAGAAATCGGAGGTATCGCTTTCCGTCCACGTGGTAATGGCATACCAGGGCACCGAATCCGGCTGGTGCAGCTCGAAGCTCACCGCGCGCCCGAGCCCGGGCGTGACGAGCCGCACCGGCTGATCGGCCGGTCGGGTGAAGCAATGAAACCGGTCGACGATCGCGGGATCGGCGAGCGAATAGTGCGATGCGCCCGGCTGCGCCTCGCTGATCGATCCGTCTTCCAGCTGATGGCGGCGCTCCGTGCGCGGCAGTTCCACCCGGCTTGCGGCGCGCTGCTCGTGCGGCAGGTGAAAGTAGAAGTGATGGCCCGCGTAGTAGGGCAGCGCGACTTCGCCGGGATTCGACGTCGTCAGTTCGACTTCGAGCGTGTTCGCATCGATGAGCCGGTAGGCCGCCTCGAAGCGAAACGCGAACGGATAGCCGGAGCGGGTCGCGTCGCTGTCCACGAGCGTCATGCGCAGCCCGTGGCCGTCGGCGTCCTTCGTGCACGTGAACGGCAGATTGCGGGCGAAACCGTGCGTGGGAAGCGTGTGGACCACGCCGTCGGGGTCGCGCCACTTGCCGATCTCGCCGTCGACGAAATGCCGCCCGAGAAACGGAAACAGCAGCGGATTGCCGCCGCGGATCTTCGCGGCCTGCGACCAGTCGGGCGACGCGGGCCAGTGAATCACCTGTTCGCCGCCGACGCGCCAAGTCATGAGGCGCCCGCCCGCGTGCGGGGCGAGCGAGATCGTGGCGCCGTCGCGCGCGAGGTCGATGATGCCTTGCTCTGAGGACATGGTGTGGCGCACTCCGTTGGACGTTGGACGCGGGTTTGCAGACTTGCACGCAGTGTTCCAGACCCGCAGATTCTGCCTCGCTTTTTCCTACGGGGAAACCCTTTGCGGGAAATTGCGACTGACGGGCGAGGGCATTCGTGTGTTTTTATGAAGCCAATGTTGGAAACCAGACGGACAAGGAGTGAAGAATGGATCTCGCGATGACGATGGGACTGGCGATGTTTGGTCTTTTTGGCGCGAGCACGGCCATATTTCTTTATAAACTTGTCTCCTGATTATCAGCCTTTCACGATGCGCTGATACTCGATCCTTTCGGATCGCCTTTCAAATAATTACGATAATATTTATTTTCTCCGACGATTCGCTGTCGGCTGATTTTGCCCATTTTTAACGCTTGGCGATGCCATTTACGATCGGCATAATCGGTGCCGCTTGCGCGCCGTGCCGTTCCGCTATTTCTTCATACTTGTGTTCGCCGTTTGATCATTTCGCCCGCCCGCTTGCCGGGGCCGATGACCCATCAAGCGGCTGACCAGAATCGCACGACGCGTCCTTAATCCGCAACGAAAAAGGATCGACGCGTGACTTTGTGGTTTCTGGTTTTCCTCAGCGTGCTCCAGGGCGTGACCGAACTGTTCCCGGTCAGCAGTCTCGGCCATACGCTTCTCGTCCCCGGTCTGATCGGGATGCACATCGACAAGCACGCACCGCAATTACTGCCCTTTCTCGTCGCGTTGCATCTCGGCACTGCGTTCGCGCTGCTCTGGTATTTCCGCAAGCGCTGGATCGAGCTGATCGGCGGCTGGTTCGCGTCGCTCGGCGGGCGTCGCAACGAGCACGGCCACATGATGTGGGCACTCATCATCGGCACGATTCCGACGGGCATCGTGGGCCTGCTGCTCGAAAAACGCATCGAGCAGATTTTTCACGACCTGCGGATCGTCGCCGCCGCGCTGATGGTGAACGGCCTGCTGCTGTGGTTCGGCGACCGGCTGCAGCGCTCGCGTGCGGTTCGCGCGCCCGAGAAGCTCACGTTCCGGCAGGCGTTCCTGGTCGGCCTCGCGCAGATCGGCGCGCTCGTTCCCGGCTTTTCGCGCAGCGGCCTCACGATGATCGCGGGCGTGGGCGCGGGGCTCACGGCGGAGAAGGCCGCCGAGTTCTCGTTCCTGCTCGGCACGCCGATCATCTTCGCGGCGGGCGTGCTGGAATTGCCGAAACTCTTTCATGCATCGGGCCAGCTCGCCGACGCGCTGCTCGGCGGCGTGCTCACGGGTATCGCCGCGTATCTGAGCGTGCGCTTCCTGATGCACTATTTCGAAGGGCGCGGGCGGCTCGCTTCGTTCGGCGTCTATTGCGTGCTCGCGGGCGCGGTCTGCCTCGGCTGGTTCATGCTGCATCCGCAGCCGGTCTGAGGGCACACGATGCATGGCGGCGCGCTCGCGCCTTCGTGATGAAGCCCGCGAGCCGTCGATGAGGTAAAATCCTCGCTCTCTTGCGACGCGGCAGTAGCTCAGCTGGATAGAGCATCGGCCTTCTAAGCCGAGGGGCGGGGGTTCGAGTCCCTCCTGCCGTGCCAGAGATATTCCAAAACATCACACGCGGCGCGTTCGCGCCAGCGCTTCCTCCCGCACGCTCCCACCGCCTCGCATCGCCTGCTCGTAGCCTCGCGGCGCGAACACGGCCGTCAGTCCGATCATCGCGACGAGGCTCGCGGCGAGCATCGACCATGAAACCGTGAAGCCGCCGCTCGCATCCCGCACGATGCCCGCGACGATCGGCGCCGCCGCGGCGATCACGAAGCCCACGCCCTGCACGAACGCGACGAGCCGCGCGGCGAGTGCGGGATCGTCGGCGTGATCGAGGGTCAGCACGAGCGAGAGCGCGAACACGCCGCCGAGCCCGCCGCCGAGCAATGCAACGACCGCGAGCGGCGCCGCAAGCGGCGCGACGAGCAGCAGACCGAAGCCCGCCAGTTGCGCGGCGAGACCGAGCGCGAGCCACGGACGACGGTCGCGGCCGCGCCCGAAGCGGGCGGCCGCCATCGGCAGAAGCAACGCCGACGACGCCTGGAAGACCGTCAGCATCGCCAGTAGCGCGCCGCTCTCGGTCACGCCGCGGCCGAGTTGCTGGTAGTACGCGGGCATCCATGCGACGAGGCTCGTATAGCCGCCATTGACGAGCCCGAAGAAGATTCCGAGCGTCCACGCCCGCCGATTGACAAAGAGCGATGGCGCGGGCTTCGCGTGACGCGCCGACGATGCGCGAGGCAAAGCGTCCGCGCGCATCAGGAGCATCCATGCCGCAAGCGCAATGAGCGCGGGCAACGCCCAGAACGCAAGCCCCGCCTGCCACGACATGCGCGACGCGACCGCGGGCGTTATGCTCGCGCCGAGTCCGCCGCCCGCCATGATCGA
>Ga0163162_10001333_pt1 | contig 23026 bp, 22 predicted proteins | sample S55metaG_FD_115310 | JGI IMG/M metagenome (GOLD analysis project Ga0163162, IMG submission 115310) | Switchgrass rhizosphere microbial communities from Kellogg Biological Station, Michigan, USA - S5-5 metaG | ecosystem: Host-associated > Plants > Roots > Rhizosphere > Soil | place: USA...
CAAGATCCGGGCGCTGCGCACCAAGGCGCAGGCCGCGCTCGGCCCCGCGTTCGACGTTCGCGCCTTCCACGACGAGCTGCTCGGCGACGGCGCGCTGCCGCTGAGCATTCTGGAGATCAAGATGGATCGCTGGATCGACGCGCAGAAGAGTCGCCGGCCGTGACTCAACCGGTTTCGCGCCGTCAGATGCTGGGCGGCCTTGCCGGCGTCGGCCTGACGGCCATGGCCTCGAGCCGGACGAGCCGCGCCGTCGCCGCCACCGAGTGGGAGCAGGTCGTCGCCGCCGCGAAGAAGGAAGGTAAGGTCGCGGTCAACACGTTCACCGGCCAGGGCTATGCGCGGATCTTCAAGCTCTTCAGCCAGGCCTATCCCGAGATCAAGCTCGACCACACCAATCTGGAGTCAGATGCCTTCGCCCCTCGCCTGGTCCAGGAGCGCAAGGCCGGTATCTACACCTGGGATGTCACGACCATTCCCACCAGCACCGCGCTGCAGGTGATGAAGCAGAGCGGGGTGTGGGATCCGATCCACCCCGTCATCACCCAGCCCGAGGCGCGGAGCGACGCCAGCTGGCGTGGCGGCTTCGACGCCGGCTTCCTCGACCGCGACAAGCTCTCCTACGCCTTCACGCTGGTCCGCTCGCTCGGCGTGTTCGTCAACGCCGACCAGGTGAAGGTGGACGAGCTGCGCAGCGTCAAGGACCTGCTCGCGCCGAAGTGGAAGGGCAAGATCGTCATCTCCGACCCGCGCATCATCGGCTCAACCTTCTGGCCGCTGACGGTGGCCCGCCTGGCGCTGGGCGACGGGATCATGAAGCAGCTGCTGATCGACCAGGAGCCGGTGCTGAGCCGCGATCGCAACCAGCTTAGCGAGTTCATGGTGCGCGGCCGGTATCCGATCGGCATCGGGCTCAACGTGCTCGCTATCCAGGATTTCCAGGCCCACGGCGTCGGCCGCAACATCAAGACGCACCTGCTGCCGGAGTTCGACTATCAATCCGCCGGCAGCGTGGTGTGGCTGCTGAACCGCGCGCCGCATCCCAACGCGGCGAAGGTCTTCATCAACTGGCTGCTGACGAAGCCGGCCCAGGTCGCGTGGGCCAGGGAGCTGCATACCAACAGCCGCTTCGTCGGCGTGGAGCCCGGCAACCCCGACGCGGTGGTGCCGCCGGGCGTCAAGCTGACGCAGATCGACTCGGAGGAGACGCTACCGGAGGTGATCAAGACCCAGGAGCTGGCCAGGCAGCTGATCCGCTGAGGCGGTGACGGTTACTTGATGACGGCGCGGGCGATGTCCTGCGTCTTGATGACCTGAGGGAGATTTTCCTCGGCGTCCACCTGGAAGAACTTGGCGCCCTTGGGCACCACGAACTCCGGGTTCCCCGGCTCGACACCGAGCCGCCGGCTGTTCGTCTCCACATCCTTCGCCCACGCCACCTGCGCATCGCGCGTGAGCAGCCAGTTGATGAAGACGCGCGCCGCGCTCGGATGCGGAGCGCGATTCACCAGCCACGCAGTGGTGCCGAAGTTCAGGGTGTCGATCTCGGCGAACCGGAGGAGCTTGAGGTTCTTACCGAGCCCCTGGCTCTGGAATTGCCTGAGCAACAGCGGGTTCACGCCGAGCGCGAGGGGAAAGCGGCCGCGCACCATGAACTCGGCGACCTGGCGGCTGTCCCGGCTCAGCACCGGCTCCTGATCGACGTACAGCCGCTTGATGATGTCGTCGCCCAGATTGAGACGGGCGCTGGTCATCGGCCAGAAGGCGTCGCCCATCACCCTCACGTCGGGCAACAGCAGCTTGCCCTTCCAGCGGGGATCGAGCAGGTCACCGAAGCTCTTGACCTGGTCCTCTTTCACCATCTCGGTGTTGATGGTGACCCCGCCGCCCCGGACAGCGACGAACCCGTAGGTCAGCGCGCGATCGGTCACCACCGAGAACCCGCGCTCGAAACTGCCCTCCCAGCCTGCGTCGTCCTTCGCCTCCGGCAGCACGATGACGGGACGGATCGGATCCCACACACCGGCCGGCCGCAGCACCTGCAGCGCGGTGCTGGTGGGAATCATCGCCACGTCCCAGGTGAAGCTGTTCGCGCGGCGCTCTTGCAAGATGCGCGGGGCGAAGTCTTGCGAGTGCAGGCTCGTGTGCTCGAGCTTGATGTCCGGATAGGCCTGCGTGAACGGCTTGAGCGCTCGGGCATAGCCGTCGCCGGGGAAGGTGTTGACGACGACCTTGCCTTCCTTCCTGGCCGCCGCCACCAGCGCGGACCATTCCGGCGACTGGGCCGCCGCCCGGCGCGGGCCGATCGCGGCAGCCGCCCCGCCCAGCACGGCGGTCTGGAGCAGCCGCCGCCGGCTGAGGCGTAGGCCAACGGTCATCGAGCCGCCTTCGCCCTCGCCTGCTCTTGCAAGTAGCGGACGGACACGCGCTCGATCGGCACGGCGTCGGGATCGAGCCCATCGGGATTGCGGTACTCGAACGGGGCCTGACGGCCGCCGTAGTGCCGGGTCACCACCAGCCGGCGCCACTGGATGACCTCGGCGTCGGTGCCCGAGAGCTTCTCCGGCGTGTCGTAGCGCTGGTTGAGCATCACCGCCTCGTCCTGGCGCGAGAAGTTGTACTCGATGATCCACCGGCGCAGCGTGGCATACATGAACCGGTCCCAGAACCGCTTGAGCGCCGTGCGGGGCCGCGTGCAGTGGTAATACCACACCCGGGTCAGGTGCTCCTCGACCGGCACGCACATGCGCGTGTAGAGATCCCAGCCGAACTCGGCGCGGAACATCCCGGGCAGGTGATGCCCGCCACACCAGCGCGCCGACTTCGGCGGCGGGATGTTGCGGCGTGCCCGATCGGCCAGCGGCTTGGTGAGCCACGTCCAGAAGCGACGGTAGTTGGTCTTGGGCCACACCCAGCCGTTGGGATAGAAATCCTGCGCGGGATTGCGGCGCATGTAGTTGCTCTCGGCCACGTCACCACCGAAGCCGTTGCCGACGTAGATCGGGTGCTCACCCTGAGCGCCCCGCGCGATGAAGCCGCCGCGCGCCACCACCACAGCGTTGCGGTGCACGTAGTTGACGTGCGAATCCATCGAGTTCTCGAGCGCGACCTCCCAGTTGCAGCGCCAGTACACCTGGCCGGTCTGCACGAGGGCGTCGTCGTCGAAGAACTCCTCGGGAACGTCCTCCTCGATGGGCGCTGGATCGTCGCTGCCGATCCACACGAAGACCACGCCCTTGAGCGTGCGCGTCGGGTAGATCTTGGTCTCGGTGCCCGGCTTGCCACACACGCCGGAGTCCGGGCCTTCGGAGAGCACGGCCACGTTCTTGCCGGACTCGTCGTACACCCAGCCGTGGTACGGACAGGCCACCGTTCCGCGATAGTGGCAATTGCCCTCGCTGAGGCGCGCGCCCCGATGCGGGCACACGTCCTGGATGGCGGCCACCGCGCCGGTGGCGCCGCGGAACAGACAGATCTCCTCGCCGAGCAGCGCGACCTTCACCGGCTTGCGCGAGCCGACCTTGCGATCTTCGATCGCCGGGTACCAGTAGTTGCGCAGGCCAAGCTTGGGGATGAGCGGGCGGATCTCGCCGCTGAGCCTCGGGATGGAGCTGGAACCGTTCACGGTCGTCTGGGTCGTCATGGCTTGAACACCGCAAAACACTTGTTGGAGTTGAACGACCACGTCTCGACGAACTCGCACTCGTCCGGCTTGCGGCCGAGCGCCTCCATGGCGCCGGCCAGCATGTACCAGTTCAGCATCTCCTGCTGACCGGAGGCCTCGATGTCGGCCAGCGGGCGCTGGCGCCAGGTCTCCCAGTCGCCGATCCGGAGCGCTTCGTAGAGCGCGCGATCGGCAGGGATGTCCGGATACAGCTGGTGGTTCTTATCCGTGAGGAACGCGTGTGACCAGCTCGACGAGGCAATCAGCGCCGTGCGCCACGGGCTCTCGCGCATCGCGCGCGCCGCCGCCGCACCGACCTCCATGCACCGCTTGGGCGATGGCGACGGCGGATCGAGGTCGGCGTCGGTCAGCGGCGTGGCCAGGCTGCCGCGCCCGCCGCGCTGGGCAATCACGCGCCGGCCGTAACAGTTCACCTGGAACGTGACCACCGGATACGGAAAGCCCACCCGATCGTAGTCCAGGTACATCACCGTGTTGAGAAAGGCGTGCGCGAGTCCCTGGTGGTGCAGCGGCTTGTACGAGTACGGCATGTCCACGCCCTGCTCCAGCAGGCGCCGCGCGAGGTACTTCCCGGCCTCGCGATGCCCGTTGATCTGGAACACCTTGTCGGGGCCTTCGCCCCAGACGTTGGCGGCCGTGTCGCGCGCGCGATGATGCGCTTCCACCTGATCGTAGGCCTGCACGCAGAACGGGGGGATCACGTCCTCGGTGAAATTCTCGTGCTGATCGTCGCCCCAGATGACGACGACCTCCGGCTGGAAATCGTCGAGGATCTTGCGGGCGTGGCGGAAGTGGTTGACGAGGCTTTCGCGGTGGGCCTTCGCCGAGGCCGTACCCCCATCGTCGCCGTACTCGCGGCGCATCGCCTCCGGCCAGCTGGCCGGGTCGCGATAGCGCTCGGGTAAGCCAGGGTCCTTGAGAACCGTCCGGAGAATACCGGCCATGTTCTCGTCCAGACCGATGAGCGGCGGATAGTGGGTCAAGCCAAGGCCGAGGATCTCACCCATCGTCTTCCTCCTGCAGCGTGAGGCCTATCCTATCGCGGAAGACGGGCCAGCAGAAACCGGGGGCCATCTCTCCTCGCTCAGGTCGCCGTTCGCCCACCCCGTAGGTCGCACCTCTCCAATCGAGCGTGATCCAGAGGAGCGCCACGGCTTCCGCCGGGGCGCTCCGAACATCTGGGGGGTATGGGGGGCCATTTCGGGGCCCCCCATCTACAGCAGGAACCGCTTGCCGACCGCGGTCGGCACCAGCTCGTCGCCGAACTCGAGGGCCAGCCGGCTCATCGCCCGCCAGCCCGTGCAGTGTCCGGGCGCCAGCACGCCGAGGCCGAACCGCTTCAGGTCGGCGACGGTCTCGGGGATGATCTTCTCGGTCGCCCCGGAGAGATGGAGGCCCCCCATCGTGCCCCACAGCGGCGAGGACGGGGCCAGCTCGCGCGCGTGGGTGAGCACGTTCACGATGCCGGCGTGAGAGCACGCCGAGAAGACGAACTGGCCTCGGCCCTTGATGAGCACCGACACGAAGCGTTCGTCCATGATCCACGGATCGGGCTCCCACGACTGGCCGTCGGCGGTGCGCTGGACGTGGCCGGGCAACCCCTTCTCGTAGGGCGTCACGCGGGGAATCTCACCGCTGACGCGGAAGATGTCGCGGACGAGCAGCTGCGGCTCGCGCGTGTTCACGACGCGGGCGCCGGCGGCGGTCAGCTGCTCCGGCGATGGCAGCCGCTCCTGGACGAGCAGCACGCCGTCAGGCCGCTGCGAGCCCCGCTGGCCGAACATCCCCGGGTGCACGACGCACGGCACGGCGCCACGGCGCTTGCTCACCGCCGCGACGGCGGTCTGGAGCCCACCGCCGTGATCCCAGTGGCCGTGCGACAGCACAATGGCCTCGACCTCGCCGAAGTCGACGCCGAGAATGGCCGCATTCTGCGTCAGCGTCGAGCCGGCCGGACCGGCGTCGAACAGCAGCGTGTGTCGCTCGCCCTCGACGTGCGCGGTGAGGAGCAGCGACAGGCCGTGGTGCGCGCGACAGATCACCTCGCCCGAGAGCACCGGCAGCCTCCCGGCCGCGTGGAGACCCGGCCACTCGGGCACCACGAACTTAGGCGTGGTCGAGAGGCTGTCGGTCGCGTTGTCCACCAGGACGAGCACCTCCAGGCGATCGATCGGCCGCATCAGGCCCCCACCTGGGCGATGGCCGCGCGCACGCGCGCCGGAGTGAGCGGCAAGGTCGTCAGCGCCAGCGGCCCCGGGGCCAGCGCGTCGCACACCGCGTTGGCGATGGCCGCGCCGAGGCCGGGATTGCCGCACTCGCCGAGGCCGCGCAGGCCGAGCGGATTGGTCTTGGCCCGGATCTCCTGGTAGAAGCCGTCCACAACGGGAATGTCGGACGCCAGCGGGAGCGCGTACTCCATCAACGTGCCGGACTGCAGCTGGCCGGCGGCGTCGTACACCAGGCTCTCGTGCAGCGTGTTGCCGATGCCGAAGGCCACGCCGCCCACGAGCTGGCCCTCGACCAGCGCGGGATTCACGGCGCGCCCGACGTCGGCGCCCACCACCACCCGGCGCAGCGTGATGACTCCGGTCTCCGGATCGACGTCGAGCACCACCGCGCAGGCGCAGCCGGCGTAGGTGACCTTGGGCACCTCGAACGAGGCGCCGGCGGCCAGCCGTCGCTCCGCGGCCAGCTCGGCCAGCGTGACGCGATGCCCGTTGGCCTGCAGCGTCCCGCGCGCGTATGTGATATCGGCGGCCGCCACGCCCCAGCGCGCGGCGGCACGCTGTCGCGCCTCGGCGATGAGCTTGTCGGCCGCCAGCTGCGCCGCGTTGCCCGCGGTCACCGTGCCGCGCGAGCCGTACGTGCCCACGCCGCTCTCGACGGTGGCCGTGTCCGCGTGGCGGACCTCGAAGCGAACGGCCGGTAGTCCGAGCGCCTCGCCGAGGATTTGCGCCAGCACGGTCTCCAGTCCCGGCCCCATGGACGACGCGCCGGTATCCACGACCAGGGTGCCGTCGGCGCGCGCTTCCACCTGCGTGGTCTCGAACGGTCCGAGCCCGGTCTTCTCGACGTAGACCGCCAGACCAATGCCGCGGCGGGCGTCCGCCGGCCGCGCGTTCAGCACGCTCTGCTCGGCGCGCGCGGCGCCGTAGTCGAGACGGCGCAGCAGCTCGTCGAACAGCGCGGGGAAGTCTCCGGAGTCGTAGACGGTGCTGACGCCGAACGATCCGGTGCCACAATCGTACGGCATCTCGTCGGCGCGGATCAGGTTGCGCCGGCGGATCCCGGCCGGATCGAGGCCCAGGCGGGCGGCCGCCTGATCGAGGAGGCGCTCGCGTGCGAAGTTGCACTCGGGGCGGCCGGGCGATCGGAGCGTGCCGGCCGGGGTCTTGTTGGTCACGACCGACCACAGGTCGCACGCATAGCTCGGCACGCGGTAAGGCCCGGGCAGAAGGGCTGCGCCGAACTCGGCCGGCACGAGCGCGGCAGTGCGCACGTAGGCGCCGATGTCGGCGCGGACCACCGCGCGCATCCCGGCGATGCGGCCGTCGGCCGCCACGCCCATCTCGACCTCGTAGGTGACCTCGCGCGCGTGGTTCGCCGCCATGAGGTTCTCGCGCCGACTCTCGATCCACTTGACCGGCCGGCCGAGCATCCGGGCCGCGAGCGGCACCAGGATGTCTTCGGGATAGAGCTCACCGCGCACGCCGAAGCCGCCACCGACGTCCACTTCCGTGAGACGCAGCGCCCCCGGGGGCAGACCGAAGATGGGAGCCAGGATCGTGCGATTGATGTGGATGCACTTGGTCGAGCCGATCAGATGCAATTCGCCCCCGCGCGGATCGGGCGGTACCGCGACGAGCCCGCGCGTCTCGAGCGCGGCCGCCGTCTGCCGCGGATAGACGAAGCGCTCGCGAACGACGAGGGCGGCGCCGGCCAGCGCCGCATCGGCGTCACCGACGCGCATGGTGATGGTGGCCACGTTGTTGGCGTCGGTGCCCGCGAAGAGTCGCGGGGCGCCGGGAGCCAGCGCGTCGGCCACCGAGGCGCATACCGGCAGCGGCTCGTAGACGGCGTCAATCAACCCGAGCGCGTCCCAGGCCAGGTAGGGATCGTCGGCCACTACCAGCGCCACCGGCTCGCCCACGTAGCGGACGACGTCCCGGGCGATGGCCGGCTGCAGGTAGCGGTCGGTGCCGGCCGGGGCGGGCACGCGGTTGGGGATGATGGCGGCGGCCGGCACGTCGGCGGCGGTCAGGACGGCCCGGACCCCGGCGGCCTCGCGGGCCCGCTTGGCGTCGATCCGGACCAGCCGGGCATGGGCGTGGGGGGAGCGGAGCACGACTGCGTGGAGCATGCCGGAAACGCTGACGTCCTCCACGAACCGGCCGGTCCCGGTCACAAAACGGTCAGCACCCAGGCGCAGATGCGACTCACCGATCATCGCCGGATTATATGCTCGGGCGGCTCGGCCGATCGGTAATGATGGGCTCATGCGCATACTTCTGGTGGACGACTCGTCGCCGCATCGCCGGCTCCTCACCATGCTGTTCAACCGCTCGGGCCACGAAGCCCTGACCGCCCCCGATGGGGCGGCGGCCCTCGAGGTCCTCGAACATGAGAAAGACATCGACGCCGTCGTCTCCGATGTGCGCATGCCGAAGATCGATGGCTTTCAGCTCTGCCGGACGATCCGCAACGACCCCCGCTGGGCGAAGCTGCCGTTCATCTTCTACAGCAGCATCTTCATCGGCGATCCGGCCAAGACCTTCGGCCGCGATCTGGGCGCCACCGCGTATCTGGACGCCAAGGACATCGCGCCAGATCAGGTGGCCAAGGAGCTCGAGCGTCTGGTCAACCAGCACGTGCGCGACGAGTACGACGAGGCGCTCGGCCGGCTCATCGACGACGTCGAGTTCGCGCGGCGCTACCACAACGTGGTCCTGGGCTCGCTCGACGGCGCCGGCTCCGAAGACGTGCGCGACCTGGTGGCCACCAGCGCCAAGGCCCTGGACGACGTTGTCTCGCGCCTCGACGCCGAGAAGCGCTCGATGACCGAGGCCCAGCGCACGGTGAAGTCGGCGGAGCTGCAGCTGCTCAAGGAGCTCGGCGAGTACCTCGGCGACCGGATCAACAACCCGCTGGCCGTCATCCTCGGCAGCGCCCAGCTGCTGGAGATGCGCGACCACAGCCAGGCCGCCAGCGAGGCCGCCGAACGCATCGGCGCCGCCGTGAGCAAGATAAACGACGTGGTGCGCGAGATCGCCACCCGCAGCGGCGTCGCGCTTCGGTAAGTGCCAGCCGGCAGAGCCAACGCGCTCTGCTCGCACGACCCGCATCGCGTAACGCCCTACCGATAGCTCTCGATCCCGCGACTCGGCCCGAAGCGCCGCCTCGGCGCCCCGCCGATATTTATGGGGGGTATGGGGGGCCATTTCGGGGCCCCCCATGTTCAATAGTCCTGGGCTACCCCGCACCGAAGGCGTCCAGCCCCGTAACATCCCGCCCAACGATCAAGACATGTATATCGTGCGTACCTTCGTACGTATTGACCGTCTCCAGATTCAGCATGTGTCTGATTACCGGGTGCTCGTCGACGATGCCGGCGGCGCCCAGCACATCGCGGCCGAGGCGCGCGCAGTCGAGCGCCATCTGCACGTTGTTCATCTTGGCCATGGAGACCTGCTGGGGCCGCAGCGTGCCGGCGTCTTTCAGGCGGCCGAGCTGGAGCACCAGCAGCTGGGCCTTGGTGATCTCGGTGATCATCGACACGAGCTTCTGCTGCACCAGCTGGAATGAGCCGATGGGCTTGCCGAACTGGATGCGCTGCTGCGAGTACTGCAGCGTCCAGTCGTAGACCGCCATGGCCGCGCCGACCGCGCCCCAGGCGATGCCGTAGCGCGCCTGGTTCAGGCAGCCGAGCGGACCGCGCAGGCCCTTCACCTTGGGCAGCTTGTTGGCCGCCGGAATCTTGCAGTCTTGGAACGCCAGCTCCGACGTGATCGAGGCCCGCATCGAGAACTTGCCGTGGATGTCGAGCGTCGAGAAGCCCGGCGTGCCCTTCTCGACCAGGTAGCCGTAGATCTCGCCGTCGTCCTCCTTGGCCCAGACGACGGCAACATCCGCGATCGAGCCGTTGGTGATCCACAGCTTGGTGCCGTTGAGCACGTAGCCGCCGTCCGCCTTCCGGGCCCGCGTCTTCATCCCGCCCGGATCCGAGCCGTGGTCGGGCTCGGTGAGGCCGAAGCAGCCGACCTTCTCGCCGCTCTGCAGCCCGGGCAGCCACTGCTCCTTCTGCGCGTCGGAGCCGTAAGCGTAGATCGGGTACATCACGAGTCCGCTCTGCACCGAGGCGGCCGAGCGCAGCCCGGAATCCCCGCGCTCCAGCTCCTGCATGATGAGCCCGTAGGCGACGTTGTTGAGGCCGGCGCAGCCGTAGCCCTTGAGCGTGGCGCCGAAGACGCCGAGCTCGCCGAGCTTGGGGATGAGGCTCACCGGGAACGTGCCGGCCCGGTGGTGCTCGGCCACGATGGGGACGAACTCCGCCTCCACCCAGTCGCGGACGGCGTCGCGGATCATCCGCTCGTCTTCGGACAGCAGGGTCTCGATGTTGTAGTAGTCGACGCCGCGGAATTTCTCCATGACCGTTATCCTCTGAGCCGGACGGGATTGAAGTCTGTTTCGTAGTCGAACGTATCCACCTGCTCGCGTGATTTCAACCACGCCACCGCCGCGTAGGTGAGCGGGGTAGCGAGCGTCTCGTAGGCGACCTTGACCAGCCACTGGCCGGCCACGATCCCGGCAATGGCCCCGGCGGGCACGATGCCGACGAAGGCCAGCGTGACGAAGACGACACTGTCGAGCGCCTGCCCCACCACGGTGGAGCCGATGGTGCGCGTCCACAGCCAGCGGCCCTGCGTGGCGATCTTCAGCTTGGCCAGCACGAAGGCGTTGGCGAACTCGCCGACCAGGTAGGCGACGAACGAGGCGGCCAGGATCCGCGGCGTGTGCCCCAGGATCTCCTGATACGCGGGCTGGCCCCGCCAGAACGGCGCGGCCGGCAGCTCGCCGCCGAGCCAGATGGCCAGGACCATCAGCGCGTTGCAGGCGAAGCCGAGCCAGATCACCCGCCGCGTGGCTGCGTAGCCCCACACCTCGGTCAGCACGTCGCCGAGGACGTAGGAGATGGGGAAGATGACGATGCCCGCGGTGAGCGTGAGCCCGCCCACCATCACGAGCTTCGCCGCGATGGTGTTGGCCGCCAGCAAGCAGGTGACGAACAGGGCTGTGCAGGTGATGAAGCGCCACGACATGGCCGTTCGATCATACTATGGCCCCGTGAACGCCCGGGCCCGGGCGGTGGTGCTGCTCAGCGGGGGCGTGGACTCGGCCACGGCGGCCGCCCTGACCGCGCGCGACGGTCTCGACGTCCACGCGCTGACGTTCGCCTACGGTCAGCGCCACGACGCCGAGATCGAGGCCGCGCGGTGCGTGGCCGGAGCACTCGGCGTCGTCCGTCACGAGGTGCTGACGATCGACCTGCGCGCGTTCGGCGGCTCGGCCCTCACCGCCGACATCGCGGTGCCGAAGGACCGCTCGACGGAGGAGATGGGGCGCGACATCCCCATCACCTACGTGCCGGCGCGTAACACGATCTTCCTCTCGTTCGCGCTGGCGTGGGCCGAGGTGCTGGATGCCCACGACATCGTGATCGGCGTCAACAGTCTCGACTTCAGCGGCTATCCCGACTGCCGTCCGGAGTACATCGAGGCCTTCGAGCGCATGGCAAGCCTGGCGACCCGAAGCGGCGTGGAGGGCCGCCAGCGCCTGCGCATCCGCACGCCGCTGATCCACATGACCAAGGCCGAGATCATTCGCGCCGGTACCGCGGTGGGGCTCGACTACTCGCTGACGCTCTCGTGCTACGACCCGGCGCCGGACGGCGCCGCCTGCGGCCGGTGCGATGCCTGCACGCTGCGCCGCAAGGGCTTCGTGGAGGCGGGCGTGCCCGACCCCACGCTCTACTGCGGCTGACTCAGGGGTTGGAGAACTTCTGCGAGTTCCCCATGGCGGGCCACACGTAGGCCTGCACGTTGGCCAGTGCCTGGCGCAGGTGATTGCGATCGTGGTGCACCCATTCGGCCAGCAGGTCGCGCACGCGCAGCGGCCCGACCATGGGGTGCCGGCCGCCACGATCCAGGTCGGCCTCGCGCAGCCCGCGCACGAGGGCCACGCCGTCTTGCCGTAGCGCGGCCAGCTCGTCGAGCAGCGCGCCGACCGGCTTGTCGCAGTCGCGACGGGCGCGGGCCACCGCGGGCGGATCCCAGCTTTCGAACGTCGGGTTGTTGGCGCCCAGGATGATCCGGATGCGTCCGGAGAATCCGCGTCGCTCCGCTTCGATCAGGTGGCCGACGACCTCTTTCACGCACCACTCGTCGGGGCCCGGATGCCAGGCGACGACGCGATCGGGCAGCGCGCCGACCTCGCCGCGCAGGACCGTGATGGTCACGGGCAGCAGCGTCGCCACCTCGGCCGGCGACAGCGCCGGCGCGTGCTCGCTCACATGCCCACCGGCAGGCCGGCCTGGCCCCGGATGGTCGCCGCCTCGCCAAGGTGCATCGCGTTGTGCGCGATCGCGGCGGCGCCCAGCCGGGTCGCGCGGCTCATGCTCTGCCACGCCTTCTCGACCCAGGCCGCGTGCGGGCCGAACGCTCCGGCGCTGGCCGCGCGTGCGGTATCCGAGGCCGCGATGATCTCCTCCCACACCGATAGCGGCAGCAGCGTCACGATGTCGCGGGTGCGCCGACCGACAGCGCTACGGTAGGCGCGCGCCGCCGCCACGTCGAGGCTGCCGGCCAGATCTCGCACCTCGTCCTCCGTCATGCCAGTGCCGATATCCCAGCGGCGGATGCCCAGCCGCGAGGCCCACGCGTCGTCGAAGACCTGTCGGCCGTCGATGACCACGAGGTTGACGCAGACGTCCTCGACCCGGGCCATGTGCCACAGCACCCAGGCGAGCGGATTGAGTCCGCGGCCAGGCCTCAGGCGCATCTGCTCGTCGGTCAGGCCTCCGAGAATGCGCTCGGCCAGCGTGCCTGGCTCGGCCGAGACTTCGGAGGCGTGCAGACGGGCGTGCTGGGCGAGGATGAAGGAGCGCGCGTCCATGGCGGGGTGATCCTCACACGTTGGTGACGATCGAGGAGGGCTCTTCGTTCAGGGCGCGCTTCAGCGCCGCCGCCAGGGCGGCGTCGTGCTCGTGGGTCATGGCGAAGATCCGGCACTGGGCGACCTTGCCCGGCAGGTACTTGAGGATCTCCGTGAGCGGCTCCTCCGACACCGAGCCGGTGGCGCTGTCGAAGACGTAGATCTGGCGGTCGCCCATCTTGAGCGGGTTGAGCGGCCGCGGATCTTGCAGAGCCATGTCGATCTTGAACGGGATGTCCCGCAGGCGGGCGGGCAGAAAGCTCTTCACGCGCTTCTCGACCTCGTCGGAGTGCAGGAAGCTCTGTCCCTTGCGCGCCTCGAACTGGTCGAGCACTTCCTCGCCCGCCATGCGCCATTTCAGCTTGCGGTCGAGCACGTGGCGCCACTCGGCGCCGAGGGCCCGCCGCTCGGCGTCGTCGGCGTCGTGCCAGCGCCCCACGTCCTCCAGCAGCGTCCACTCGGTGAGGTGCAGGTAGGGATGCAGGTCCTTGCGCAGGTCCCAGGGGAAGATGATCCGCATGGTGTCGCGGAAGATCTCCTTGAGGTGCAGGTCGATGCCGCGCGTGGTGCGGTGGTAGTAGACGTTGGTGTACATGTAGAAGCGGGCGTTGAGGAACATCGTGAAGGCCTGCAGCCCGCTGCGGTCGAGCGTCAGTCCCTTCTCGGAGAAGAACGAGTAGTAGATGATCCGCTCGATGTCGATCGGCCCCACCGCCACCCCGCACATGTAGGAGTCGCGCAGCACGTAGTCCATGTTGTCGGCGGTGAACACACCCGACAGCAGCGGCTTGAGGAAGGGCAGCCACTTGGGATGCGACTCGAGCGGATGGGTGTACGACTTGCCCATCAGGTAGCAGATCCACTCCGGATCGATCCGCTCGTCGGCGTTGAACACGCCCGAGGGGCTGCGCCGCAGGCCGCGCAGGGTATCGGCCAGCTCCTCCCGGATGATGCGCTGGCCGAGCAGCTCGTGGGTGAGGTCGAAGTCCACCAGGAAGTTGTCGTCGAAGAAGTGCCCGAAGGGACCGTGGCCGACGTCGTGCAGCAGGCCGGCCATCCGCAGCAGCTCCTCGATCAGCGGAGCGGAGGGCGCGTCGGGAAACACGGCGCGGAACGACGGGTAGAGCTGCTGGGCGAAGCGGCCGGCCAGGTGCATGGCCCCCAGGGAATGCTGAAAGCGGCTGTGCTCGGCGGCCGGGAACACCCAGCGCGCCGACTGCAGCTGCGGGACGCGCCGTAGCCGCTGCACCCATGGCGTGTCGATCAGGTCCTGCTCGGTCGCCTCGCCGGGCACGCCGCCCGGGCGCGTGTAGAGGATGTACTGATGGATGGGATCGGCGATGAGCCCGCGGCCCTGGTAGGTGTCGGCGGCGCCCTTCATGACCCCGAGTTTATCTCACGGAAGCGGACGGTACAGCCGATAGCGATCGATCGAGCGGACGCTGATGACCTCCACCCCGCCGTTGCGGCGGACCGTGACGTCGATGGTGTCGCCGGCCTGCCGGCGCCAGAGCTGCTCGTAGAACTCCTCCTGCGAGGCGACGTCCACGCCGTTCACCCCCACGATCAGATCGCCGCGGCGGAAGCCGGCGGTTCGCGCGGGGCCCGATTCGTTGAAGCCGTCCACCACCACCCGACCCGGCTCGCCCATCGTGTAGAGCCCGAGCCAGGGCCGCGGGCGACGGCTCCTCACCCGGCCGGCCTTCATGAGCTCGTCCTTCACGGCCAGAAGCTTCTCGGCCGGGATGGCGAGGTTCACGTGCGGGGGCTCGCCCAGACGGAGCGAGACGATCCCGATCACGCGGCCGCGCTCGTCGACGGCGGCGCTGCCGCCCCAGGAGGAGATGGAGGGCGACAGCACGAGTGCCCGATCGAGCATGTACTCCCAGAAGGCCGAGAAGCGGCGCACGGCCTGCAGCGTGCTGGCCGCGTGCACGAGGTCGCCGTCCTCGTCGACGCCGACGGTGCCGGTGACCGCGCCGACCGCCACGTCGCCCGAGGGGATCAGCGTCGCGGCCGTCCACGGGCCGGCGCCCTTGAGGCGCACGACCGCCAGGCCGGTGTCGAGATCGAGACCCACGAGCGTGGCTGGCACGCTCCGGCCATCCTGCAAGTGCGCCTCGATCCGCAAGGCGTCGAGCACCACATAGCTCACCGTCACCACGTATCCCTTGGAGTCGAACACGATCCCGGTGGCGAACCGCCGGGCGCCCAGACGCGCGGAGGACGGACGCTTCTCGTCGGCGCGCACGTGCAGGCCGACGAGCGCCGGCGCCACCCGCTGCACGTAGGACGGGATGGCCGGCAGGTCGTCGGGCTTCGGCCGCGGCTCGCGTACGCTCGGCACGGCCAGCGCCAGCACGGGCACGACCAGCAACGCCAGCAGGGCGGCCACCAGACGGGGACTCACGCCGGGCACCCTCGGGCTCATCGCGAACCGTACTGCCGATCGTAGTAGGCGCGGAACTCGCCGGACTTGAGCGGCCGCCACCAGGCGACGTTGTCGCGGTACCAGCGCACCGTCGTCTCCAGCGCGGAGGCGAAGGGATAGCGGGGGGCCCAGCCCAGCTGCCAAAGCTTGGTGCAGTCGAGCGCGTAGCGGCGATCGTGACCGGGACGGTCGGTCACCGGCCGGATGAGGTGCTCGGGCTTGCCGGTCAACCGCAAGATCTCGCGCGTCAGTGCGAGGTTCTCGACCTCGTGACCGCCGCCGATGTTGTAGACCTCGCCGTCGCGGCCCTGACGCAGCACCAGGTCGATCGCCGAGCAGTTGTCGAGCACGTAGAGCCAGTCGCGCACCTGCCGGCCGTCGCCGTAGAGCGGCAGCGGCTGGTCTTCCAGCGCGTTGGTGACGAACAGCGGGACGACCTTCTCGGGATACTGATACGGCCCGAAGTTGTTCGAGGAGCGCGTGATCACAACCGGCACGCCGTGCGTGTTCCAGTACGCCAGCGCCAGGAGATCGCCGCTGGCCTTGGCCGCCGAGTACGGGTTGGTCGGCCGCAGCGGCGAGGTCTCGACGGCTGCGCCGCGCGTGATGGAGCCGTACACCTCGTCGGTGCTGATGTGCAGCAGCCGCGAGATGCGCTGCTCGCGGACCGCCTCCAGGAGCACGTGCACGCCGAGGACGTCGGTCCGCAGAAACTCGTCGGGGTCCAGGATCGAGCGATCCACGTGGGTCATGGCGGCGAAGTTGACCACCGCGTCCACGCCCCGCACGACGTCGCGCACCAGCTTGGCGTCGCAGATGTCACCGTGCACGAAGCTGTAGCGGGGATGGCGCTCGAGATCGGCGACGTTGGCCGGGTTGCCGGCGTAGGTCAGCTTGTCGAGGTTGACGATGCGATCGTCGGCGTGCTCGGTGAGAACGTGCCGAATGAAGTTGGACCCGATGAACCCGCAGCCGCCGGTCACCAGCAGCTTCATCTCAGCCGCGGACGACTTCCCACACGTCGCTGCCGGCAAAGTCCCACGGTAGCCGGCCTTCGTCACACGACGCCGGCTCGGCCGAGAAGTGCACGTCGGTGAAGTAGATGATCCGGCCGGCCGTCGCCGCGAGATTGCGGACGCCGTGGGCGACACCGGGCGGGATTCGGAGCAGGCGCGAGCTGCCGTCGCCCAGCACCAGCCGCATACGGGCGCCCTCGGTCGGCGAGCCGCGGCGCGTGTCGATCAGCACCACCAGCATGCGATCGCCGGGGCTCACGTACCACACGTCGGTCTGGCGCGCGTGGAGATGAAACGCCTTCAGGGCGCCGGGCGCGAGCTCGCTGACGTTGACCTGGCGCACGGTGAACCCGGCCAGGCCCTGGGCGCTGCCGTCGTCGAGCCGGACCAGCTCCGTCATCGCGCCGCCGTCGTCCACGTGGCGGGCGAGCGGCACCAGCGCCACGCCTTCGATCACCGGCGAGGGTCCGTAGGTCTGGAGGTGAAACGCGCGCTTGGCGTCGGGGGTAAATTCCATCAGCCCGCTTCGGCGGCGCCAGGATAGCACGCGGTCATGGCTCGCCCGCCAGCAAGCGCAGCAGGTACTGCCCGTACGCGTTGTCGCGCATCGGCTTGGCGGTGCGCTCGACGTCGGCCACGCCGATCCACCCCAAGCGGAAGGCGATCTCCTCCGGGCAGGCCACCATCAGCCCCTGGCGCGTCTCGATCGTCTGGATGAAGGTCGAGGCCTGCAGCAGCGCTTCGTGCGTGCCGGTGTCGAGCCAGGCGATGCCGCGGCCGAGGCGCTCGACCTGCAGGCGGCCCTGACGCAAGTAGGCGCCGTTGACGTCGGTGATCTCGAGCTCGCCGCGCGCCGACGGCCGCAGGCTGCTCGCGACGTCGACCACGCCGGCATCGTAGAAATAGAGCCCGGTCACCGCCCACGACGAGCGCGGGCGCGCGGGCTTCTCCTCGATGCCCACGGCCTGGCCGGCCGCATCGAACTCGACGACGCCGTAGCGCTCGGGGTCGCGCACGAAGTACGCGAAGATCGTGGCCCCTTCGGCGCGCTCGGAGGCCCGCCGCAGCGACTCCGGCAGGCCATGGCCGTAGAACAGGTTGTCGCCGAGCGCGAGCGCCACCGGCGAGCTCCCGATGAAGTCGCGACCGATGAGAAACGCCTGGGCGATGCCCCCCGGCTCGGGCTGCACGGCGTAGCTGATGGTGAGGCCGAACTGGCCGCCGTCGCCGAGCAGACGGCGGAAGGCCGACTGATCGGCCGGCGTGGTGATCACCAGCACCTCGCGGATGCCTGCCAGCATCAGAGTGGACAGGGGGTAGTACACCATCGGCTTGTTGTAGACGGGCACCAGCTGCTTGCTGAGCGCGAGCGTGAGGGGGTAGAGGCGCGTGCCCGCCCCTCCGGCGAGAATGATCCCTTTCCTGGCGCTCACCATGGAGTTTTGCGAGTATAGCAAGCTGACTTGCAAGGACACGAAAACCCAGGCAGGGATGTGAATAGCCGGGCGGCTGTTGGTTCTCGACCGGAAATGGGGGTAATATCGCCGATATGAAAACGCTCAAGGAGATGCTTGCCGAGGCGCGGCAGGTGGTCCCCGAAGAGGGCCCGGCGGAGGTGCACAAGCGCCTCGCGTCAGGGGACCCGCTCGTGGTGATCGACGTCCGGGATCCCGACGAATTCCGCGACGGCCATCTGGAAGCGGCGTCGAACATCAGTCGCGGCTTCCTCGAGTTCCGCGTCGGCTCGGCGGTGAGCGACCAGACGACCCCGGTCGTGCTGTACTGCCAGACCGGGCTGCGCTCGATGCTGGCGGCCAAGGCGCTCAAGGAGCTCGGCTATCTGCACGTGATCAACCTGCAGGGCGGCTATCAGAAGTGGGTGCAGTCGGGCCTGCCCACGGTGAGGGACCAGCCGCTCACCACCGACCAGATCCAGCGCTACAGCCGCCACTTCCTCTTGAATCAGGTCGGCGACAAGGGCCAGCGTCGTCTGCTCCGCTCCAAGGTGCTCCTGATCGGCGCCGGCGGGCTCGGCTCGCCCACGGCGCTCTATCTGGCCGCCGCCGGCGTCGGCACGCTCGGGTTGATGGACGATGACGTCGTCGACATCACGAACCTCCAGCGGCAGGTCCTGCACACCACGGCCGACGTCGGCAAGCCGAAGGTCGAGTCGGGAACGCGGACGCTGAAGGCGCTCAACCCCGACGTCAACGTGATCTCGCTGCCGTTCCGGATCACCGTCGACAACGTGATGGACGTCATCAAGGACTACGACCTCGTCGTCGACGGGTCGGACAATTTCGAGACGCGCTATCTCGTCAACGACGCCTGCTACCTGGCCGGCAAGACGAACGTGCACGGCTCGATCTTCCAGTTCGAGGGCATGGCCACCGTCTTCGCCCCGAACCAGGGGCCGTGCTACCGCTGCCTCTATCCGACACCGCCGCCACCGGGGCTCGTCCCCTCCTGAAGCGAGGCTGGCGTCCTGGGCGTGCTCCCAGGAGTGATCGGGCTGGTGCAGGCGACCGAGGCCGTCAAGCTGGTGCTCGGCATCGGCGAGCCGCTGATCGGGCGGCTGCTGACCTACGACGCGCTCGGGATGCGGTTTCGCGAGGTGCGGCTGCGGCGTGATCCCAAGTGTCCCCTGTGCGGGACCTCGCCCACGATCAAGGACCTGTCGATCCATCACGAGGGTGGGGCGGCGTGCGCGATCACGCCGGACGGCGCGGGGGAGGCGGTCGGCGCTCCGTCGCGGGCCGGAGGATAGTCGCCACGCCCTCTGTTCTGATCTGGCTCGATGACGCCGGCGACTACCTTCGCGCGGCGGAGGCGGCCGGTCTCGCGACCTCGATCGACCTGATCACCACGCCGCTTTCGTCGGATCCTCCCGACGACCGGCTGGCGCGCGCCGACGCGCTGCTGGCCTGGCGGCCACCCGCACGCCTCGCCGCCCGGGCGCCGCGTCTGGCCTGGATCCAGTCACTGACCGGCGGCTGTGAGCAGTTCCTCGGTCCGGACGTCCCCGCCAACGTGGTGCTGACGTGCGCCCGCGGGACGCATCGCGTACAGATGACCGAGCACATCCTCGCCGCGCTCTTCATGTGCGCCAAGGACCTCGCCGGTATCGTGCGAGATCAGAGCCAGCAACGCTGGCGTCGCAGGGTAAATCCCACGCTGGCCGGCGCCACGCTCGGGATCCTCGGGCTCGGCGCGATCGGCGCCGAGATCGCGCGCGTGGCCTCGCTGCTGAGCATGCGCGTGATCGCCACCAAGCGCGATCCCACGCCGCTGCCGCATGTCACGCGCGTCCATCCGCCCGCGGAGACCGAGCGCGTGCTCGCCGAGTCGGACTACGTGCTCCTGCTGCTGCCGTCGACCGGCGAGACCAAGGGGATCATCAACAAGGCGGCGCTGGCGCGCATGAAGTCGAGCGCGTTCCTGCTGAACTTCGGGCGGGGCGATCTCGTCGTGGATAGCGATCTCGTGGCCGCGGTGAGCGAGCGGCGGATCGCCGGCGCGATCCTCGACGTGTACACGACCGAGCCCCTTCCTGCCGTCCACGCCTTCTGGACGACGCCCGGGATCGTGGTGCTGCCGCACGTGGGTGGCCTGCATCCCCAGCGAGATTCGCTCGTGGCCGCGCTGTGGGTGGAGAATCTGAAGCGCTTCCTGGCCGGTCAGGCCCTGCGGGAAGTCGTGGATCGCGCTCGCGGCTATTGACTGATTAAATGGGGGGCCCCGAAATGGCCCCCCATACCCCCCCAGCTGTTCAGGGCGCCCCGGCGGAGCCGTGGCGCCCTTCTAGTTCACGCGAGGTTGGGTGCTGTGACGCCGCCTACACCTTCGGCGGAGCTCCTCGTTCAGAGCGGCCCGGCGGAGCCGTGGCGCCCTTCTAGTTCACGCGCGGTTGGGTGCTGTGACGCTGCCTACCCCTTTGGTGTAGCTCGAGCCGTGTCGCTCCGCTTCGGCGCGGCGCGATTCGGGAGGCGAAATGGCCCTCCCTGCACGAACTAGCGGGTGGCGGACTGGACGGGTAGGCGGGTGAGCGTGATCACGACCGGGTCGCCGCCCGCCATCGTGCCGACGAGGCGTCCATCGACCAGCGTGAAGGCCATGATCATCGGGACCCCGGCGCCATTCAGCTCGCGCATCTCCGCGTCGGACCCTCTCACTCGATAGCCCACCCGCACCCCATCCGAGCCGGCGTAGCGGATCGCCCACGGCACGCCAGCGGCGGCCGTCTCGTCCATGTAGAGCTGGCCCACGCCGATGATTCCGCTCTGCAGGAGCGTCATCCGGGCATCGCTCTTCCGAAGCGAATCGAAGACGCCGAGCCCCTTCCACGTCCCCACCCAGTTGCCCGTGAGGTCGACCGGCGGCGCCAGCGGCACGAGGTCGCCCCACCAGCCTTCCTTGGTCGCCGTCTCCTGGTCCGCCGCGCTGATCATCTTCGGGTCGACGTCGCCGCCGGTGCGCTGCGAGAACTCCCAGTGATTGCCGGACGCGTAGTGCGAGGGGTGAGACGCCCAGTTGTTCCACTGGTTCTTGGACACGCAACCCGACATCGAGAACATCACGGCGGCGAGGAGGAGAAGCCACCAGCGGAGGCTGTCCATGTTCCAACTCCTTGGGACGGGCCGACCCGACGCGGATCGCAACTCCGTAGCCTGCAAGGCGAGGACCATGGTTGACATGTCCCAAGTCTGCGACGAGCCAGCCGAATCCGCCAAGGAATCTCGGCGGTCCGTCCGTCGGGTGACGCTCTGTCGTGACCCTCTGTTACAGTCCTGGCATGACGCGCCTGGTCGGAGCGGAACTGTCGCCGGCGCTCGTGGATCGGCTGAGCCAGCGTGATCTCGACCGTCGCCTCGGCGTCGGCCTGCCGCTGGTGACCGTCGACGCGGAGGGCCGGCCCCACCCGATGCTGGCCTCCTACCTGGAGCTGCGAGCGTACGACTCGCGCACGGTCGGCCTCGTCATCCAGGCCGAGAGCACAAGCGCCAGGAACCTGGCCGATCGCCGGGCCGCTACCCTGATCATCGTGGAGCCGGATGCCATCGTTTACGCCAAGATGCGCGCGCTCGACGGCCCGATGGACGTCGCGGGAGGCGAGGCGTTCGGCCTGGGCTACTTCCTGCTGGAGGTCGAGCAGGTGCTGGAAGACACGGCGGCGGACTGGGAGGCTGGGATGGGTATCACCGAGACCATTCGCTATGGCCCGGTGCCGACGCTCGCGGAGCCATGGGCGCAAGCGACCCTGGCAGCCCTGGCGAATCCGCGCGCTCGGGCCTGACTTACTTGTCGGGCCGCTCGGCTCCCTTGTAGCGGCCGATCGTCACTTCCATCTCCTTCTGCTCCCCGGCCCGGAGGACGACGACGCGGACGCGCTTGCCGACCGGGGTCGTGGAGACCACGCGCTGCAGGTCACGCGGCGCGTCCATCCGTGTGCCGTCAAGCGCGATGATCACGTCGTCGGCCCGGACGCCGCCCTGGTCCGCCGGCTCACCCGGCATCACCCCGCGCACCAGCACTCCCTTAGCCTCGCGCAGCTTGAGCCGGCCGAGATCGTCGTCGCCGATCTCCGCAATCGACACGCCGAGCCAGCCCCACTCGACCTTGCCCTTGTCCACGAGCTGGGGCACCAGCAGCTTCACGAGATTGGCCGGGATCGCAAAGCCGATCGAGCCGTTGCGGGCGGCCATGCTGTTCACGCCCACCACCTGCCCGGCCATGTTGACGAGGGGGCCACCGGAGTTGCCGGGATTGATCGCGGCGTCGGTCTGGATGAAGTCGAATCCGGGTGCGGCCACTGTGAGGGGCGCGCCCTTGCGGCTCACGATCCCGAACGAGACCGACTGCTCGAGCCCGAAGGGATGACCGAGCGCCATCACGAACTCGCCGACCCTCGTCCGATTGGAGTCACCGAGGGGCAGCGTCGGCAGGTTGGTCGCGCCGTCGATCCGCACGAGCGCGAGGTCCACGCGGTCGTCCTGGCCGATCACCTTGCCGCCGAATCGCCGTCCGTCGGACAGCGTCACCTGGAGCGCGTCGGAGTCCTCGACGACGTGGGCGTTGGTCACGATCAGGCCGTTGGGATCGATGAGAAAGCCCGAGCCGCTGCTGCGGCGGGGCTCGCCCGGGCCCATATCGTCCGTGTCGCGGCCCCCAGGGGCCCCCCGCCGGACTCGGACGTACACGAGCGCGGGCTTGAGCTTCTCGGCGAGGTCGGCCAGCAGGTCGTTGAACCGGGCGAGCTCCGGGGCGGGGGTCACCGCGACGTCTTCCCGCCAGTACTTCACCTCTTGCGCCGACCCCGACGCCAAGGGTACCGAGAGCTCGACGCAGAGGACGATCGCGAGAAGCACGCTACGACGCGAGCGAGACATACCCGGCCTCCTTGATGCGCAGCCCGGACCCAGTATAGCCCCCCGTCTGATCAGCGACTCACCTCGCGCACGAGATGCCCCAATTCGGGCAGCAGCAGCTTCTCGAGCGCCAGGCGGCACGCGTTGGGCGAGCCGGGCAGCGAGACGACGATGCGCCGGGCGTGGATGCCCATCTGCGCCCGCGAGAGCATGGCGGCCGGACCGACGTCCTCGTACGAGAGCACGCGGAACAGCTCGCCGAAGCCGGGCAGTCGCTTGTCGAGCAAGGCCTCCACCGCCTCGAACGTCGAATCGCGCGAGGTGA
>Ga0163162_10001334_pt1 | contig 23019 bp, 19 predicted proteins | sample S55metaG_FD_115310 | JGI IMG/M metagenome (GOLD analysis project Ga0163162, IMG submission 115310) | Switchgrass rhizosphere microbial communities from Kellogg Biological Station, Michigan, USA - S5-5 metaG | ecosystem: Host-associated > Plants > Roots > Rhizosphere > Soil | place: USA...
CTCGGCCGCAACAAGCCGGACCCAAGCTTCATGGAAAGTCGTCCTTGCTAGTTATCAGTTTGCTGATATGATATCAGCTATCTGATAACTCGCAATCCCGCATGCCGAAGAAACGTGAAGCTTATGGCAGTTGGCTCAAGGTGGACAAACCCGAGCACGTCATCGGTTTTCTGCTGAAGTCGCTGCAACACACGCTGCGCCAAACGATGGACGAGGCCATGCGCAAGCAGGGCGTAGCCTTGTCGTTCGCGCACTTCGCCGCCCTCTTCGGGCTCTACTGCGAGCCCGGCATCACCGGCGCGAAGCTGGCACGCCGAGCGATGGTATCCGCCCAGACCATGAACTCCGCTCTCCGGCGGCTCGAAGCCGACGGCCGGATCGAGCGCCGCCCGCACCCCGACAGCCGCCGTGCCGACAGCTGGACGGTGACCGACGAAGGGCTCGAGCTGCTCGAGCACGCACGTGCGGTCGGCGCCGCCACGTTCGAGCGAATGCTCGCGCCGCTCGACCGCGCCGAGACGGCCGCGCTCGAGAGCGGCTTGAGACGCTGCATCGCGGCGCTCGAAGGTGACGAAGACGCCACCGTTCCGGCGCGCGACCTCACCACCGCACCAGCGTCCCGTCGCAACGTCAAGCGCGCGTCGCGGCAGCCGGTAGCCAGCTAGCCCGCACGACTCAATCTCGCCAAGCTTCGGCGGCGAGTGCTACTGTCCGCGGCCAGGATTCGATCTCCTGGGGGTTTGCGCGTGGACATTGGCGAGGTCATCGACAACGGGCCGTTCACCCGCCTGCAGCTCCGCGCGGTCTCGTTGTGCTTTTTCCTGAACGTGCTCGACGGCGTCGACGTCGCGTCGATCTCGTTCGCCGCGCCGCTGTTGTCGCGCGCGTGGGGCATCGACCCCGCAACTCTCGGCGTCGTGTTCTCAGCCGCGCTCGCCGGCATGATGGCCGGCTCGATGCTGCTCGCGCCGTTCGGCGACGCGATCGGCCGCCGCAAGCTGCTCACGTTGTCGCTCGCGCTGATCGCGACCGGCATGCTGGGCGTCGTGCTCGCGCATACGCTCACGGAGCTGCTCGTGCTGCGTTTCATCACGGGTCTCGGCCTCGGCGGAGTCGTCCCGACGATGGCGACGTTCGCGGCCGAGCTGTCGCCGCAGAAGAGCCGCAACTTCGCGGTGACGGCCGTGTCGTCGGGGTATTCGCTCGGCGCGGCGCTCACAGGTGTCGCGGCGCTCTGGATGGTGCCCCATTGGGGCTGGCCGTCGCTGTTCCTGCTGGGTGGCGGCCTCACGGTCGTGACGCTGCCGCTCGTGCTCAAGTTCTTACCCGAGTCCTTGGAGTTTCTGCTGAGCAAGCAACCGCCGCGCGCGCTCGAGCGGATCAACACGACTCTGCGCGCGCTGCGACAACCCGCGCTCGCCACGCTGCCCCGTAAGGCCGAAGCCGACACGCGGCCGCGGCTCCAGCAAGTTGCGGCGGGGCTCGCTGCTCTATTCGCACCGCGCTATGCGGCCGCGACGCTGCTCCTTTGGTCGGCGTTCGTGACGTCGTTGCTCACGCTGTACTTCTTGCAGAACTGGGTGCCGCAACTCACTGCGAACGCAGGGCTGCCGACGGCGCTCGCTTTCTTGTCGGGCACGGTGTTGAACCTGGGGCTCTGGGTCGGCAACGCGTCCGTCGGCTGGTTCGCAGATCGCTTCGGTCTGCGCCGCTCGATTGCGACTTACCTCACGCTCGGCGCGATCGTGTTGCTCTCCTTCTCGTACTTGCAAAGCACTGCCGCGATCTTGATCGGCCTCGGCACCGTCGGCGTCATGCAGGGCGGCTTCCTCGGGCTCTATGCGGTCGGCGCCCGCATCTATCCTGCGACCAATCGCGTGACGGGAATCGGCTGGGCGGCCGGCGTCGGCCGGCTCGGCGCCGTGCTCGGACCGTATATCGCGGGTCTGCTCGTCGCGCGCGGCCTCGGGATGACGGGCACGTTCCTGGTTTTCGCGTTGCCGCTCGCGATCGCGGCGATCGCTGTCGCCGCAATGCGCGCGCCCGAGCTCGCCGCACCGGCGCGCGTCAGCGTCGCCAGAACGCGGGCGTCAGAAGCACGAGGAACGTGAAGATGTCGAGGCGCCCGATCAGCATCGCGAACACGAACACGATCTTGCCGTGCGCGCCGAGCGTCGCGAACGTCGCCGAGTCGATGCCGAGGCCGAGGCCCGTGTTGTTGATCGTAGTCGCGACGGCGCCGAAGGCGGTGGACTGATCCATGCCGTCCATCATCGCGATGATCATGAACGTCGCGAAGACCGCGACGTAGAGCACGAGAAAGCCGCCGACGCTCTCGACGACCGAGTCGGGCACGACTTGGCCGTCGAGCTTGATCCGACGCACCGCCTGCGGATGGATCAGCTTATGGATGTGCACGCTCGCTTGCTTGCCGAGCACGAGGAAGCGCACGATCTTCAGTCCACCGGAGGTCGAGCCCGCGCAGCCGCCGACGAAGCTCAGGAAGATCATCAGCGCGGGCAGCGCGAGCGGCCACACGGAGAAATCCGCGATCGAGTAACCGGTCGTCGTGAGCACGCTCGCGACCTCGAACAAGCCATAGCGCAGCGATTCGATCACCGTGTCGTAGGTCCGCGTGCTCGCGAGCACGAACGTTGCCGCCGCCGTCGCACAGAGCACGGTGATGACGAACGCGCGCGTCTGCGTGTCCTGGCCGTAGCGGTGCAGCTGGAACGTGCGCCATGCGACGAAGTGCGCGTTGAAGCTGATGCCGCCGATCAGCATGAACACGACGGCCACCGTCTCGATCGCGGGGCTGTCGAAGTACGCAAGGTTCGCGTCGTGCGTCGAGTAGCCGCCGGTCGACAACGTGCTGAAGCTGTGCGCGATCGCGTCGAACGCTTGCATGCCCGCGAGCCAGAACGCGAGCGCGCAGAGAGCGGTGAGCAAGACGTAAAGGCCGCAAACGTTGCGCGCCGTGCGAGTGATCCGCGGCGTCAACCGCTCGTCCTTGAACGGGCCTGGCGTCTCGGCCTTGTACAGTTGCATGCCGCCGATGCCTAGCATCGGCAGCAGTGCGATCGCGAGCACGATCACACCGAGGCCCCCGAGCCATTGGATCTCTTGGCGATAGAACAGGATCGAGGGCGGCAGCCTGTCGAGGCCGACGAGCACGCTCGCCGCCGTGGTCGTGTAGCCCGCGGCGGACTCGAAGAACGCGTCCGCGAAGCTCACACCGAGCGAGAGCATGAACGGCACCGCGCCGAGCGCGCTCATCGCGGTCCACATCACGCCGACGATCAGGAACCCGTCCCGACTGCGCACGTTGACGTGCTTGCGGCGAAACGGCAGCCAAAAAAGGAGACCGGCGAGCAAAGCGATGCTGCCCGCGGCGGCGAACCTTCCCGACTCGCCGTCCGCGTAGAGCAGCGAGACCCCGATCGGCGGCAGCAGCGTGGCGCAGAACAAAATGCACAGCACGCCGAGCGTGCGGCAAATCACGCCGAGCCGCAGAGGTGCCTGTCGAGTTGTCGGAATCGCGCCGTGTGCCCGCGCGCCGCGCGGCGACTCAGGCGAGAGCGGACGCGGAGCGCCCGCGGAGGAGCCCGTCGCAGGCGCGTCGCTTTTCGGGCTCGCGCTCAAGACATGCAGAAAGCGTTCAGCTTGTTGCCGTCGAGATCGCGGAAGTAGCCGACGTAAAAGTTGCCCCAGCGCGTGCCTGGCGGACCTTCGTCCTTCGCGCCGAGCTTGATCGCCTTGTCGTAGATCGCTTTCACTTTCTCCTGCGAGTCGCACGTGATCGCGACCATCATGCCGTTGCCGACGGTCGCGGCCTTGCCGTCGAACGGCTTGATCACGCCGATGCCGGGCGAGTGTTGGCCGGCGGACCACGAAATAAAGCGCTCCGTTTCCATCTGCCGCTTGCCGCCCACCTCGGCGAGCAACGCGTCATAGAACTTCCCGGCACGCGCCATGTCGTTCGTGCCGAGTGTGACGTACCCGATCATTTACTGTTCTCCTTAGCAGGTTCGAGGCGCGCCAATTATGCCTCGCGCCGCTCGCCGAATGGAGCGGAACGGCCGGTTGGCCGCGACGCCCGCGCCCGCATGGCTCCACGCTTGCGACTCGCCGGGCCGCAGCGCGTGATATGCTCCGCGCCCGGTCCGACCAGGGCGCTCCGCGTGCGCATGAGCGCAACGACGACAACAACGCTCGCTGACGGCCCGAATCGCGCTCTCGTGCTATTCAACCCGAACCGATGAAGGTTTTTCGTGTCCGCGCAACTGAGTGATTTCGCCCGCTCCCTGACCGTAGAAACCGCGTTCACGGTGCTCGGCTTGGCGAAACAGCTCAAAGCCGAGGGCAAGGACGTCGTCGAGCTCGAGATCGGCGATAGCCCGTTCGACAGCACTGCGTCTGCACGTGCGGGCGGCTTGGAGGCGATCAAGAACAACGAGTCGCACTATTGTCCATCGCCCGGAATTCCGGAGTTTCGTCAGGCCGCCGCGGAGTTCGTCCGCGCCGAGTTCGACATCCCGGCCGAAGCGGCCAACATCGTCGCGGGGCCGGGCGCGAAGGTTTTCGAGCAGTTCTTCTGCGAGACCTTCCTGAACCCCGGCGACGGCGTGCTCGTGTTCAGCCCGTACTTTCCGACGTACTTGCCGAACATCAAGCGTCGCGGAGCGCGCGCGGTGCTCGCGCCTTTGCGCCAGTCGAACGAGTTCCGGCCCGACATCGCGGACATCGAGCGCTTCCTTAGCGAGGACGCCTCGCCGCGCGCGATCTTTCTCAACTCGCCGCACAACCCTACCGGCGGCGTCACGACGGAGCAGGACCTGCGCGACATCGCCGATCTCGTTCGGGGCCGCGACGTCGCGATCTTGAGCGACGAGCCGTACTGCCACATGGTCTGGAAGGGAACGCACCGCTCGCTGCTGAGCGAGCCCGGCATGCTCGCGCAGTCGGTCGCGGCGTTCACGTTCAGCAAGTCCTACAGCATGAGCGGCTGGCGGCTCGGCTTCGCGGTGGCGTCGGCGGAGATCGCCGACGTGATCGGCAAGATGATCAACACGACGCTGTCGTGCACGCCTCCGATCGTGCAGCTCGCGGGCACCGCCGCGCTCAAGCGCGATCGGAAAGAGCGCGACGACGCGATGCTGAAGTTCCGCGAGAAGGTCGTGCTGCTGACCGAGGGACTCAACCGGATCTCGGGCTTCCGCGCTCTCGACCCGACGGCGACGTTCTACGTGTTTCCGAACGTCGCGCGTGTGTGCAACGACCTCGGCATCACCAGCCACGGGCTCGCGCTATACATGCTCCAGGGCGCGGACGACCGTTTCGGCATCGCGTGCCTCGGCGGCGAATGTTTCGGCCAAGCCGGCGGCGGCTTCCTGCGCTTCAGCTGCGCGGAGCCGAACGATCGGCTCAAAAAGGCGCTCGAATTCATTCCGACCGCTATCTCGCGGCGCGATCGCGTCGAGTCTTGGCTCGCCAAGAATCCGCACTATCGGCTCGCGCGTCCGTATCCGGTCGATTGATCGGTCTCGCCGACGCGCGACCCGTCGCGAGCTAGAACCTCACTGCGGGTTCGAGCTCGCGGCCGCGCGCTCTCGCGCCCGGCCAGCCCGTAACGCGTTCGGCAACGCCAGGTTGCCCTCGTGGCAGGCGTACTCGAACATCTGATAGTGCGGGTCGCGATTCAGCGGCAGCGCCACCGTCCACGATTGCGTGTAGACCTTGGGGTCGGTGATCGTGACCGAGTAGTTGATCGTGCTCGCGTCGACGCGCGTGAAGCGCTCGACGAGGTGCAGCTCCTCGCTCTGCGGGATTCCGCGAATGCGACCGGTCGCCGCGCTCGTCGCGATCGAGCCCTTGTCGTTGAAGTTCGTCGTCTCGACGATCAACGTGTTGCCCTCGAAGTGGCCGCGCGAATCACCGTTCCACAGGCGAATGTTGCTGCCGAGGTGCGGCCGCCCGTCGAGCGGAATGATCCGCGTGTCGTGAATCATTTCGGATGCAATCACGACGTAGCCTGGGATCTGGACGATCTGGTACGCGTTGTTGTATCCCGCCGGGAACATCCCGGCCGGCACACCGCGCGTGATGCAGCGAACCCACGGCGTCTCGTACCACGGCGCGTCTTCGAGATGCGCGAGATCGAAGTCGCGCTTGTCCTCGGCCCACTTCATGACCGGCACGCGGCCGTCCGGCGGATCGACCACCATCGAGCGGCGCTTCGGGCTCATCGGACTGTCGTGCTCGGTCCAGTGCGACGGAGGATTCACGTCCGACTGCGCGAGCGACGTGTCGGCCTCGAACGGCGTGCTGTCGAAGTTGACCCACATGCCTTGCAGGTCGGGCTGGCCGTCGGGCGTACGCGTGGGCGTCCAGGCCGCGGCCTTGGTCGCCGACGGCTGCGCGCCAGCGCCCGCGAGCGCCAACAACCCTAGGAACATCACCGCCGGCTTGATCACGCGCCCCCTCCCACGCGAGAGGATACGGCCACACGCTCGCACACTCCATCGGGGCGACTCCGCCCGGCCGACTGCCCCGGGTGCCCCTCGCTCCGCCCGGTCCCGCGCGGCCTCGCGGGCCTCGACGCTCGTCGTGTTTTCTAAACTCCGTCACGCCTGCGCGCGCGACCGTGTGACGAGCTTCACGGGAACATGCCAAAATTGGGTAGATACTGCAACCAAGTTTCGGAGTTCTTTGCTCCCTGACGGTTTCGACTCAAAGCGCCCGGCCCAACGGCTCGGCGCTTTTTTTTGCGCTCAGGCGCGCGCCGGGCGGTGTCCGTAGAGCCCGTAGAACACGATATAGAGATAACAGACGACGGGGACCAGGAACGAATACAGGATCCCGACGTGGTCGGCGAAATAACCCTGGATCACCGGCACGATCGCGCCGCCGACGATCGCCATGCAGAGCAATCCCGAGCCCTCGCCCGTGTGCCGGCCCAGGCCGACGAGCGCGAGCGCGAAGATCGTCGGGAACATGATGGAGTTGCAGAGCCCGATCGCGAGCACGCTCCACATCGCCGTATGCCCAGCGCTCGCGACGGCGACGAGCAGCAGGACGACGGCCGCAGTTGCGTTGAACGCGAGCACGCGCCCCGGCTTGAGGTACACCATCGCGAGCGCGCCGACGAAGCGGCCCACCATCGCGCCGCCCCAGTAGTACGACAGATGCTGGCCCGCGGCCTGCTGCGGCAACCCGCCGACCGTCGGATCCATCATGAAGTTCACGAGCAGGCTGCCGATCGCGACCTCGCCGCCGACGTAGACGAAGATCGCGACGACGCCGAGCACGAGATGCCGATTGCTCCAAACTGGCGTCTCGCGCGCGCTGTCGTTCGAAGCCGAGGCGGTCTCGCTTGCGCCGACGGCCGGCAGGCGGAGCACCGCGAACAGCATCGCGATCACGAACAACACGGCCGCGAGCGCGAGGTAGGGCGTCTGAACGAGCGCGGCCTCGCCCGCCGGCGTGGCGATCGCCCCGCGCGCCGCATCGGCCCCCGGCGCGGCAAGGATCAGCGTTGCGCCGACGTAGGGCCCGATCGTCGTGCCGAGCGAGTTGAATGCCTGCGTGAGCGTGAGGCGGCTCGAGGCGGTACGCTGCGGGCCGAGGATCGTGACGTACGGATTCGCAGCGACCTGCAATAACGTGATTCCCGAAGCGAGCACGAACAACGCGCCGAGGAACAGCGGGTAGGCCGCCTTGGCGGCAGCGGGATAGAACGCGACGCAGCCGATCGCCGCGACGAGCAACCCGACGATGATGCCGCGCTTGTAGCCGATTCGCTCGACGAGCCAGCCCGAGGGCATCGACATCACGAAGTACGCGCCGAAGAACGCGAGCTGAATCAGCGTCGCCTCGGTGTAGTTCAGCGTGAAAGCCGCTTTGAGATGCGGAATCAGGATGTCGTTCAGCGAGGTGATCAAACCCCACATGAAAAACAACGACGTGAGCGCGACGAGCGGCGCCAGATAGCTGCGCTCGTGCGTGGCCGCCGCGCCCGAGACGTGTACCGTCGAACCCGTCACAAGCGCCACTCTACGGGACTACTCGCCGGCACGCAGCATCCGGCGCGCGCCGGACGCGCTACGCTCCGCGGCGCGGGTCGAGAGTGGCGGCGGCGGTCAGACCGCTTGCGCTTGCTGCGCGTCTCGGGCCGCGAGCGCACGGCCGATGGCCGCGAGCACGGCCTGCAGCGAGGCGAGCGACGTGTCTTCGTCGATGCAGCACGCCGAAGCCTGCTGCCCCCCGGCCTCGATCGTCACGGACGCGAGCGCCTTCGCTTCGGTGCCCGGCGACATCGCGTGCTCGTCGAATTCGACCACGGCAATCGCAACACCGAAACGCCGGCTCACCGCGTCGACGAGCGCTTCGATCAAGCCCTGCCCGTCACCGGTGAGCTGCAGCTCCGCGCCGGTCGCGGCGAGGCGGAAGCGGCCATGGGTGTGCTGGGTCGCTGAGTGCAGGTCGTAGCCGAGCAGCTGCCAGCCGTCGGGCACCGCCAAGAATTCGCTCTGGAACAGAGAGAGGATCTGCCGCGACGAGATCTCCTCCCCTGTCGCATCCGCCTTCGCCTGCACGACGCGGCTCACGGCCGGGTGCAGCCACTTCGGCAGCGTGATGCCGTGGTCGCGCTCGAGCACGAGCGCCACGCCACCCTTGCCGGATTGGCTGTTGATCCGCACGACCTCTTCGTAGCGGCGGCCGAGATCTTTCGGATCGATCGGCAGGTACGCGACCGTCCAATGCGGCAGCCCGTGCTCGCGATGAAACGCGAGCGACTTGCGGATGGCGTCTTGGTGGCTGCCGGAGAACGCTGCATAGACGAGATCGCCGGCCCAAGGATGACGCGGATGAACCGGCATGTCGGTGCAGCGTTTGTAGACCTCGATGATCCGCGCCATGTCGGCGAGGTCGAGCTTCGGGTCGACTCCCTGCGAATAGAGGTTCATCGCCATCGTGACGATGTCCATGTTGCCGGTGCGCTCGCCGTTGCCGAACAGCGTGCCCTCGATCCGGTCCGCACCTGCGAGCACGCCGAGCTCGGCGGCGGCGACCGCACAGCCGCGATCGTTGTGCGTGTGCAAGCTCACGCGGATGTGCTCGCGCTGCGCCACGTTGCGGCAGAAGTATTCGATCTGATCCGCGAACACGTTCGGCGTCGTCATCTCGACCGTCGCGGGCAGATTGATCACGACCTTCTGGCCACGCTGCGGCTGCCAAACGTCGATCACCGCGTTACAGACGTCGACCGCGTAGTCGGGCTCGGTGCCCGAGAAGCTCTCGGGTGAGTACTCGAACGTCCAATCCGCGCTCGGCACACGCGCGGCGCCTTCCTGGAGCAGCCGCGCGCCGTTGACGGCGATCGCGATGATCTCCTCCTTGCTCGCCTTGAAGACTTGCTCGCGTTGCACGGGCGACGTCGAGTTGTAGACGTGCACCACCGCCCGTTTCGCGCCCCGCAGCGCCTCGAACGTTCGCTCGATGAGCTCGCGGCGCGCCTGCGTGAGCACCTGCACGGTGACCGAGTCGGGAATCAGGTCTTTCTCTATCAGCCGGCGCGCGAAGTCGTACTCCGTCTGCGACGCCGACGGGAAGCCGATCTCGATCTCCTTGAAACCGAGCTCGACGAGCAGCGCGAACATCTCGAGCTTCTTCGCGACGGACATCGGCTGGACGAGCGCTTGATTGCCGTCCCGAAGATCGACGCTGCACCAATCCGGAGCCCGCTCGATCGCCTGGCTCGGCCAACGGCGATCAACGAGGTCGATCGGCCGATAGCGGCGGTACTTGCTGTGATCGAACGAGGTCATCTCGACACCTTGCGGGCGCGGCACGCGGCTAAGAGCGTGGACAGATTCTAGGCGCGTTGAACAGGCAGTGTCGACCTAATTCGGGCTGGAATCGAGCCCTCAGCGCAATTTTACTTTAAAATGCCGGCGGTCCTTGGCAGATGGTGCCGAAATGGCCGCGAATCTCGACTCTTTCGACCTCAAGATCCTAACCGAGCTTCAAAAGAACGGCGCACAGAGCAATCAGGAAGTGGCCGAGCGAGTGGGCCTCTCCGCTTCACCGTGCTCGCGGCGGATTCGTCAGCTTGAGGAAGCGGGCGTGATTCGAGAACGCGTGGTTCGGCTCGAGCCAAAGGCGCTCGGCCTCGAGCTCACGGCTCTAATCCACATTCGCATGGACCGACACACGCCGGAGCGATTCGAGCAGTTCGAGGCGGCCGTCCGTGCCTACCCGGAAGTGCAGGAGTGCTATCTGATCACCGGCCAGGAGGCCGACTACCAGCTCAAGATCACCGTGCCGAACATGGACGAGTATCAGCGCTTCTTGCTTGGGAAGATCACGCGGATCGAGGGCGTCATCGGCGTCCACTCGTCGTTCGTGCTGCGCAAGGCCGTCGACACGACGGCGCTGCCGTTGTCGTATGCGCGCCGCTGAGGGCGGCGCCCGAGAACCTAGCTCTGCTGCCGCTCCTGCTGGTCGCGCTTCTCGGTCTGCGGGGCGGCGCTAGTGCCGAGCTGCTTCGGGTCGCCCGGCTCCTCTTGCTCCGTCGTCGCCATCGCCTTACGGAAGCTCTTGATCGCGCTGCCGAGATCGCCGCCGACTTCCTTGAGCCGCTTGGTGCCGAAGATCAGCGCCACGATCACGAGAATGATCAGCAGCTGCGGAACGCTCATTGCAAGACCCATAAGGCTCACTCCGTGCGAACGCCAATCCGATGGCGTCCGGAAAAGGTCATTCTGCGCGCCGCCCTAGCGAAAATCCAATTGAGACGCCGCGCCTGCCATCTGAGCTAGACCGCGCGAACCCCAACAAGTTCGCGCTTTCGAGCGCCATCGTGCCTCGCTGGCGGCCACCCGGCTGCCGATTGGCGCACACGGCCAGGATCGGTTCCAAATGCAAGCGCACCGCCGATCGACCGATCTTACGTTGCCTTGGATGACCGTCGTGCGTGCCCTGCATTATGCTCCGCGGCTATGAACGCCCGAACGCCAGCACGGTTAGCAGCGCTGCTGCTCGCGCTCGTCGGCTCGTCCGCGCTCGCTGACGATTCGTTCGCCGGTGCCCGCCAGATCTTCTTGCTCGCGTATGCCGCGGTTGAGGCCGGTGCGCGGCTGCCGAGCGCGATCGACCCCACGGCATTGCGCGACTATCCGCTCTACCCTTACCTCGAGCGCGCGCGCCTCCAGCACGCGCTCGGGCGAACGCAGCCCGATTCGAGCGCGATCGACGAAGACGTTCGTGCCTTCCTCGCGGAGCACGCTGGTGAGCCGGTCGCGACCGATCTTCGCCGCGCATGGCTCGCGACCCTTGCCTCGCGGGAGCAGTGGCAGGCGTTCTTGGAGTCTTTCGACCCAGCGGTCGCCGACGCCGAGCTGCGCTGCGATCGCGCGCGCGCCAAGGTCGCGCTCGACGCCGACGACGCCACGCGCGCCGCGATCGAGCTGTGGCTCGCGCCTCAGCGGTTGCCTGCCGAATGCGAACCCGTGTTCGACTGGTTGCGCGCGCGCGGAGTGCTCACCGACGAGCTCGTCGAGCAGCGCGTGCGCGCGTTGCTCGCGAATGGGCAGGCAGCCTTCGCGCGCACGATCGCGCGCGACTTGCCCGCGCCGCGCGCCGCGCCGCTGCAGCAGTGGGCCGATTTCCTAGAGAAGCCCGAGCCGACGATCGACGCATACCTGCAGGACCCAGCGAACCGGCGTGCCGGCGACGCAGCGTTGCTCGCCGGTTGGACGAAGCTCGCCCGCGGCGCGCCGCTCGATGCGCGCGAGCGATACGAGCAAGTCGCAGCGCTCGTCGGTCCGGAGCGCGTCGACGACTACGCGCTCGCGCTTGCGCTCGGCCTCGCGTGGGACCGGCGTGCACCCGAGGCGCTCGCTGCGTTCGCCACGCTTCCCTCTCAACGGCTCGACGACAACGCGCGCGGATGGCAAGCCCGCGCCGCGCTCTGGGTGCGCGACTGGGAGCAAGTCGATCGCTCGATCGAGGGAATGTCGGCACCGCAGCAGACGCAGTCGCGCTGGCGGTACTGGGCCGCGCGCGCGGCAGCGGCCCGCGACGACGCACCGCGCGCCGAGGCGCTCTACCGGACGATCCTGCCGAGCGACAACTATTACGCGGCCAATGCCGCGATACGGCTCGGGCGTCAGCCCGAGCCCCATCCGCAACGGCTCGCGGTAAACGCGGGCACCGTCGCGTCGCTTGCGACGCAATCGGGCTTCGTGCGCTCGCGCGAGCTCTTTCTCTGCGGGTTCCGGTCCGCGGCGAACGCCGAATGGACAGCCGCGACGCTCGCGCTCGACCCGGCGCAACGCGCACAAGCCGCCCATCTCGCGGCGGCCTGGCAGTGGCACGACATGTCCGTCACGACGGCGGCGCGCGAGCACGTGTTCTACGACTACGCGTTGCTCTATCCGCAGCCGTTCGACCAGCAGGTGCAGGCGGCCGCGAAGCTGGCCAACCTCGACACGACGCTGCTCTATGGCGTGATCCGCCAAGAAAGCCTGTTCCGAGCGGACGTCGTATCGTCCGCCGGCGCCGTCGGCTTAGCGCAAGTGCTGCCCGGCACCGCGCGCCAAATCGCGCGCGCATGGCAGCAGCCGGTCCCGGCCGCTGGGGAGTTGCTCGACCCTGCGGTCAACATCACGCTCGGCGCCGCGCATCTGCGCGATCTCCTGAACCGTTACGGGCAGCAGACGATCGTGGCGTTGGCAGGTTACAACGCAGGCGAGCGCGCTGTGGAGCGCTGGTTGCCGACGGAGCCGATCGACGCCGACATCTGGACGGAAAACATTCCGTACAACGAGACGCGCGAGTACGTGCAGCGCGTGCTATGGCACAGCGTCGTGTTCGGCTGGCTGAGCTCCGGGGGCGAGGAGCGCGACCGAGACGCCTGGTTCGTGCAGATCGTGCAGATCGCGCCGCTCGCGACGCCCGCAGGCGCTCAACCGACGATCTGAGCTAGGCGTCGGCCGCAACGCCGCGGGAGCGGACGACCCCGGCCGTTCGTACGGAGGCTCAGCGCAGACTCTCTATCTCGTGCGCGACTCGACGCGGCTCATCGGTCACGATCCGCTCGAGCACTCGGACGCGCTCCTCGAGTCGTGCAATCGTCGCGTCGCGGCTCGCAAGCGCTTCCCGCACCTGGTCCGCGATCGCGTCGGGCGACGGGCTCCGGTGAACCTGGCCGCCGGCGCCGTCGCCGAGCGGGTAGCCGTGTTTCACACGGATCCACGTGTTCACGATCCACGCGATGAAGAACAGCGCCGTGACAGGCACGAAGAAAGCACCGATGCTCATTTCAATTTCTCCCTGATTCCCGTGCGCACGCCGCACGATATCATCGCCCCCACCGTGTAGGGTCCCCCGCCGGGCTGCCGTTCGGGCATTGGGGAGGAAAGAACAGCAATCGGCTCGTAAGGCTGGTCAGACCGCTGCGAGCTGTGCCGACGGGGGACCCACGCGGACCATTAGCACCTTCCGTGCCATCCGCCGTCGCGCTCGCAACCGATTGATTGTACGGCGCAATTATTCCACGCCTCTAAGTTATCTGCCGCCGACGTGTGCGATTTCGCGCCAGTTGTTGGCGGAAAAATCCCACCGTCGTAAAAAAAACCCAACTTTGATTTCTGATCTCTAAAGCGCGTCAGGCGACGCGCGCTACACCGGCCGATTCAATCGTCACGCGTCATTCGGCGGGGCTCCACGGAGCCCACGCGCAGCTGCGCTCCAATCCGCTCCCCAGTCAACAAAAAGGGCCGCTTGCGCGGCCCTTCGTGAGAACAGGGTCTCAAAACCCAGAGGGTCTAGCTGCTCTGTGCCTCGTCGTTACGACGGAAATACTCACAGCTCACTGAAACCCCAAGAATCTCACTAGACATGGGATCACCTCCTTTGGGTTGTGGGACCAGGCCTAAGCGTGTCCTATCGCCGCATAAAAAGGCAAGTGCGCGTCGTCACGGTTTCGAATCGACACTTCCTCACCGAACGTGCAACCAAAGCTCTCGACTCGAGCGTCTATTGGAACGGACGGAATGGGACGCGCTCGCGACATTGGCGCAGCCGACTGCGTCTCGGCGTTTTTGGCCAACGAGTGGCGCGAACGATCAACCGCACGCGCCGACCCTGCGCCACGTCGCTGGCGAATAGTCGAGCCCCTTCAGGCACTTGAGACCGGCGAAAGCGACTGGCACGAAAGCTGCTATTGCCTCGGTCGTTCGCCGCGAGAGAAACGAGGGGAGGCGATGATCACGCTCGCAAACGTATCGAAGAGCTACTCGGTGGCGCCTCGGGTCGCGGCGGCCCTCGATCGAGTCGACCTCACGATCGAGCGCGGCGAGTTCGTCGCGGTGATGGGGCCGTCGGGGAGCGGCAAGACGACGATGCTCAACATCGTCGGTCTCATCGACACGCCGTCGAGCGGTCGCTACGTGTTCGGCGGCGAGGATCTTTCGAATCGCTCGATCGACGAGCTCGCGGAGCTGCGCCGACGCCATGTCGGCTTCATCTTCCAGAGCTTCCACCTGATCTCCGACCTCGATGTCCACGAGAACGTCGAGCTTCCACTCCGCTATCAAGGCGTTCCGCGCGCGCAATGGCGCACGCGAGTGCGCGAGGTGCTCGAGCTCGTGGGTCTCGACGCGCGCAGCAGGGATTTCCCGGACGAGCTCTCGGGCGGGGAGCAACAGCGCGTCGCGATCGCGCGGGCGCTCGTCAACGACCCGTCTCTGATACTCGCCGACGAGCCGACCGGCAGCCTCGACGGCCGCAACGACGCGGACGTGCTCGACATGCTCGAGGCACTTCATCGCGCGGGCGCGACCGTGCTGATGGTCACGCACTCGGAGGACCGCGCGGCGCGCGCCGAACGGGTCGTCCATTTGTGCCACGGCCGGATCGTCCCGGCGACGGGGATCTGAAGCATGCTCGGCCACTACCTCGCGATCGCTTTGCGCAACCTGCGCCGCTCTCCGTTCACGGCATTGATCAACGTCGCGACGCTCGCGCTCGGGCTCGTCGCGTTCGTCGCGGCGTATGCAATCGTCGCCTATTGGAGCCACAGCGACCGGCACTTTGCGAACGCGGCCCGCACGTACGTGGTCACGGCGAGCCTCGCGCTGCGCGACGGCAGCATCTCGACCGGCAACATGCCGCAGTCCAACGAGCTATATCAGAAGTACATGCGGATCGAGTTCCCGGAGTTCGAGGCGATCGCGCGCGCAAATCCGTGGAGCAAGACCTCGTCCGTGACGGCGAACGGCCAACGCGCGCGCGTGGTCGCGGTCGCGGTGGATCCCGAATTCCTCGACATCTTCGATCTGCCGTTCATCGCGGGCGACCCGCACACGGCGCTCGCTTCACCCGACGGCGTGCTGCTCAGCGAGGCTGCGGCTATCCGGCTGTACGGCACACGCGACGTGCTCGGCAAGACGATCTCGCTCGGCGGCAACCGCATCGACGCGACCGTGAAGGGGGTGATCGGCAAGATCCCCGAGCCATCGCATCTCGGCAGCTCGCGCACCGCGTCGCTGAACTTCGAAATGATCGCGCCTTGGGATCTCTATGATCGCCTGCGGCAGAGCTTCAACACGCCGCCGACTCCGCCGCCCGCCGCGAAGCCGTCCGACTCGTCGGCCACGCCGGCGGAAGCCAATAGCGCCAAACCGGCTGGCGATGACAAGGCCGCTGACAAGGGCACCGCAGGCGCCGACGCGCCGCCACCCGAGACCCAGCCGCAGCAACAGAACGAGAACTGGCTCGGCGGCTACTGCTGCACTACGTACGCGATGCTCAAGCGCGACAGCCACGTGACGGGCGCATCGATCGACGCGCGGATGCGCGACTTCGTCACGCATCACATGACGCCCGAGCAACTCAAGCTTGCGAGCGTCCAGGCGGGCGCCGTGCCGCTCAGCGGGATGATGGTCACGCAGCTCGACGCGCAGCTGCTCGGCGGCTCTCGCGGGGCCATCTCGATCACGACGCTGCTGCTCGGCTTGGGCTCGCTCGTGCTTCTCGTCGCCTGCGTGAACTACGCGAATCTCGCGACCGCGCGCGCGACGCGCCGCGCGCGAGAGATCGGCCTGCGCAAAGTCATCGGTGCGCGCCGCAGTCAGCTCGTCGCGCAGTATCTGCTCGAAGCCGGCGTGCTGACCACGGCGGCGCTCGTGACAGCGATTGGCGTGGTCGCGGCGGTCGCGCGGCCGGTCTACGACGCGATCGGTATCGACATGCGTGTTGGCACTTTCGGAGATGCGGGATTCTGGCTGTTCGTCGCCGCCTTGCTCGTCGTCGTGACGCTGCTCGGCGGCGCTTATCCCGCGTTCGTTCTATCGCGCTCGCTCCCGATCGAGGCGCTGCGGGTCGGCCGCGTTCGCGTCGGGCCGCGGTTCGCGTCCACGCTGCTCGTCGGCGCGCAATTCACTGCCGCGAGCTTCCTGCTGATCGCCGTCATCGTAATGAACTCGCAGAACGCGGCGCTTGCTCGCACCGGGCTCGGTGCGACGCGCGACCAGCAGCTCGTGATCGACAACTTTGCCCCGGTGACCGGCGTCGATGGCGAGCTGCTGCGCGGCGAGCTCGAGCGCTTGCCACAAGTAAAGAGCGTCACCGGCATGACGTCTACGCCGTGGGGCGACAACGTGAATCTCAACTTGCTGTCGCGCAAGCCCGAGGAGACTGCGACGCCGGTGACCGCGTTCCAGAACAACGTCGGCTACGACTTCTTCACGACGTTCGACATCCCGGTGCTGGCAGGCCGCGTTTTCGACCGCGCGCACAGCGACTTGCCGCCGCAGAATCAGAACCAGAACCGCAACGCTGGGCCGGCGCAGCCGGTCAACGTCGTGATCGACCGAGTGCTCGTGCGACAGCTCGGCTTCAAGTCTCCGTCCGAGGCCGTCGATCAGACGATCTACTTCCCGGGTGTCCTCGGCCAGCGCGTGCAGCCCTATCAGATCATCGGTGTCGTCGAGAACCACCCGCTCTATCTCCGCGGCCTCGGCGCGACGTCGAACATCTATCACCTCGCGCAGGGCGCTGGGCTCACGAGCGTGGTCGTGCGGCTATCCGCGGACGACATCTCGGGCGGAGTCGCGGCGGTCGAAGCGGCTTGGCGCAAGATCTCGCCTCAATCGCCGCTGCAGCGCCGTTTCGTCGACGACCTGTTCAACGAGAATTTCGAGAAGTTCGCGCGCTTGAGCCAAGTATTCGTAGGGCTCACGGGATTCGCGTTTTTCATCTCGATCATCGGCCTCTTCGGCATGGCCGTGCAGGTCGCCGGGCGGCGCATTCACGAGATCGGCGTGCGCAAGTCGGTCGGCGCGCGCAAGTCGCAGATCGTGCTCATGCTGCTGCGCGACTTCTCCAAGCCCGTTCTGATCGCCAACGTGATCGCATGGCCGCTCGGGTATCTAGCCGCCCAGACGTATCTGCGCGTGTTCATCCAGCGGATACCGATCACGCCCATGCCGTTCGCCGCGAGTCTCGCGATCGTGCTCGTGATCGCATGGGCCGCCGTCGGCAGCCAGGCCTGGCGCGCGGCGCGCGCGAATCCCGCGACCGTGCTACGGTTCGAATGAGCTCGCTACATCTCATCATGGCTCGGCGTCGCAACAGCGTGACCAGCAAGCTGCGCTCGCTTGGGAAGCGCGGCGGCGTCTACGTGCTGTCGTTGCCCGAGCGCACGCTGCGGTCCGTGTCGGCGCTGGCAGGCGGCCTGGTCCGCGAGACCGCGGCCGTCGTGTTGCCGGTCGGCGTGCGCCGCGGGCGGCTCTATCGCAACCTCGTCGACGTGACACTGCAGTTCCTGATCGAGAAGATAGGGCAAGTCGATTCGGCCACCGGCCCTAGCCGCGAAGAGCTCGCGGAGAACTTCCTCGCGCGCCGCGCGGCCGGCAACGGTATCGAGCTCATGGGGCTGCTCACGTTCCGCGCGTCGCCAGTTTGGGTGCTTGCCGCGCTCGCCGACGTCTGCGGATTCGGTCGTCAGTTGATTCCGGAAATCGCGGAGGAGCTCAAGAAAGCCGGCCTGCTCGACCAGGGCCAGTCGTTCGCGACCATGGAGCAGCTCTTGGGCGGGCTCGAGCGCAGCGCGGCGCAGCTCGCGCAGACGGTCAACGTGCCGCCGCTCGACGTCGCGGAGCTGCGCTCCGAATGGTCCAAGCTCGTGACCGAGGTGAGGCAACTGCCGGCACCGCAGCTGCCGACACGCGCGAGCGTGCGCCGAGTCTGGAGCGAGCTGCGCGCCGAAGCGGCGGCGCAGCAGCGCAGCGTGTTCGTTCTCTCGTCGCTGCTCGCGATCTCGGCTGTCGGCGAGCTGCCTCAGCGTGCTCTGGTGCTATCGCGTTCGGCCGCTATCGCGCTTCGCCACGGCGGCACGGTGGTCGCCGATGCGCTACTGACGCACTACCGCGACGCGCTGCAGGAGATTCGGAGCACGGGCGTTGTAGCGTACGCGGTGCGCCAGCTTGGACCATACGGCCGCGCGGCGCTCGCGGCGTTTCACCCGGCTCGCGAAACGCTCACCGGAAAGCTGCTCGACCAAGGCGTGAGCGCGACAAGAGTCGGCGCCTTTATCGCGAATCTGGTTCCGGTGTCGCGTCGCACGCGATCCCAAGTCTCGAAACGATCTCAACGACGGCGGGAGTAACCCATGGAAGAATCCTACGACAATCCCCAGAGCCCGAACGGCGGGCGCACGTTCGAGAGCCACTTGAAGTCGCGTTCGACCTGGCTCCGACTCTTCTTCATGATCGTGCTCGGCTTCTTCTACGCCGTCTCTCGGATCGTGACGGTAGTCGTCATCGTCGCGCAGTTCTGCCACGTGCTGTTCACGGGCGAGACGAATCGGCCGCTGCGCGATCTCGGGCTCTCGCTGGCGACCTACACGTATCAGATCGTCTGCTACCTCACGTTCAACACGGAGCAGAGGCCTTTCCCGTTCGATACGGAGTGGCCGCAAGGCAAGCCGACCTGAGCCGCGGCTCTTGGAGCACCGTCGCTTTTACGTATAGATCGGCGCGAGCACGCGCTGCGCCGCTCAGGCGCGCTCGAGCGTCGCGCCGATCTCGACGAGCTTCTTGAGGGTGTTCCAGTTGCGCGCCGTGCCGGCGACGTCGAGCCTGTTCTCGAGGAACGCGTTCGTGAGCTTGGAGCGGCCGACGCCGTTCGGATAATAGAGATAGACCTCGGGGCCGCGGAGCTCGATCATCTCCGGCCCCTTGTGTTCCTTGAGCAGCGCACTCTGAGCTGCCGCGCCGGGAACATGCGTGAGGAACATCACGAGCAGCTTGCTCGGATCGGCGCGCGGCGTCGCGGGGCCGCGCTCGACGAGCATCCGGATCTCGTCGAGCGTGCGAATCAGCACCTCGATCTTGAGATCGAAGCGCCGCTCGATCTCCTGCATGATCCGCGTCGCGAGGGAGTGGCGATCCTTCGCGCGGCTCGTGAACATGACGTTGCCGCTTTGCAGCAGCGTGTACACGTCGCGGAGGCCGATCGCGACGTACGCCTCTTTGAGCGCGGTCATCTTGAGCCTGCTGTGCCCGCCGACGTTCACGCCGCGGAGCATCGAGACGTAGACTGTCAAGCGTGCGTCAGCCCTTCGCGTCGACGAGCTCGAGGAACCGCCACTTCTGGCCTTCCGCGAGACCGGCAAGCTCGCGACCCAGGGCGCGAAACACCGGCGGCGAAGCGACGACGTGCTGCGTGCCCGCGTTCATGTCGCGGAACAGACGCTGGATCGTGCCCGCGCGCAGTCCGGTCGTGCCTGCCGACTTATAGACGAACGACGCGACGTCGTGACCCGCCCAGGTAACGTGTGCGATTCCGAGCCGGATCAGCGTGTTCTGCCGCACGGACAGCGGCTGACCGCGCGCGAGCGTGTCGCGCACGTCGCGCCACGTCTCGTAGACGAACGCGCGCGCGGCGCGATACGTGCCCTCTGCCGCAGCGTACCCTTCGAGGAAGCTTTCGCTCGTGCTCTGGGTGCCGGCCCGTCCGCCGCGCGCGCGCACGTTCGCCGCGAGCTCGTCGAGCAGCCTGCGGCCGATTCCGCACGCCCATCCCGTGTGGCACATCGCGGCGAAGCCGATGATGCCCATCGTATAGAGGGAGCCGCCGCGCTTCGGCGTCTCGGTGATGGCGAAGTGCGTGTAGGCCTCGGGCACGAACGCTTTGTCGATCTTGTAGTCGATGCTGCCGGTCGCGCGCAGGCCCATCACGTCCCAGTTGTCGATCAGCTGCACTTGCTCGACGGGCAGCACGAAGATCCTCGGCTCGCCGGTGCCCTGGATGATGCCGAGCGTATGGATGTGGGTGCCGTGCTTGATGCCCGACGCAAAGCTCCATGAGCCGCTCAACCGAAATCCGTCTTTCTCTGGAACGGCGGTGCCCGGACGCGTGCCTTGGCCCGCGATCACCGGCAAACGCTTCCCCGAGAAGAGTTGCTTGACCGCCGAATCGCCGAGATACGCAGCGCCCGTGCCGATCGCGAGCGCGGCCGCCATCAGCACCCAACCCGCCGAGGGATCGCCATACGCGACGTTCTCGATGACCTCGAGCGAGCTCACGGGATCGAGCTCGGCGCCGCCGACCGCCTTCGGCGTCCACATGCCGAGCAGCCCCTCGTTGTGCAGCGCCTCGACGACGGGCTCGGCGAGCTTGCCGTTCTTGTCTCCGTACTCGGCATGCTCGTTAGCGAGCGCACCGACGCGTTTTGCACGCTCCGGTAGGTCCATCGACATCCCCTTCGTTGTTCTCGAAAACTTGCGCACCCTAAATCGGCGCGGGCGCGGCCTGCAAGTCGATTTGACCTTTGGGCGGGCCGAGGGTGCCCGAGCGTCTACGGTCGGGGTCGTCTGAGACTTGCGCGGTCAGAGTTTCAGCAGCTCGGCGCCGTGAGCGACGAGCAAATGGCGGAAGGTGCCCGGCGTGCCGCGGCCGTCGTAACCACCCGCGTGACCGCAGCGAGCGGTATAAGCCACCGAGTACGCGAACGCCGCGCCGCAGAGACTCCGCTCTTCACGGTCGAACGGCGCGCCTCGCGCGCGCTCGTAGTCCGCGACGAACGCGCGCGCCTCCTCGAGCGACGGCGCTTGGCGCGGATCGCTGCCGCTCCAGTCCGCGCAAAACGCGTGCGCGGCGAAGCCGACGAGCGCGGCCTCCTCGGTTCGGCAGATGCTCTGCCAGTCGTACGCGAGCACGACGCGTCCGCCGGCGAAACGTAGGTGCTCTACACGCCAGTCGCCGTGGCCGAGCACTGCGCGGCCGTGCGGACTCAGAGCCGCTCGAGCCGCTGCGGCCAAAGCGTCGATCTCCTCCGCTCCGGCCCGCGTCGCTTCGAAGTCGAAGAGCCTGCTGTGCGGGCGCGGCCAGAGATCGTTTCCCGCGCGCGCGAAAAGCAGATGGCGCGGTAGACGAGATCGGGCGGCGAGTGGCGCGAGCAGCTCGACGACGTCGTGCAGGGAGGCCGCGATCGCGCGGCGGACGTCCGGGTCGTGCGCATCCGCCGAAGCGCCGCGCTCGTCGTGCTCCTCGACCGTCGCAAAGCCGTTTGCGAACGGCAGCGGGCCGGCGAGCGGCCGCGGCGCGAGCCCGCTCGCTTCGGCGACCCGCGCCTGCATGTGCGCGAGCTCGGCGAGCGTCGAGCTGGGTTGATCCGGTTGGTGAGCCTTCACGACGACGCGACGGCCGTCGCGCAGCTCGAGGCCCGCGACCGCCGCGACGCTCGATTGGTAGAACAGCGCTCCGGCCGCCCGCGAGCCGAGCGCCTCGGCGCACAGGTCGTCGAGCGTCGCAGCGATTCGCGCCGGATCCGCGTGACCAAAGATCGCGAGCTCAACGAACGCAGTGTCCCATTCCGCGAGATGGGCCGCGACGACGTCAGCAAGGCTCCGCTGGCTCATGCCCAGCAGCGGAAGGTCGAGTCCGAGAGCTCGACCTTCCGCGTGCCGCTCAATGGAAGTTGTACTGGAACGTAAGGCCGACCTCGCGCGGACGCGCGCGATAGTCCGCGATCGCGTTGCGCGGCGCGGCGAACGGTCCGACGGTCCCGGTCGGGCCTCCCACCGTCCAGAACCCGCGCCCGAACGCTTGGGCGTTGTTCGCGTAGACCTCGTCGGTCAGGTTGTTCACGAACAGCGTCGTCGCCCACTTTCCGCTCTTCGTCTCGTAACGGACCGATGCGTTCACGAGCCCGTAGCTCGGAACTTCGTAACGCGAGTCGATGAAGCTCGCCGCGAAGGCGGTGCACCCGTAGAAAGCATTCTCCTCCGGCGTGAAGCCGCCCGGATGCGTTTGCATCGGCCCGGTGTCGGCGTAGCCGACCATGGCGGTGTAACGGCCGCGCTCTCCGGAAAAGTCGTAACGCGCAGTGAGCGTGTACTCGCGCTCCATCGGCGGCGGGAACAGGTACGGCCCGTTGTTGATGCAGGCGTTCGCCATGCTGAAATTCGCTTCTCCCGCCGCAGCCTCTAGCGTGAACCGCTTGGTCACCGCGAACATCGTCTCGATTTCGGTGCCCCAGAGGTGGACGTCTCCCTGATTCACGAGCTGGATCGTGAAACCGGTCGGCGAGGTCGGATCACCAACGGCGGAAGCGCCTTGGCGATCCGTATAGTCCATGTCGTAGTAAGTCGCATTGAATCGGAAGCGTCCGTCGAGCCATTCCGACCGAAGACCAACTTCTTTGTTGTGCAGCGTCTCGGGCGGCACAGCCCCGGGCTGCGGTCGCAAGTAATACGTATTACAGAGAGCGCCGGGGGCAACCGCCGCCGCGCAGACGGGCGGCGGCACCATGAACGTGCCCGAGCGAAAAGCCTGCGACGAAGTTAGGTAAACCATCAGATCGTTGGTGATCTGGAAGTCGAGCGTTCCGCGCCAGTCGGTTGCGTCCCAGTGGTCGCTCGCGCTCACGGTCGTCGACCCGCCGCTCTGCGGGATGAAGCTATCGTTCGCGAACAAGGTGTTGGAGAAGTCCTTCTTGTCGTACGACTC
>Ga0163162_10001335_pt1 | contig 23016 bp, 16 predicted proteins | sample S55metaG_FD_115310 | JGI IMG/M metagenome (GOLD analysis project Ga0163162, IMG submission 115310) | Switchgrass rhizosphere microbial communities from Kellogg Biological Station, Michigan, USA - S5-5 metaG | ecosystem: Host-associated > Plants > Roots > Rhizosphere > Soil | place: USA...
AATATATAATCAATCATAAACACTAATGTCAAAAAACAACGCCCTGTTCGCAGTAGCATTAATTACTTCCCTGTTCTTTATCTGGGGATTTGCGCTCAATCTTAACCCGATATTAATTCCGCATTTAAAAAAAGCCTGCCAGCTTAATGATTTTCAATCTTCGTTGATCGATTCGGCCTCATACATTGCCTATTTTCTGTTACCCATCCCGGCGGCCCAGTTTATGAAAAAATACGGTTATAAAGGAGGGATCCTTTTAGGCCTTGTATTGTTTGCTACCGGAGCATTCCTATTTTACCCGGCAGCTGCTGTGCGTAACTACGCATTTTTCCTTGGAGCTTTGTTCGTGGTATTTTCAGGCGCGGCTTTTTTAGAAACTGCTGCAAATCCATACATCACTGTATTGGGCGATCCGGCCGGGGCCACAACCCGGATCAATTTTTCGCAGTCATTTAATGGTTTGGCTGCTACACTTGCCCCTTACCTGGGCGGCTTGTTCATATTGTCGGGCAAAAATTTAACGGAGACTGAAACTAAAAATATGTCGGCAACGGACCTGAACAATTATTTAAATAAAGAAGCATCATCAGTACAACTGCCTTTTATAATAATCGGGATAGTGGTATTGGTGGTTGCATTTTTGATCTATAAAACAGCCTTCCCTCCAATTGTTGAAGAAACAAGCCACGAACTGGAGGATGATAAGCGTTCGTTGATGACCAGGATTGGTGAGCTGTTGAAAGAGAAACAATTGATGCAGGGTGTACTGGGCGAATTTTTTTACGTAGGCGCTCAATCATGTATCAGCAGCTTTTTTATTCGCTTTTCAGAGAAAGTAGCGGGCTTTGCTGAGAAGCCGGCATCTTTCTATTTATCGATGGCTTTGCTAAGCTTTATGATCGGTCGTTTATTAGGCACGGCACTGATGCTGATTATTAACCCGGTTAAACTGTTGATCACTTATGCAATTATCAATGTAGCATTATTGTTTGTGGCGGTGTCTGTACACGGTGCTTTGGCGGTATACGCTTTAATGGGCGTATTCTTCTTTATGTCGATCATGTTCCCGACTATATTTTCGTTGAGTATCCGCGGCCTTGGTGCTAAAACTAAGTTAGGTTCATCGCTGGTGATCATGGGTATAGTTGGTGGTGCTATCTTCCCGCCTATTATGGGGCGGATCTCGGATTTGACCAACATTCAAACATCCTATTTAGTACCTGTGATTTGCTTCGTGTACATAGGTTATTTTGCCATCATAAACCTTAAAGTTAAAAAAGTGGAGATGGTTGCATCTCATTAATATATCTATCATACTAAAAAAATGAATTTACAACTTACAGATAAGGTAATTATAGTTACCGGCGGGGCCAAAGGCATAGGCGAGGGCATAGTGAAAGTGTTAGCTGCTGAAGGTGCTATCCCGGTTATTGTAGGCAGGAGTGAGGTTGATAATCTGAAAGTGGTTGAGGCTGTTGAAGCAGCAGGCCATAAAGCGCACCAGGTGGTGGCCGAACTTACTGATCCCAAAGCAAGTGAAAACGCTGTGAACGAGGTGGTAGCCAAATTTGGCCGCATCGACGGATTAGTGAACAATGCCGGCGTAAATGATGGCGTTGGTTTGGAAAGCGGAGATTACGAGGGCTTCATTGCTTCCCTGCATAAAAATATGGTACACTACTACCTGATGGCCCACCATGCCCTGCCCGAACTAAAAAAATCAAAAGGTGCTATCCTCAATATCACCTCAAAAACAGCCGATACCGGCCAGGGGCATACCTCAGGTTACGCGGCATCAAACGGCGGCCGTAACGCGCTTACCCGCGAATGGGCAGTTGAATTGTTAAAATATGGTATCCGTGTAAATGCGCTGGTAGTAGCTGAGTGCTGGACGCCACTTTATGCCAACTGGATCAAAACCCTGCCCGATCCTGAAGCAAAGCTAAAAGAGATCGAAGCAAAAATTCCGCTCGGTAACCGCATGACCACATCCGAAGAGATTGCCAATACCGTAGCGTTTTTATTGTCGCCTTTATCAAGCCATACCACCGGTCAGTTAATTTATGTTGATGGCGGTTATGTGCACTTGGATAGGGCGCTGGCTAATGCGTAAGTAAACCTTTTCCCATTGATCGTGTCCTCACGATCAACCTTAATACAATAAAAAAGCGTCCGTGAGGACACGGACGCTGGGGATACGATTTGAACCAGACTTACGAAGTTTCAAAAACTTCGTAAGTCTTAGTACTCTATTGGCTACAACGAAAACCCTTTCATATTCTCTTTCCCTTCTGTGCCCCAGTTCTTCATGGCGTTTTGCAGTACGGTAAGAAAACTTTTATTGTTAGCTGATTTGCCTTTTTTAGGTGCTGTGATCGATTTTTCATCTACAGGCTGCTCAGTTACTTTTGTGGCAAACCAGTTTACGTTTTCATGCGGCAGAGCCACCCCCAATATCATACCCGGCAAGCCGTTAAATGATTCCGGACCGCCCGAAACCGGGATCTCATCGGTGTAAAAAGCTACTACATAAATTGAATCAAGGATAAGGCCGTTTGCCCTGCGGCATGGATAGCCTGCAATTTCACGGGTTTCGCCGGTTAGTTTCCATTTAATATGGCGCGTGGTATCCTTAACTAAAAAAGTTTCTTCAAATACCTGTTTTTGGCTGGTGCTTATACCTGCATTAAAATCGGTAAATATGGTATTGTTTTGTGCCGCCATAGGCTGATCTTCCCAATAGTTACCTGTAGGGCTTTCAGGTTCAATAGGCGTAAACAATGTTTGGTTATTGCCAAATTTTAATGTGCTTTTCAAAACCTTAAACTGTGGCTTGTTTTTTTTGTACTGATCATACATAGGCTGATACCAGGTTTCATTATCCTTATTGATCAGCTTTTGCATCAGCGCCCACATATTTGATGTTTTGTCGTACTGAATAGTGCCGTGAAATGTAAAGTGTTTATTACCCTGCGCCAGTAAAAGATTTGCGCTGAGCAGCAGTATGGTTGTAATGGTTAAGATCTTTTTCATGATAGGTTATTTTTTAGGTGCACCGCCTCCAACTTTGTTAAAATCCCAGGTAAGGGAAAACATAAAATATCTTCTTATAGTAGTATAACGCTCCTGTGTAAGCACATTGGCCGATCCCGTACGGTTATAGCCGGTGTTTTGGTTTAATAGGTCATTGCCGGATATGGTAGCTTTCAACGCATCTTTCATAAAGGTTCTTGAAACGTTGGCGTTCAACAAAAACCTTTTAAAATCCTGTGGGAATGATTTGGTTGGCGCGTTATAAGTATAATTACCATCCGAGCCGATCTGGAATTTGCCGGGCAGATAAATATTGAACCCGCCATTAGCATTAAACCCGCGACCGTTGTTGTTTATTTCTGGTGTTAACGACGATGAGTTGATAGTATAAGTTGGACCTGCCGAGATCCATGCGTCATATTTCTTCTCTTTATATTTAGATAACCTGATGCTGCCGGAATAGTTATATGATTTGGTTTTGTTAAGCGTATCGTTTGTTAAGTTGTAATATGTGTTGCCGTTGGCAGATAGCTCAAAACCTGCATTGATGTCTGCGCCGGGAATTTTTCGCTCGAAATAACTATTGGCCCAAAAGTTACTGGTAGAGTGATTTTTTAAGTTAGAAGATTGATAGGTGCTGGTACCTTTTGATGTATCACGCACGACGTTACTCACAATAGGATTACTGGTTGTTGAGTAAGAACCGCTAATCCAGATGTACTGGTTGCTGATCACCTTGTACGAGTTATAGCTAAGATTATAACGGTTAGTGAATGATGGTTTTAAACCGGCGTTACCTAACTGTTGGTTCAGCGGATCGGTGTTTACCTTTACCGGCTGGATCTGGTCGATACTTGGCTGAGACGTATTACCATTATAGCTCAAGCGGATGCTTGATTGTTTGGTGAACTTGTACTGAAATGAAGCCTGCGGGTACCAGTTGGTAAAGTTGCGCACCAGATCGGGCATGCGGCCAAATTCATCCACCTGCTTAAATCGTACACCGGCTATCTTGGTGCCGAAATTGAAAGTGTATTTGGATTTCTGTACATTAAAAACAGCGCCGCCTTGGTTGGATAACTGATTAAGCTTATAGTCGCTGCTGTAAACGTTGTCTAAAGCGGTGTAAACAACCGCATTGCCAGCCGGTTTATTGAATGTGCGTCTATCGGCAGTAGCGTTGTTTATCGCGATAGCGTAACTAAGGGCCAAGGTAAAGTCTTTTGCCAGCGGTTCGGTATAAGTTACGTTGGTATTGATATTGGTGCTTTTAGTTTTATTGACCTTAAATTGATCAATAGTATCTTTACTTGAATAAACGCCAAGCGAATCGTAGAACTGTGTTTTTGATTTTAGAAAACCTTTCGAATCGCTTTCATTATAAGCTGTTTTAAAGTTTACCGATAACGTGCGGCTTTTCTTTTTGAATTTTTTAGTATAAAACGCATTGGCGTTAAATACTTTGCTATCAACATTAGCGGTATTATCCCTGTCATTGTCATTGATCATGCTGCCATCAAGGCGGCGGGTTTGCGTGGTAGAATGGCTTTTGGTATCGCTATTTCTTAAAGTACCATCGGCGGTGATCTTCAGGTTCTGCATCGAGTCAAGTTTTACCTGGTAATTAAGGTCAAGCTTTTGGCGAAACGAATAGTTGTGATTCGCCTGATCAGTGTTAACATTTGACGTATTATTGAGGGCTGTATTTTGCTGCTGGGTATTCTTGGTACCATCAACGGTAAGCGAACCTATTTTATAATTGGTGTTTAATGATTCCTTGTCATTATTCCATTTAGTATCGTAGTGCACACCACCGGTACGGGCTACGGGTTTACCTTCACCATTGTACCTGCCGTCGAAACTATCAAGATCGTCGCCACCACCTCCGAAAATAAAGATCTCGCCACCGTCGCCAAATTCCATGTTGCCACCACCACCATATTTGTTATTATCCTCCCAGCCTAAACCTGTTTTGCCGGTGTTGCCGAGGGTGCCATACAGCGAAAACTTTTGTTTACCCTGAAAACGGTTAAACAAAGCTTGTCCCTGGTAATAGCCATCGGTACCTATACCGCCGTCAAGTTTGCCAAAGTAGCCGTTCTTTTTATCTTCTTTAAGTTTAATGTTAATGGTTTTATCCTTTACGCCGTCGTCAATACCGGTAAATGCAGCCTGATCGCTCTTCTTGTCATAAAGCTGTACCTTATCCACCATGTCGGCGCGCAGGTTTTTGGTAACAAGGGTAGGGTCATCGCCAAAAAACTCTTCGCCATCTACCAGTACTTTTTTTACCGTTTGTCCTTGCGCTGTGATCTTACCGTCTTTATCCACCTCAATACCGGGCAGCTGTTTCAGCAGATCTTCAACTTTTGAGTTGGGTTGGATATTATAGGCCGCAGGGTTAAATTCGGTGGTATCACCTTTAATTTTGATGGCTGCCGCTTTGCCCTTTACAATAACTTCCTGTAAAAGCCTTTCTTTGAGTAACATGCTGATCCGGCCAAAATCATGCGTGGTATGCGCCGAATCTAATGTAAAACGCTCTACAAAATCGGCATAACCGGGGTAGGTTGCGAGTACTATAAATTTACCCTTGCTTAAATTACCAATGCTGAAGGTGCCATCATCCTTAACACGGGTGAATTTTTGAAGAATGGAATCTTTAGCGGTAATAACGCTGATGCTGGCGTTTGCTAATTTGGAATTTGCAACGGTATCGGCTAACGTTCCTTTAATGTTGTAATTGGTTTGGGCTGATAAATTTATTGCGCCCACAAAAAATAGCAGTAGTCCAATAATTGTGATTTTCATAAGGTCGATTATGAAAGCCAAAATATAACTAAATAGTTAGTTGTGCAAGGAGTTTAACACTTTATACTGTAGATTTAACATTTCATCGCCAAAATTTAACATTTGGTCGCGGTTGGATGTGTTAAAATACCGGGATGATAGCATGGCGCAGACCGGCCGGAGGCCTGGGGATAGTTGCCACTCGGCTGGAGCCGAGCGGCGGCGACTTCTCTATGTCATTGAGGAGGAACGACGAAGCAATCGCATGCTATACAGAGCGACTATGCCTGCGTGCGGTTGCCACGCTGCGCTCGCAATGACATAGTTTTATACAAATTTACTCATACCTCAACGCCTCAATCGGATCAAGCCTTGCAGCCTTCTGCGCCGGGTAATACCCAAAAAAGATCCCTGTAATGGCGCAAACTACAAACGACAACATCACCGATGATTCTGATACGATAGTTGGCCACGATAGGGTAAGCGTAACCAGGTTTGATGATACAATACCCAACACCACACCGATAATACCGCCGGTAATACTGATCAGGATAGCCTCCATCAAAAATTGCAGCATGATATCTTTTCCCCGGGCACCGATAGACATGCGCAGACCGATCTCGCGGGTACGTTCTGTTACTGAAACATACATGATGTTCATAATGCCGATGCCGCCTATCACCAGGGAGATCCCGGCAATTACCGTGAGGAGTACAGTAAGTAAGCCGCTGGTTGAACTCAGGGTATTGATCAGCTCGGCCTGGGTGCGAACGGTGAAGTCGTTATCCTCGCTGTCGCGCAAACGGTGTGAATCGCGGAGGATCTGGGTCATTTCGGATACGGCGGCATCTGTTACCTGTTCGTTTGCTGCCGAGGCATAGATATTCTGGTAGTAAATAGTTGCCAGGATCCTTTTTTGGATAGTGGTATAAGGCGCTATCAGGATATCGTCCTGATCCTGCCCGAATGCGTTTTGCCCTTTTGGGTTGAGGATACCGATGATCTGAAAAGGGATCTTATTAAACCGGATCACCTTGCCTATCGGGTTTTCGCCATTAGGGAACAAGTTATCGATAACCGTTTGCCCTATCAAGCAAACTTTGGCCGAGGTCATTACATCCTGTTCGGTAAAGGCTATGCCATCTTTTAAACTCAGCTTGCGGATATCTAAATAATCCGGGCTAACACCTTGTATAGTTGTAGGCCAGTTTAGGGCACCGTTAATAGCCTGCCCTTTTGAGGTTATTGAAGGAGATAGTTCTGTGATATATTGCGCCTTTTGCAAGGCAGTGATATCTTTTTGGGTGAGCGTTTGGAAGCTTGAACCTGCAATGCGCACACCGCCGTTTAGATTACTGCTTGGTAATACAGTGATCATGTTTGAGCCCATACTCGATAGCTGATCGTGGATGCTTTGTTTTGATCCCTGTCCAATGGCTACCATTGCTATAACCGACGCCACACCGATGATGATACCAAGCATGGTTAAAAAGGCCCTCAGTTTGTTGCGCTGTAGGGCTTTGTAAGCTATCCGGATCAGGTTAAATAAATTCATCGTTGCTTCGCTTTAATAATCATCAGAAATGGGTAAACCTGCAAGCACCTCTTTTGCTGATCGCTGATTGGCATTAGGCGTATCCTTTTGGATCCTGCCATCGCGCAATTGAATGGTGCGACTGCTAAAGGATGCTATATCAGGCTCATGCGTTACAAACACAATAGTTTTACCCTGTTGTGAGTTGAGTTCCTGCATTAATGACATGATCTCGTACGATGTGCGGCTGTCCAGGTTACCGGTTGCCTCATCGGCCAGGATCATTACCGGTTCATTTACCAGTGCACGGGCTATGGCCACACGCTGCTGCTGCCCGCCCGAAAGCTGGCTTGGTGTATGATCCAATCGTTCGGCCAGCTTTACGGCTTCCAGTGCATGAATGGCCCTTTCGCGGCGTTCGCTTACACTGATCTCTTTGTTATATAAAAGCGGGAGTTCCACGTTCTCCAGTGCCGATGTTCGCGGCAGCAAGTTATAGGCCTGGAAAACGAAACCTATTTTACGGTTACGAAGTTGCGCCAATTCATCGCGCGATAGCTTTTTTACATCTACGCCATCCAAAAAATAATCGCCTATCGAAGGTTTATCTAAACAGCCTAAAATATTAAGCAGGGTTGTTTTACCGCTACCACTGCTTCCCATAATGGTTACAAACTCTCCGGCCTCAACCTCAAAGGAAATCCCTTTAAGCGCCCGTACCGTTTCGCTTCCCATCTGAAACTCCCGTTTCAGCTCGCGGATATCTAAGATCTTCTTGCTCATTGCCGGCGACCTCCTCCTCCGCCACGGGGCCTTTGCGGCATAAACGGACTGCCGGTTGATTTAGCAGCCGTCGTTGAGGAGCCTGAAGTTCCACCGGTAAGGCCTGTTATCACGTCATCGTCGGTTGTTAACCCCGATAGTACTTCAACCTGGGTATTGTCATTTAAGCCAGTCTGAATCTTTTTGCGAACAATCTTCTTTCCCTGTAATACCCAAACAATAGCGGTTTGCCTGTTTACACCGCTGCTGTCCTTGCGGCTTTTGGCAGTATGCAGCGCTTGAGAATTGTCATTAGCTCCGCCGTTGCCTGAGGCGCTGTTGCCTCCCTGGCTGTTACCTCTTTTCTTACCGCTTTTATGCCCCAGCTTACCTACTATTTCATAATCTTTCATCAATGCTGAATCGGGCGTAAAACTCAAAGCTTTGGCCGGGATCAGCAGGGCGTTATTAACTTCCTTGGTGTAAATAATGATGCTGGCGGTCATGCCGGGCTTCAGTTTCATGTCATCATTAGGGGCGTTGATAATGGTGGTGTAAGTAACCACGTTTGACGATACCGAAGGATGCAGCCTGATATCTTCCACAGTACCCGCAAACTGGTCGTTTATAAAAGCATCTACCGTAAATGAAGCCCGCTCGCCTGCTTTTACATCACCTATATCGGCTTCGTCCACATTGGCTTCAACTTCCATTTTGGTAATATCCTTGGCAAGCACAAACAAGGTAGGGGTGCTGAAGCTTGCTGCAACAGTTTGGCCCACACTTACATTACGGTTAAGCACCACGCCGTCAATGGGCGAATAGATATCCGCGTAAGATAAATTCTTTTCGGCCGAGCGGACCTGCGCCTCAGCGCTTTTAACCTGGGCTTTTGCAGCGTTCAACGTATTTAGGGCGGTGTCGTAATCGGCTTTGCTGATGGCATCTGTTTTAAATAACAGGTTTTGCCGTGCGAAATTGTTTTGGGCAAAAACCAGCTGACTTTGTGCATTAAGCAGGGTGCCCTTGGCCTGGTCAACCGTGGCCTGCAGCAATGACTTGTCCAGTTCGGCAATGAGCTGGCCTTTTTTAACTTTCGAATTAAAATCGGCATAAACATATTTAATAATGCCCGATACCTGTGTACCTACCGTTACGGTATCAACCGGCTCAATGCGGCCCGTAGCGGTTACGCTCTGGGCTATATAGCCTTTAGCCGGCTTTTGGGTTTGCAGCACAATGGGTTCTTCCTTTTTCCTGATGAACAGGAACCAGATGAGCAGCAGTGCCACCACTATGCCTGCAATAATGAGTATCTTTTTATAACTGCTTTTCATGATGACCGGTATTATAATGTAATAGGTACCCCCCTGTAAAAATCATAAATCTTTAATGTGAGCAGGGCGTTGTATTTAGCCTGCACAAACGATTGCTGTGCCTGCACAAACAAGTTTTTCTGCAATAAAAAATCAACCGTATTGGCTACGCCAACTTTAAGTTGCTCGCTGGCAATGCGGTAGCTTTCCTTGCTGTATTTATATTCTTCGGCGGCAGCATCAAACTGGCTGCGCGCGTTTTGTACGTTGATATAAGCCCGTTCAACCGTTTGCGATAGGGTGATCTTGGTATTCTTTAAATCCAGCTGCGATTGCTTTACGCTGATCTTGGCTTCTTCAACCTGCGTTTTTACCACACGTTTGGTAAAGATTGGAATGGCCAGGGTAAGCCCCAACTGCTGGTAAAAGTTATTGTTGATCTGGTTGCCGAACGAAACTCCCTGCCCGTTGGCATAGCCGGTATTTAATGATGCACCTGCTGTAATAGTAGGTTTGTAACCTGCTTTGGCTTTCTCCACATCAAACTGCGCTATCTTGACGCCTAACTCTCCGTTTTTAACCTCCGGGCGGTTTTGCAGGGCTGTTTGTTCAGCTTCGCGGAACGAGGAAATACTATCGATAGGAGCAATTACCGTATCTGGCTGCATGATATCGAAACTCAGATCTGTCGGTAATACCAGTAATTGCTTTAGGGTAAGCAGATCGTTGCGTACGGCGTTTTTTGAGTTTACAAGGGTGTATTGGTCTGTAGCCTGTTGGGCCTGCAGTTGGATCAGGTCTTTACGGGCCACGCTGCCTACATTATACCGTTGCTGCTGCAGTTTAACCTGTGCCTGGGTAGTGCTGAGCAGATCGGTATTATAAATGATAGTTTCCTTATCTAACAGTACGGTGAGGTAAGCCTGGGTTATCTGTAAAATAATATCATTTTCCTGCTGCAAGATGCCCAGGTTTGCTGATTGTACCTGCAGGTTTTTTTGAGCAATGTTGTTATTGATGTAACTTCCGTTGTACAACGTTACATTCGAGCTTACCCCATACGATCCGGAAATGTTATAACCCGAATGCCTGCCGTTATCGCCATTACTGAAATTATTGCCGTGGGCAAAAGTTTGCGAACCTGTGGCCGAAAGATCGGGAAGGCGTGAAGCTTTGGCCAATAAATATTCCTGCTGACTGGTTTGCTGTGACAGGCGCAGCGAATTGATCTGGATGTTGTTCTTTTTGGCATAGTCAATACACTTAGCCAAATCCCATTTAAGTGATTGGCCTACCAGTGTGCTATCCTGTGCGCGAAGGTGCAAACTACCCGTGAGCAAAAAAAAGAACGTTATGATATGTTTTACTTTCAATGGCATAGTTTTAAAAATTATACCTGTAGCGGCTGATACCAACTTATTTGTGCAAGTAAGAATACCGGCTGTGGGCAAAATGTTTTAGTATGACTACGCTTAGCTGTATAAGTAATGTATTATTTTTATTACGGTAAGTGCCTGAAAGGTAGGTTTGTAGTTAAAAATGTGCACTGTGATATGCTCAGGGCGGGTTTAATGCGCTTGTGTAAAAAGTTTTTTACGCTTGATCGATTAGCACCGCAATAATTGATAAAATAGATGCATTTGCAACAAACGGATGCTGGAATGATGAAAATCTCCCTCGTTCGATACCCGAAAAAATGCATATTTTAGCACATTATTCTAACCTGTAGCGCTGTCCGATCAGCGAGTTTAAACATGTATTTTAAATGGCGAGAAAAAGTAATGTTTTGATGCTTTCAAAAAGAGCATGTAAGATTGTATTGCTTTTTATGATGATGCTGTCTGCAAGCCGAAGCAGGGGGCAGGGGTTGCAGTTCGGTTCAAATGACAGCCTGATGAGCAAGCGTACCTCGTACCAGGTTTTTAAGGAAGATCTGCCAACCTTTCATGATCGCCTGGTTATCGGTTTTGATCTTTCGTTATGGGACAATCAGCATCTGGGCTATATCCTGAACTTAACCGACGATCAGGGCAATTCATATAGTTTGAGTGCTATTTACAACCAGGGCTCGTTCCTCAATTTTAATATTGACAGCCGGAGCAATAAGCTCAGCATTCCTCTTCCTGGCGCTCTGCTGAAAAGACGTAAATGGTTTAAGGTAATAGTTGACCTTGATCTTAAAGGTGATAAAGCAGGGATCTCGGTAAATGGAAAATGGTACCGGGCAACGGGATTAGGCTTTAACGGTAAAATAACCGCAAAGATCACCTTTGGTAAAAACGAACATTACTCGGATGTGCCCAATATGGCCATCAAAAACCTGGTTGTTAGCAACGATGATAAAACCTACACATTCCCGCTTAGTGAATGGACTGGGAATGATGTTTTAACCAATGGCGGCGATAACCTTGGGCATGTTGATAACCCGGCATGGCTTATCAACGAATCATATTTTTGGAAGCAAAAGTTCATGCGTACTTTTAACGAGGTTGCGGGGATCAACTTTAATGAAAAAAATGAACAATTCTTTATCTTCAAAAGTGATTCCCTGATATTTTATGATGCCGGGAGGGATGCAGCTGGGGCTAAGCCATTCAAAAATAAACTGGCAGTGCCTTTGCACCTGGGTAAAAGCATTGTAAACCTTAAGGAAAATAAATGCTATTTATATGAAGTGCTCAGGGCCCCGCAGCCTGCACCGAGCATCGCTTCTTTTAACCTTGACAGCCTTACCTGGGATTTTTATGGCAAGTCGACCATAACGGAGCAAAGGCATCACCACAATATTTTTTACGATAAGGACTTTAACAACTTTTACCTGTTTGGAGGGTATGGCTCTTTTAAATACTATAATAACTTTTTTAAATACGATAAAACCGCCGATAGCTGGCAACAGCAAAGCTTTACCGGCGATAGGATCAACCCCCGGTTTTTCTCGGCAGCAAGTGCAGCTGATCAAAACAACGATGTCTACATTTTTGGCGGTTACGGCAACCAGTCAGGCAACCAGGTAGTGGGCGGTATGCATTACTATGATTTGTACCGGGTTAACCTTGGCAATCACACTATCAAAAAACTTTGGGAAATCAAACCAGATGAAGAAGCATTTGTACCGGCCAATAATCTCATTGTTTCAAAGGATAAGCAGTTCCTCTACGTGTTATGCTATCCGCATGAACGCCCTAAAACAAGCTTACGCCTGTACAAATTTTCAATAAAAGATGGTTCATATCAAATTGTAAGCGGTACCATCCCTGTAGTGTCTGAACGGATAGAAACTGATCATAACCTGTTTTACAATGCTAAACAGGACGTTTTTTACTGTACTACCCAGGAGTTTGAAACCCCGTCGCGATCTACCATAAAGATATTTGCGCTTACCGCACCGCCGGTGAGCCAGGAGGCTTATATGGCCGCGTATGAACCCCCAAAGAGATCGTTTACCTTATACAGGGTATTAGGGGGAGCGTCAGCATTAGTGTTATTATGTGGTATAGTAGCATTTTTCCTCAGGCGAAAGAAAGACGAGGAGCAGCCGATACCTGTTGAAAACGAAGAAACGGTTACCGAAGAAACAGAGAAAACAGAGGCTGGCAACAAGGCCAACGCGGTTTACCTGTTAGGCGAGTTTACTGTTTACGATAAAAATAAGCGGGACATTACTTACCTGTTCAGCCCCAAGATCAAGCAGCTGTTCATTCTTATTCTATTAAACAGCCGTGAAAAAAATGGGGTAGTATCTAAAAAGATCTCCACTACGTTGTGGCCTGATAAGGATGTGGTTAAAACGAAAAATATCCGGGGGGTAACCATCAATCACCTGCGCAATATTCTTTCGGATATAGAAGGGTTGGAGCTTGCCTTTTTGAATGATACCTACAGTTTCATCATTACCGAAGGTTTTTATTGCGATTACTTTGTAGTGAGAGATTCCCTAAAGCAATCTAACGGTAATGAACCGGCTGTGTTCATTCATTTTGACCTGGTAGCACGTGGCGGCCTGTTGCAGCATATCCCTGAAATTTGGCTTGATGATTTTAAGCAGGAATATGAGGAAGCGCTGATGCCTGTTATTTTGCCGGTGATAAAAAAGGTTTACGATGCCTTTGATTACAAAAAAGCACTGGAGATTTCCCGAATTGTGCTGAGCATCGACCCTTTTAACGATATCGGGATCAAATTTAAACTCAAGGCTTTGCGCCGTACCAAAGGCATTGAACATGCAAGGAAAATCTACGAAGAGTTTAGTGCCGAATATGAGAAGTCGTTAGGCGAAGTGTACCCTGTTCCTTTCGAAAAGATCTGTTCCAACAAGTCCGACCAACGCTGATCATAAATTTAAATATCTGTTAATTAACATGTTTTTGATTGATGTGAAAGTTTTATGAATAAATTCTACTAAATATATAGATTTAATAGAATATTTATATATTTGCAACAGATTAGTTTGTAAATGGGGTTCATTTTAAACTAAATGGCAGGTGCTGGCCGGCAGCAAACGGATGGTTCGATTCCACCCCTGCATCTCTTCTCCTCTCATGATTTATGTTTTATAATTGGTTAGCAAAAAGAGTATTCCTGCCCATCAGGAGCTCTTTTGCCTTTTTTAATACTATCTATGACAACTTAAAAATGGTGTCATACTGAGCTCGTCGAAGTATGGCGGGCAGGCCTCTCCCGCATGAGTCTTCGAAAGGCTACCCATGACATATTTAAGAAGCGGTTGTCATTCTGAGCGATAGCGAAGAATCTTCTTCAATATGCAGAGTCGCTATACAGGGCGAAGAGGATCCTTCGTTCCTTAGGATGACAATAGGAGTTAATGTCATTTCACCTTCAAAGGCCCTGGATTTAAAGACTCAGACTGACAGGCCCTCCTAATGGGTTGTTTGAAATTGCCCTTTGCGAATTATTTTCTCGCAGAGGCGCGAAGACGCAAAGGTTTTTCTTTGTGAGTGACCATTGGGGAAATGCTAAAGAAAGCGATGATGGTGTATAAATATATTTAGCGATGGTGCGCGGGGGCCGCGTTAGTGATAGGAGTGGATACCGTCCGTTAGCCAACGGATAATGCCTGTGCAGTATGAGCGGATAGCACGGGCCGCAGGCAACGCCCATATTTGTAAAACGATCAAAAAACTACTTAAATCAATAACTTAAAATTACGTCATTATAAGCTCAAATTGATTGAACGCATTTACAATCAACTACCAATCATTCAATAATTTATACGCAAATAATCTTACTCAGAGGGACAAAACTTTATTGAATCAATTTCCTTCAGCTTTCACAATTCCATTGTGTTTCAATCCGCAGTCGTAGCTATAAATGCAAATATTAACCTAAACAACCATTAAATTATCCTTTACAGGATAAAATACTTATTAAAAAAATTTAAAAAGTTCTTTTAATTCAGATTATGTTTTATTAAGTTTGTATTGATAATGCACAGCTTATTATTATACGCACTTTACTTTACCCTCATGTCGGTGAGGATAAACTTTTTTGTTAATTGGTTTGATAAAAATCCTCGCCCAGGCGGGGGTTTTTTGTATAACAACTTTTTAAACTTTAACATATAACACATAGGTTCTGAACAAATTATGGCACGATTAAATTTATTGGAAGAGACGCGTTACGAGAAGTTACCTGTAAGCGTGTACGGCAACCAGCATGAAGCCTCGGTGGCGGTAGCGAACCGGATAGCAGATCTGATCCGCTCAAAACAAGCCAAAGGCGAAAAGGCGGTATTGGGCCTTGCTACGGGTGTAACCCCTATTGGGGTGTATGCTGAACTGGTAAGGCAACACAAAGAAGCAGGCTTAAGCTTTAAAAATGTGATCACTTTCAACCTGGACGAGTACTACCCGATGAAACCCACAGCAGCGCAAAGCTATGTGACTTTTATGTACGATAATTTGTTCAGCCATATTGATATAGAAAAAGCCAATGTTCATATTCCAGATGGTACACTGGATAAAGATGAAGTTGTAGCCTTCTGCCTGGCTTACGAAAAACAGATAGAAGAGCTTGGTGGATTAGACCTTCAGATCTTAGGTATAGGTCGTACAGGTCACATCGGTTTCAACGAGCCAGGCTCGGCACCAAACTCAGGCACCAGGATGGTAACCCTTGATGATTTGACAAGGCGTGATGCTGCAAGGGATTTTGGTGGTAAAGCTGATGTGCCAACAAAGGCGATCACGATGGGTATCGGTACGATCTTCAAAGCGAGAGAGATCATCCTGATGGCCTGGAACAAGAAGAAAGCCCAGATCATCAAGAAAGCGGTAGAAGGGGAGATCTCGGGCGATGTACCTGCAACCTACCTGCAATTGTCACAACATGTGGAATTTGTTTTGGATGCAGATGCAGCTTCAGAACTGACAAGGTTCGATACCCCATGGTTGGTTAAGGATTGTGTATGGGACAATCAGTTGAAGAAAAAGGCCGTGATTTGGTTGGCCAACGAGGTTAACAAACCGGTACTAAAACTAACGGAAGAAGATTATAATAATCATGGCATGGCGCAATTGGCGGTAGAGCAGGGCCCGGTATACAATATCAACATCGATATTTTCAACCAGATCCAGCATACTATCACCGGCTGGCCTGGGGGTAAACCTGATGCAGATGATTCGCAAAGGCCTGAAAGGGCGCTGCCAGCCAAAAAGAGAAGTATCATCTTTTCACCACACCCCGATGACGACGTGATCTCGATGGGCGGAACATTCATCCGTTTGGTAGACCAGGGGCATGATGTACACGTAGCGTACCAAACTTCAGGCAATACCGCGGTATGGGATGATGATGTACTGCGGTACATGGAATTCGCTATCGATTTCACAAAAAGTATTGGCGAAGACACAGCTCATCTTCAAAAATCATACGAAGATATGAGGGCCTTCTTCCCGACTAAACAACCGAATGAGATTGACACGCAGGAAATCCGTAACGTAAAAGGCTTCATCCGCAAAACAGAAGCAATTTCGGGAGCAAGATATGCAGGTTTACAGGATGACCATATCCACTTCATGGCATTGCCGTTCTACGAAACAGGTAAGATCAAGAAGAACTCGGTAGGAGAGGAAGATGTGCTGTTAACCATCGAACTCCTCCAAAAAGTAAAACCACAGCAGATCTTTGCAGCGGGCGACTTTGCCGACCCTAACGGTACCCACCTGGTATGCTTCAAGATTATACTGGCAGCACTGGACAGACTGAAAGGTAAGGAAGCCTGGGTAGAAGATTGCTGGTTGTGGATGTACCGCGGCGCATGGCATGAGTTTGAAACTTATGAGATAGAGATGGCAGTACCATTGTCACCACAGGAAGTGATCAGGAAGCGTAACGCTATCTTTAAACACCAATCGCAGAAAGATACACCGGTATTCCCTGGTGATGATGCAAGGGAGTTCTGGGTACGTGCGGAAGACCGCACCCGCGACACCGCTCAACGCTACGACCGACTCGGCCTTGCCGAATATGAAGCTATGGAAGCTTTTGTAAGGTATAAATTCTAATATTTTAGTTCATGGATCATGGTTGATGGTTCATAGAATTTTAAGATACATTTTCTCCTCGCGCCCGTGTCCTCACGGGCGCTTTTTTTGTGGGATGACTGTAAATGCCCGGTTTCTTTGGTATCGTGCCAGATAAGGTAATCCATGTTCCGTAATATTTAAATTGTTTAGCATATTTGAGCAATTAACAACGGCATTGCAATCATGCTCTTTAACTCCCTAAGCTTTATTGCTTTTTTTGTAATAGTTACATCGTTATATTTTATCCTGCCGCACAGGTTTAGATGGGGATTATTGTTATTGAGTAGCTGTTACTTTTATATGGCCTTTGTGCCTGTGTATATTTTGATATTGGGTTTCACCATTGTTATCGACTATTTTGCCGGCTTAAAAATAGAAAGCTCGAAGGGGGCAGCGCGTCGTGTTTATTTAATCTGTAGTCTTATTGCCAATATTGGTATCCTTTGTGTTTTTAAGTATTATAATTTTATCAATAACAATATTTCCTGGCTTTTTCATCATTATGGCGGTGTTAACCCGTTTCCATATTTAACTATTCTGCTGCCTATTGGCTTGTCGTTCCACACCTTCCAGGCCATGAGTTACACCATTGAGGTTTACCGCGGTAATCAAAAGGCCGAAAGGCATTTCGGCATTTATGCGCTGTATGTAATGTTTTATCCGCAATTGGTAGCCGGCCCTATTGAACGGCCTCAAAATATAATCCATCAGTTTTATACCGAACAACGCTTTGATTATAGCCGGGTTACAAACGGGCTAAAGCTGATGCTTTGGGGCTTTTTTTTGAAAATGGTTATTGCCGATAATTTTGCGTTGGTGGCTAATAACGTGTTCGATGGTTATCAACATTTTAAGGGCCTGGGAACTATCATTGGTGTATTGTCTTTTACTATCCAGATCTTTTGCGACTTTGCAGGTTACTCAAGCATAGCCATTGGTGCAGCAAGGGTAATGGGTATTGAACTCATGACCAATTTCAGGAGGCCATACCTTGCTACGTCTTTGTCCGATTTTTGGACACGCTGGCATATCTCCCTTTCAACATGGTTCAGGGATTATTTATATATCCCATTAGGCGGCAACCGGGTAAAGCTGCTGCGCTGGTGCATGAACATCCTTGTTGTATTCACGATAAGCGGTCTCTGGCATGGGGCCAGCTGGACATTTGTTATCTGGGGAATGATCCACGGAAGTATCCTTGTTGTTGAACGCCTTTTGAAGCCCGTGGCTGCTAAGCTTGCCCTTGGAACGGGTTTGACAGGAATACCCGCCTTGCATAATTTACTAAAGGGGATGGTAACTTTCACCATCGTTAGCATAGCATGGATATTTTTCAGGGCGACTGACCTGCAGCAGGCTTTTTTAATGATTAAACACCTGTTTGCAAAATTTGATATTAACGATGCCCGAAATGCCCTCTCACCATGGGGGAAGGAATCATTATCAAAAGTGTTGATGTTTGGGTTTGCAGGCTTGCTTGCAATTGTGCATTTATACCAGGAATTTATTGGAGGAATAGGTACATTGATCTCAAGACAGGTTGTGGCTGTACGATGGAGTGTTTACCTGTTCCTCATTTTTTCAATAATACTGTTCGGGGTGTTCCAAAGTTCAAGGTTTATCTATTTTCAGTTTTAATATGGGCAGGTTTTTAAAAAGGACATTTTGCTTTTTACTTATCGGTATAGCTATGGCCTACCTGCTGCAATGGGTTATAGATACCGGCTTGCGCAAATCAAATTACTCGGCCGATTATAAAGTTTGGTACGATTTAATGAACTCCAAAATAAATGCAGATATTTTGATCCAGGGTTCATCGAGGGCCAGGATCCATATATCTCCCTCGTTGCTCGAAAAGGAGTTTAGCCTGTCGGCCTATAATTTAGGCATGAGCGGTACTGCTTTCGGTTTGCAAAATTATAGGTTCAGGCAATATCTTGAGCACAATAAAAAGCCGAAGTACATTATCCAGGTGGTGGATTTTTCCACCTTTACCAATGCTAATCAGGTTGAATTTGTACAGTTTATTCCGTATCTGAATAAACCGCTTATAGAAAAATTCAAAGGTCATTTTGACTATACACTGGCCGATCTGTATATACCATTATATAAATACCGTACGGCTTATGGAGCAACCGTAGCCGGATTGAGAAACATATTTAGAAGCGACGTGGCTGAGGATGGCAATTACAAAGGCTTTTGCACTTATGATCTCCCATATAGCAATAAATCTATGCGTCAACTTATCAAAAGCTATCCTTCGGGTATTAAAACCGAGGTGGTTGATTCCGTTTACAGGGAGTTTGTTGATTTTGTTGCTTACTGCAAAAAGGAAAACATTACATTGATATTGGTTTGGGCACCATCTCTTAAACAATACCAGGCGCAAATTAAAGATGGCCATAACATTCCCGGAATTTACAGTTCGCTTGCCCAAAAGTATGGCTTTAAATATCTCAACTATTCAAACAACCCTATTTGCCAGGATACAACCATGTTTTTTGATTACTACCATATGAATAAAAAAGGTGTAACTGCATTTGATAAAGACCTCGTCCGGGATTTGAAACCGGTGATCCATTAAGTAGCATATCGCGTTGAAGTTGACCGTGAGGATACGGCCAACTGGGAATTGCAATTATATACGGATAACATTGGTATTTAATCCCCAATGCTTATGGTTATTGCTAATCAAATATTTCAGGATCTGAGTTTTAGTCCTCAACTCTTTGTTGCCTATTCCTGTCCAAAAATCAATTATTCTGTCGTTATTGTACCGTATTAAAATGATATGTGCTACTTCGCCTATACCGCCGGTGAGATAAGTAATTAAAAATAAACGACCGTCGGTTCCAACGTTAATCAGTTCGCGGTTTGGTAAATTGTCATCCCAGCTGCCGTCGCAACAATTCCAATCCTTTCCCGGATCTGTGATAGAAAACTTATCTCTGCTAAATGATACCAGGAAATTTTTAACAATCTCAGGAATGCTTTTAACATTTTTACCCAATATCATTGGCGATTTTTTGAGATCAGAAATAAAAGCATTGAGGTTTTTATTTTCCAGGATCACCATTTGATTAATCGCCAAAGAATCACCTGCCTGTCGTATACTCGTAATAGGGTGCGTTTGATCGATTACTTTTCGACTGTGTTTAATGCTTTCACCCACCTGAACGCTAACATCAGATGAGAAGAGGAACAAGGCTACTGTAAATAACAGGGGTTTCATATAAGGTCGGTTTATTCAAATGTAAAACGTCATGATGGATATACGAATATATATTAGAAAAATCACCCAACAAAAAAAGCCTCCCCAACTGGGAAGGCTTTCAAATATTAAATCCGAAATCAAAATTCCGATATCCGAAATTAAGATGCCATTTGTTTGCGGATGATGTTCAATGCACCGCCTGCTTTAAACCACTCAATTTGCTGAGCATTGTAAGTGTGGTTTACAGGGAATGATTCGCTTGAACCATCTTTGTGGTGTAATACAACGGTTAACTGTTTGCCTGGGGCAAAAGTGGTTAGGCCGGTGATATCGATAGTATCATCTTCCTGGATCTTATCATAATCGTTGTTGTCAGCGAAGGTGATACCCAGCATACCTTGTTTTTTAAGGTTGGTTTCGTGAATACGGGCAAATGATTTTACCAATATGGCACGTACACCAAGGTGACGAGGCTCCATAGCTGCGTGCTCACGTGATGAACCTTCGCCATAGTTTTCGTCGCCTACTACAATCGAACCGATACCTGCCGCTTTGTAAGCACGCTGAGTAGCTGGTACAGGACCATACTCGCCGGTTAATTCGTTTTTAACGTTATCGGCACTAAGGTTAAAGTAGTTGATAGCACCGATCAGCATGTTGTTGGAGATGTTATCCAGGTGACCACGGAATTTCAACCATGGGCCGGCCATCGAAATGTGGTCGGTAGTACATTTACCTTTAGCTTTGATCAATAATTTCAAGCCTGTAATATCAGTGCCTTCCCAAGCTTTAAACGGCTCAAGCAATTGTAAACGTGATGAAGTTGGAGAAACGATAACTTCAACTTTGCTGCCATCTTCGGCCGGTGCCTGGTAGCCTGCATCTTCAACAGCGTAACCTTTAACAGGCATTTCAATACCTTGAGGCTCGTCAAATTTAACCTGCTCGCCTGCTTCGTTAGTTAAAGTGTCGGTAAGCGGGTTAAAAGTTAAATCACCTGCGATAGCGAAAGCAGTAACAATTTCCGGAGAAGCTACGAAAGCGTGGGTATTAGGGTTACCATCCTGGCGTTTAGCGAAGTTACGGTTAAACGAAGTGATGATAGAGTTTTTGCGGGTAGGATCGTCAGTATGACGGGCCCATTGGCCGATACATGGTCCGCAGGCATTAGCCAATACCACACCGCCCATTTGGGCAAAGGTATCAAGGTAACCGTCACGGTCAACCGTGTAACGCACCAGTTCCGAACCCGGAGTGATGGTGAACTCGGCCTGAGTTTTTAATTTTTTATCGATAGCCTGTTTAGCGATAGAAGCTGAACGGGTAATGTCTTCGTAAGATGAGTTGGTACATGAACCGATCAAACCAACTTCCAGTTTGGTAGGCCAGCCGTTTTCTTTAACCGCAGTAGCGAATTTAGAGATAGGCCAAGCCAGATCCGGAGTGAACGGACCGTTTACGTGTGGTTCAAGCTCGCTCAGATTGATCTCAATAACCTGGTCAAAATATTGCTCCGGGTTAGCGTAAACTTCATCATCGCCGGTTAAGTGTTCAGCAATAGCATCAGCAAGCTCAGCAATATCAGCACGTTTAGTGCCTTTAAGGTAAGCAGCCGCTTTTTCGTCGTAACCGAAGATAGAAGTAGTAGCACCGATCTCGGCACCCATGTTACAGATAGTACCTTTACCTGTTGCTGAAAGTGACCGTGCACCTTCGCCAAAGTATTCAACAATGGCACCGGTACCACCTTTTACAGTAAGGATCCCAGCTACACGCAGGATCACGTCTTTTGCTGAAGTCCAGCCAGAAAGTTTACCGGTTAATTTAACACCGATCAGTTTAGGGAATTTAAGCTCCCATGGTAAGCCGGCCATTACGTCGCAGGCATCAGCACCACCAACACCAATAGCGATCATACCTAAACCACCTGCATTAGGGGTATGTGAGTCGGTACCGATCATCATACCGCCAGGGAAAGCATAGTTTTCCAACACTACCTGGTGAATGATACCTGCACCGGCTTTCCAGAAACCAATACCATATTTATCAGAAACTGAAGCCAGGAAATCGTAAACTTCACGGTTAACGTCAACAGCAGTACTTAAATCCTCAACAGCGCCAATTTTAGCCTGAATTAAGTGATCGCAATGTACGGTAGACGGAACAGCAACCTGCGGGCGACCAGCTTGCATAAACTGCAAAAGGGCCATCTGCGCGGTAGCATCCTGCATGGCTACGCGGTCTGGTGCAAAATCAACATAATCTACCCCGCGGCCAAATGCTGTTTGAGCATCGCCTTCGCTAAGGTGGGCGTATAAAATCTTTTCGGTTAAAGTTAGGGGTTTACCGGTCGCTTTGCGGGCAGCCTCTACACGTGTGCTGTAGCGGTCGTAAACCTTTTTGATCATATCTAAATCAAAAGCCATTTGTATTTGATTTTTAGGTGAAAAGTAAAAGAAATTGACGTTAAGCCCGTTATCCGGCCTTAGGACGGCGAATTTACAAAAAATAACATTTGAAAGCTGTTAGTGCATTATACAAATGTTATTTGGATATGTTCTAAATAAGTGATTGGAGGGTAGTGGTTAGAGATTGGTTAGTGGTGGTTACGGTTGATGACTCCAAAAAGAAGCATAACATGAAACCGTCATTGCGAGGTACGAAGCAATCGCGAACTATGCAGAGCGGCTCTGTAGGTCGGGGATTGCTTCGTACCTCGATTTCTATGATCTAAGCAACTAATTTGAGATAATTTTTTTCATATTTTCTATTTTGGTTTACGCAAGAGAAGATGCGTTGTACAAGTTTGTTTCTGACAGCATT
>Ga0163162_10001338_pt1 | contig 22952 bp, 17 predicted proteins | sample S55metaG_FD_115310 | JGI IMG/M metagenome (GOLD analysis project Ga0163162, IMG submission 115310) | Switchgrass rhizosphere microbial communities from Kellogg Biological Station, Michigan, USA - S5-5 metaG | ecosystem: Host-associated > Plants > Roots > Rhizosphere > Soil | place: USA...
CATCATTTAGTATACCTTCTGCACCCTGCAAAAAGCGCTGCGAATCAAACCACGGCTGGGTGAAGTTCTCGAACAATTCATCGATAGTAGACTGCGAATGGTGACGCTCTTCTGCCTGATGGTAGGCCAGATATCCTAAATTGATCGGCTTAGCAAGAGAAGCGTTCAGTTTTTTCATACCGCTAATCCAGGGCGTCCATAGATTGTTGGCGGCCCAGTTCTCAATCGCGAACGCTGCTCCAAGGGTAATGCACTGATCGAGCCCGGCATAGTACTTGAAAACTGCCTCCACAAACTTCTTTGTCCCCGGCAAGGCTAACCAGACCTTACCCACTTCGGAGAACGATAAACCGAGGTCCTGGGCCATGTTTAGCAACCACTGGAAATGAACGGTCTCCTGCTTCCAGCGCCCGGTCAGCTCACCTTCAAAACCGCTCGCATACGGAATGCCTTTCTCATTCAGCAGAACCTGAAGTCTCTTCTGATAAGACTCAAACGTTGGAGCGTTCGTCACGAGTATCGATTGCGCGACGTCGAAGTTGTGCGCAAAGATGGAAAACTGTTGCAGCTCATGACGAGCTTGCGACAACGTGACGCCTTTAGAGAATCGCTCGAGGTAGAAGTTGGCCGTGATTATTGGATGTGACATTACACGGCTACCGATCTCAGCGAGCAACTCCTGAAACCGGAGTTCCTGTTCGTCTCCCATCTCTCTGGCTTTATCCAGACTCCGGTCTAACTGGTCTACGTATACTTGCAGAGAGCTTGGGATATATTCGGCATTCTGAATCACTCCGACATTCGCGAGCATCTCGGCGGCTGAAATTCTCGAAGTAACATTATTCTGGATAGTCATCTTTGTACTCCTTTTATTTGAACGAGCTCACGGTCTCTTCCAATGTCGAAACGCGGAACCCGAAAGCTGAATTCGGGACGGCTCTGCGCGCGTGTCGTGCGCGCTTCCGGTCCCGGAACGTTGGATCGCTGTTGTGGTTGAAGCTCGCCCGCGAGCACGCTGCGAGTGCGAGGACGGCCTGGCATGTTTGCGATGAGTGTTTGCGTGTAGGGATGAGCGGGTGCGGCGATAACTGCCGCCGTTGGTCCATACTCGACGAGCTGCCCGGCTTTTAAGACGGCAACGTCGTCTGCGATGTGACTCACAACCGACAGGTCGTGCGTGATGAACAGCGACGTAAGCGTCATCCGCTGCTGGAATTCGAGCAGCAGATTTAAAATTTGCGCCTGAATTGATACATCGAGTGCAGACAGCGGTTCGTCGAGGACCAGTACGTCGGGCTTCACCGTCATCGCGCGCGCGATTGCCACGCGCTGCCGCTCTCCGCCACTAAGCTGGTGTGGAAAAGCGTCGACGTGTTGGGTTCCTAAACCGACCGCTTGCAGCTCACGCTCGGCGATTTCGCGAAGGTTGGCGCGGGCGCAGTCTGACAAGTTCGTCAAAGGCTTCGTAACGATCTGCCAGATGCGTTTTCTTGGATTCATCGACGAGTACGGGTCCTGAAAAACCATCTGCACACGTCGATAAAATTCACGCGACCTGATGCTCTCGATATCAGTTAGACGGCCTTGATGTAGAAGACTTATGTTGCCGCTGCTGGGCCGTTCAAGCCGCATGAGCAAGCGAGCAAGAGTGCTCTTGCCACTGCCCGACTCACCGATAACGGCGACCGTGTGGCCGTGACGCAGCGTCAGCGAAACGTTGTCGAGCGCCTGCAGACTCTGTTTCGTGAACAGTGATTGGCGCGCGACGAACGCTTTCGACAATCCATCAATGACAACAACTTCATGCGACATAGGTTTCACCCGCAAAACAACGGAAGGCGGCGCCGGGATAATCATGGCGAACCACCAAATCCGGATGAGTTAGACAACGTTCAAATGCACGTGAACAACGCGGAGCGAAGCGGCAACCTTGCATGCTCTGGCCGATCGGTGGAACGACGCCGGGAATAGCTGCCAGCGGCGTCTTGGGCGGAAGGTCCTGACGTGCCGGCGAGCAGCTTAGTAGTCCCTGTGTATAAGGATGACGGCTGCTCGCAGTTACTACGGCCGTCGGACCTGACTCGACGATTTCACCGGAATACATCACGAGGATTCGATCGGCATGCTCCTCAATGAGGCCGATATCGTGAGACACGAGAATCACTGCCATCCCAAACTGGTCTCGCAGGCGCAGCAGCAGGTTGAGAATCTGCGCCTGAGTGGTGACGTCGAGTGCCGTAGTCGGTTCGTCCGCAATCAATAGCGATGGTCTACACGCCAGCGCCATCGCGATCATCACGCGTTGGGCCATGCCGCCCGAGAGTTGGTGCGGATACGTTCTCAGGAACGCTCGGTGCGAGGCGAGTCCGACCTGATCCAGTAGTTCAAGCGAGCGCTGCTCAACCTGCTTTCGCCCGAACGTCGTATCCGCTTTGCGAATAGATTCCGCGAGTTGATTTCCGATCGTGAATGATGGGTTGAGTGCACTCATTGGATTCTGAAAGATCATCGCGAGCTTGTTGCCGCGGATCCTCCGCCAACTCTGCGCGCTCAACTGCCGCAGATCGTGACCGCACAACTCAAGACGATCCGCGGTTGCGATCGCACCCGGCGGCAAGAGTCCCATGATCGCGAGATTCGTGATGCTCTTGCCGCAACCAGACTCTCCGACAATTCCGAGTATCTCGCCCGGCGCCACGTTGAAAGTAACGTCGCGGACTACCGTCGTGAGCACCCGATCAATCGGCAACTGGACAGTTAGATTGAGAACTTCCAACGTCATTGGTGCACTCCTGTCCTGGGGTTGAGCCATTGCTGCAACGAATCACCCAGCAACGTAAATCCCAAAATGGTGGCGGCGAGACTGAGACCCGGGAGCACGATCAGATTGGGATTCGATTCGATAAATGGCCGCGCATCCGCCAGCATCGCGCCCCATTCGGCCATCGGAGGTTTGGCTCCCAATCCAAGAAAGTCGAGCGCGGCGATATTAAGAATGGCGGCGCCGAATCCGAGCGTGGCTTGGGCAACGATCGGCACCCAACAATTCGGCAGGACTTCGGTCCAAAGGATCCGTAGCGTCGAGTCACCGCTCGTGCGTGCTGCATGAACGTATTGCCGCTTCATCTCAAGCGCTGAAATTGAACGAACGATGTGTATGAAACCCGGGATCGCGACTACCGTCGCAGCGCACATCGCGGTCAGCAGTCCGGCGCCGAGCACCGACACGATCACTATCGCGAGGAGAATGTTTGGCAATGTCATCAGGATGCCGGTGACGCGCATGATGATCTTGTCGATCCAGCCACCGTAGACACCGGCAAACAAACCGAGAGGAACTCCCACTGACATCGAGACCAGGACCACTGCGAGTCCGATACCGACCGAGTTACGCGCTCCATACACGAGGCGCGCGAGTACGTCACGGCCGAGATCGTCGGTACCGAGCACCGGGCCGGAGCCGTTCCACAAACCGATTGAGGCGCGCAGGTTGTCGCTGAGGCGATACGGATCCAGGTCGACGACAAGCGGGACCAGAAAACTCAGAACGAGCAGCACGATCACGCCGCTCGACACGAGCCCCAGTGACATGCCGCCTTTGGAAAGTTTGATCGTATTGAACATTTGCATCACCGCATCCTTGGATTGGCGAGGCGGCTCAATACATCCACCGCGCCGTTTGTCAGAATCACAACGACACCGATTACGAGTATGCTGCCCTGGATAACCGGATAGTCGCGCGCATAAACACTGCTGACGATGTAGCTGCCGATTCCGGGCCAACCGAAGATCGTTTCTGTCATGATGGCGCCGGCGATCGCGACGTTCAGGAAGTGCAGGCCAATCACGACGATGATCGGCAAGAGCGCGTTGCGCAGTGCGTGTAAGCCGATGATTCGCACCGGCGACAATCCCCTCGCCCGTGCGGCCAGGATGTAATCTTCGGAGAGAACCTCGACCATGCTGGCCCGGGTCATCCGTGCAAACACCGCGATCGGAATAGTCGCCATCGTCACGGTTGGAAGAACCAGGTGATGTAGCGCACTGTAGAACGCGAACAGACCGTACCGTGCGCGCGCCGCGGGCAGCAGCGTATCGACGAGCATGAATCCGGTTACATTGGAAACATCGAAAGCAGTGTCGAGCCGGCCAGACACCGGCAGAAGATTTAGCGCTACTGAGAACAGGAGAATCAGCAGCAACCCGAGCCAAAAATTCGGAGTCGAGTAGCCTGCGAGCGAGCAGGCCGTCAGCAGACGATCAATCAACGTGTCGCGGTAAATCGCTGCCACGACACCGATCGGAACGCCAACCAGCACCGCCAGCAGCAACGCCGCCGCACCGAGTTCGAGCGTTGCGGGCCATCGCGCCAGCAGTTCGGTGGACACTTCGCGCCCGGACGAGATCGACGTTCCCAAGTCACCTTGAACGGCGCGACCAAGGAAACTCGTGTACTGCCAGAGCACCGGCTTATCGAGGCCCAGCCGTGTGACCGCCTCGCGATACTGCTCCGGATCTGCACCGCGCTCGCCGATCATCAGCACGACCGGATCACCCGGCACCAATCGAATGGCGAAAAACGCGATGAGCGAGATTCCGAGCAACGTAGTTGTTAGTGAACCAAGCTTGAACATAAACGCCTCTCAGGAACTCTCGAGTGTTAACGATGCGAAGTAGTCGAGATCGAAGGGATTCATCGTGTATCCCTTCACTCGATTGCTCAGTGCACGGAACACTTTTGAATGCGCGATCGGAATGATCGGCTCGTCCTCGCTGAGCAACACCAGCGCCTGTTGATAAAGCCTCGTGCGTACCGCGATGTCGTTGGCCGTGCGGGCTTCGGAGATAATGCGGTTGAAATCGGCGTTGCAATACCGCGAGTTATTCGAGCCTCGCGTCACCGAATCGCAGCTTAAGAGGGTGTAGAGAAAGTTGTCAGGGTCACCATTGTCACCGGACCAGCCGAGTTGGACCATCTGGTGCTCGCCGAGTTTGACCTTCGCGAGATAGGTAGCCCAATCGTAGGTGACGAGTTCCACCTTGATGCCGACCTTGGCCAGATCCGCCTGCATCATTTCACCCATTTTTCGTCCGTTGGGGTTGTACGGACGGGTTACGGGCAGCGTCCAAAGCGTTGTAGTGAAGCCCTGCGGGTAACCAGCCTCGGCCAGCAAAGCTCTCGCCGTCTCCAAATCGTGCTGATAGACGCGAACCTGATCGGTGTACGACCAGATTGTCGATGGATATGGATTGATCGCAGGCTTGGCATTACCGAGGTAGATCGCGTCGATATAAGCCTGTTTATTCAACGCGTGCGCGACGGCGCGACGTACGAGCACATTGTCGAAGGGCGGCTTTTCGACATTCATCGCGACGTAGCCGATATTCAGACCGTCTTCTTCGTCGAGTACGAGTTGCTTATCGCCTCTGATTGCCGTGAGATCGGCTGGTGCAGGCGAAACTGCGATCTGGCACTCGCCATTTTTCAACTTCTGCAGGCGAACGCTCGCGTCCGGAGTTATCGCGAACACGAGGTTTTCAATGTTTGGCTTGCCGTTCCAATACGCTGCGTTGGCGACGAAACGAATCGTGCTGTCCTTCAGATAACTTTTGAACGAGTAAGGCCCCGTGCCGATCGGCTGCGTATCGATCTTTTCCGGAGTTCCGGCAGCCATCAGTTTTGCGCCGTACTCAGCCGACAGGATCGACATGAACGGCATCGCCATGTTGGCGAGGAAAGTAGCGTCGGGACGTGACAGCACGATGCGCACGCGTTGGTCGTCGATGCGCATGACCGACACGATCAACTTATCCATTCCCATGCTCTGGAAGTATTGGTAACTTCCACCACCGACACGATGAAACGGATGGTTCTCGTCACGCTGACGCTCGATGGAAAAGACGACGTCGTCAGCATTGAATTCGCGCTGCGGTTCGAAGAACTCGGTCTTTTGGAATTTCACTCCGCGCCGCAACGTGAAGTCGTAAGTGATCCGATCGTCAGATACGGTCCAACTCTCAGCCAGCGCGGGCACTAAACTGGTCGTGCCGGGTTTGAAGTCAACCAGCCGATCGTAAATCGTCGTGGCGGTCGCGTTGCGGCCGGTGCCGGAAAGCACCTGTTGCGGATTTAGCGATTCGGGGCTGCCTTCGGAACAGTAAACTAAGGTGTTGGCGCTCTGGGCGGGGCGATTGCACGACACGGCAAACGCGATGCACAAAAACACCAAAATGATTCGCACTATCTTCATGTTGTTTGACCTCTCTCTCCTTGGCATTTGAATCAAATCGCTCATGACCACAGACCAAGACTCTTGTCTTCTCGCTGGCCGATGAACGACGTCTGCGAGATGCGATAACCGTCGGGATTGCCCAGAATTTCGTGGAAGTTGAAGGTATTGAAGATGATCAGATCGCCAACCTGCGGCTGGATTCTGAGACCCTCTTTGTCCTCCAGGACTTCATACGGGAAGTAATAGTCGCCGGGGACTTTCATGTGCTCGTTGCTGGCGGTGTGGACCGTATCGTAGATGACGAGTTCGCCGCCGTCGTCGGACATGCTGTAGTAAATGTTCCACGTCAACTGGCGCGTGATCTCGGTCACAGCCCACGGCTTCTTGATGTGCAAGCGAGCGTTGTCGACGTGCAACTTGCCGTGTCCGCGGAACTGTCGAAACGATCCCGCGAAATACGGTCCGTAGCCCGGCTCGTCGAAGATGTCGACCTTGCGATCGGCGCCGGTACGAATCGCATCGATCACCATCGACACCGGGTTGATGCCGAGTCCGTCGTAAATATCGTCAATGGCGTCCTGCGCCTCCGGCTTCTTACTGAAGTAAACCTGCTTGTCGTCGTGCGCATACTGGTTATGGCAAAGACCAAGCTGGTTAACGGGAATGTCTTTCAAGTGGCTGTAGTTTTGAAAACTTCCTTCACGCAAACGCTTGCCGATCACGGCACACAACTCCGCCGGCATGAAGTTCCTGACGAGGATTCCCGGAATCTTAAATTCCAGGAGTCTGTCGAAGTTCGTCTTGTTCAGTTCAAATAACTTTCGCGCAATCCAGTTGCCCATTTGGACACCTCCTATTGTTTAGAAAATTCGAGTACCGGTGCGTTGACTGCAACGGCTGTTTCGGGGGATTTGTAGCTCCTGACTGCGAGCATCAGGATGAACAGGTAGACCAGCATCAGCACCGCGATCATTGCGGTGTAGACGCCGCCGAAGATGTCGAGCAGAGTGCCGACGAGCGTGGATAAGACACTGGCGCAGAAGCAGCCGATCGCGAACGAGATGCCAAACACGGAACCGAGTTGGCCCTTCGGCGAGAACGCGACGATGCCGCCGTAGCCGACCATCCACGTAAACTCGAACACGACGATCATCAGCGCGAACGTTGGCGCGCTAATGAATGCAGTCGCAGCCGAGACGGTAACGACGTAAAGCACTGCCGCGCCGAGCGACAGTACGATCACCAAAAGCTGCACGTGCCTGAACGGCTGCTCGAAGAAGCGATACTTTTTGCAGAAGAACGCGAACGCCGACGATCCGATCACCACCGCCACGCTCACGATCACGTACGACGCGGAAACTGCCGCTGAACCCAGACCAAGCTTTTGAACCGGGAAGATCGGCTGTAACGCGCTGTAGGTACCCTGAAAGAATGTGGAAGTCAGCGCCGGAAGCAGCGCGCAGAGCAGCAGCCGCGGGTCGTCTCGCAGAGCGTCTCGGTATTCGGCAAGTCGCGACGCCAACGAGCGTCGCGGCGTTTGTGACGCCTGATCGTTCTCCTCAACGGTGCGCGTCAAGGCGATCAGCACGGCGGCAACAACAAACGTCAGCGCGTCCAGCACCACTATCAGGCGAATGTCGATCGACTTCGCCAGAAAGATTCCCGAAACCGCTGCGAGCGCGATACCGACGTGATAACTGGACTGAAGGAAAGACGCGTAGTGCGTTGCCTTGGCCTTTGGAAAAAGCACGCGCGCGGCAACCGTCTTGTTGATGCGGTTAACTTGATCGACGAGACCGCGCACGAGCAGCACCATGGCGACAGCGAGATAGTTGCCGTTGCCGATCAGCAACACGATCGGCAACGTCAGCGTCGCCGATACGAGTTCCAACACGTACCAGCGAACGCGTGGATTCATGCCGCTGTCCCAATCGCTGCGGTAAAGCACGACCAGCATTGCCGGCAACCACTGCAACGCGACGAACACCGAGGTCATCAGTCCGGACCCGGTTTTGGCGTATACAGTGATCGCCAGCATGATGTGGAGCAGCACCGAGCCCGCCGACGAGACGGTGAACGCGACGCTGCTGAGCCCTAAGTTGATTCTGCCTCTGTTGACTTCAATCATGATGTTTCCCCTTTAAGCGATGACGGTCTGTTGCTCGACGAACTGAATCGCGCGCGCCGCGTTCACCTTCGCTTCGAGACGATCTTTTCCGGTACACATCACCTGAACAATCCAACTGAAGTTTGAGTTCAAGCCCGCGATCTCATCGCCCTGCTCGTGGTGAAACCAAACCTCTTCGACTCCGGTGTTTTCTTTGATCGCTGAGAACGAAGGTATGCTCACGATGCGACCGGTCTTTTGACTCGTGAAGCACTTCCACGCCGCGCCTTGTTCGATCTGATAAAGCGGTCGGCGGCTTGGCAGTGTGCCGAGTGCGAGTTCAACGCAATCACCGACGATGGAGCGTCCCGTCGAAAGATCCAGCATCACGGTGTGACCGCTGCCGCCGGGGCGCGTGTTAACTTCGACGAGGTGTGGGCCGTCGCTCGTGACGATGATCTCGACGTGACTCGCACCGAAGTCGAATCCGATCGCGTCGAGCGCCGCGCACGCTTTCGCGACTACCGCATCGCGATGTTCGTCAACAACCGGGAACGAGGCGCCTACTTCGACGCTGTCGTTCAAAACGTCGCGATCGGAAACGCCGACGACCTGATGCTGGCCGGGCGCGATCGTCAGGATCTCGACGCTGACGAGCGGGCCTTCGAGGTAGTCCTCGATGACGAAAGACTGCGAAATCCAGTCTTCATCAATCGCTTTCAGCGCCGGAATGTGGTTCTCGAGGTCGGCAATGTTGTTGCACACAACCGAGCCGAGGCTGGAATGTCCCTGCAACGGTTTAATGAAACACGGGAAGTTGATCTCGTCGCGCACCTCCCACAGCGCGTCGGCTGAGTCGACGCGAATGCTTTTCACCGTGTCGACGCCTTTTTCACAAAGCACCTCACGAAAGCGATGCTTGTCCTGCGCGATCTCGATCGCGGCAGGATTCGTTCCTCTCAGGCCCAAAGCCTGGTTGACTCGTGCGGTCACGAGCGTGCGGATCTCGGCGAACGTGATCACGGCGTCGAAGGTCTTGACGTGTGACTTCAACGCTGCGAGCACTTCGTCGAGATCGTTCGAGTTCGCGACGGGGATCACACAGTCAACCAGCTTCAACTTTTTCAAGCTCTCTTCGGGAAACCAGCGGTTGTAACGTTCGAAGCCGTCGGTGACGAGCACCGTCAAATAGCCCTTGTTCTTGTTGAACAGGAACTGGTCCAGTCCGCTGAAATTTGTTTCGATCGAAACAATGGTTTTCTCTATTTCCGGTTTCGGCATTTCTGTCTCCTTTCACTCAAAGTAATCACCGGCTCCCGTTGTCGAGAGCCGGTGTGAAATCAAGAAGCCTTCGCGCGTGGGTTTGTCGCAGCGTTGATCAGGCGCGCGCTCTGGTCCCAGAAGCGGCCCCAAAACTCAATGCCGCGATCGAAGCCTTCCAGGAAGTCGGCGCGGTGGCTTTCCGTGCGGCAAAACCGCAGGAAATTTGCGACCGAATGCCGGATATGCTCCGTTTCGTCCTGGCGATGGATTTTGAAAAACAGGCTGGCCGCGAGCGTCTCGCGTGCAGCGTCGTCGAAGCTGAGACATTCGAACAGCATCTCGATGTTCTCCTGCGCCACGATTTCGAAGCTCATGAGCAAACCGATGATCGCTTGTTCGTTCTTCGCCTCGACGAGACCCTTGTCGAGCGTCGCGAGCACGTTGCGAATCGAGAACAGCGGCAATCGCGGTAAAAGCTGAATGCCAATCTGGTTGACTGCCTGCAAGAACAGCAGCGAATGAATACGTTCTTTGTTGTGACCGCCGAGTTCGTCGAACGCAATCTGGATCAGGTGGTGTTGTCGTTCCGGATCACGCGTCTGCGAAACGGCGAGCGCCAGGAACCGTGGGGTGTGACAACTGAATTCGTACCAGACGGTCGCCATTGTTTCCGCCGCTGCTCGCGACTGGCACTGTGCGATCGTGGTGTTGATGTTGGATAAGACTTCCTCTTTTTCAGCTCGCTCGCGGAATATGCGAGTGAACTTCTTGACTTGGGGATGGTTGTAGTCGTAAAGCGACTCGGGAATGAGGTAATGTGGTGAACCGTTCGGTTCAGCACTATGTTTGTTGTTTTTTGACATCACTGTTTTGCTCCTAATAAAACACTGAAGTCGGTTGGTGCGTTTGGCGGCTTCGATTCAGCGCAACAGCGCTAAATCGCCGGTAAATTTGGCTACCAATTTCTTGTCGCCAAACAGCGCCAGGCCGAAGTATTCGATTTCATCAGCGGCACTCGTTTCGAGGACTGCCGCATACTCGTCGTAGGATTTCGTCGTTCGCGTTGCGCTGATCACGTCAACAACCAGCAGCTCCGGCTCGAACTCTTTCAAACGGGATCTGAGGTTCTTGAGAAACGCGGCGTCGGCTTTGAGCACGGGGATCGCGACGGTGGTGATGCCCTGGTGCACGAAGCCGCTGGCGTCCGGGAGATCGCGGCCCACCATTTCGGAATGACGTTTTCCCAGCGTCACGCCGAGCACGGCTGCCACATTCACCGCGAACCCGGGCGCCAACTTGTCGTTGACCACTACCGCGCATTTCTTGACGTTCGTGTCGACCGGCGCCGGGGCGTCGATGATCGACTCGCAAAGCGCGCAAAGATTTGTAGAAGTTGTCGTTAATGACATGCTCATGTTGTTGCTCCTTCGTTGAATTAGGTATCCTTGGGACTACTGTGGTATCTATTGGCCCACGGCGATCAGCACCGTAGACAAACGAAAATTTGCCGCAAAGAATTCAGCGGCACAATGGGTTGTTTTCCGATGTTCTTGAGGTGTAGAAATATGTGGTCCACGTGTTAAAAACTGTGGTCCAGTTGTTGAGATGTGCAGACGAACTGTAAAGATATGGCTGTAGGTGTAACGATATGCGCCCATCTCTTTACATCTGTGGATTCAGGAAAAAAAGAGACTAAAAATTAGTGAGCTTGCAGCCGCCGGTAGTTTTTTTTGACGTGAAGAGGTTTTTCGCGAATGGAGCGTGCAAAGGTATGAGGGGCACGACAGGATCAAACACGGTGAGTCAAATACCAGGTTGATGCTCCAATGACCAATTCCCGAGCCGTCCTAAGGTTCAGTCGTTGAAAGCTCTTACTCGATAAATTGTTATTCAAAAAAGCGTTTTCGCCATTCTTGCTTCCACTCCTTGTAGTTAATAAGTTCCCGTGCAGAAAGAACAAAGTGCAAACGCGTAAGGAAATTGTCCTGAACTTTGCGGCTTGCGGCAACCTCCAAAAATGGAAGCTGAAGTCCTCTGATGTCCTGCTTTGTTAGCTTTTTCTTTTTCCCAGGTAATGTACCTGTCCGGGTATTGGGAAATTTATCAAGGACGTGTCGATTAGGTTCCGGCAGAAGGAAATCTTCAAGTTTTATAATGTCAGGTTGGTTGCGCAGTGCAACAAAATCATTGTTGACCGATCTCAGGCGAAAGCCATGCTCCTCATCAAGTTCAGGGTTGTTCGAATCGGGACTATCTGGAACATAACTACAGATATGACCGATACTAATGTTGCTGTCACGATAAACTTCTTTAACCACCGACCGATTCTCTGGCTTAGCGCACTCAAGCGCAGCAATACGCCAACGAAGCAGCACACGTATCACTTTTGGTGAGACCTTTTCGGTGAATTGAGACGTGTAGATGTACCGCCCTCGGTACATGAAGATAGGGTGAGTTTCCTGCTGGTCGACTTCGCTTACCTGATTGAACGCAAAGTAGTCATTTGCGTCGACGTCGTCAGACGGGGAAAGGTATTCCGCATCACCAGATGAATACAAATAGATTCGGTCAGTCGGAGGAATGTCGAGCTCTTTGGGCGGTGCAAAATCATTATCTTCGTCGAAATGAAACTGCGAAAAGAATAGTCTTTTGATGTCACGAGCACAGGCCTCTGCCCAGTCGGGCTTATCTTTGTTGTAGGTCCAATGTGGCAGCGGGTGAATGTGGGTAAAATCTCGCTGTGTGAGATCCTCAATTGAAATTAATACGGTCCAAACTCCGCCTCCCGTTTCCTTTTTGAAACGGTGAAACTGCTCCGCGATGAACTCTATGCCGGTATGACGTGTATTTCCGAGGCCAACATCGGAAATAATTGCAATAGCATTCATCTTTTTCTTGTCCAGTTCACCCAAATCCTTTATTGCTTTCTTGAGGGTGCTGAATTGACGAATGTGTTCTCTTTTGATTCCTTCAGCAGTGAGCGCCTTTATTAATGATTTAAGGTCCTCTTTGTCGTCCTCCAATAAAATAAGCATCCAGGCTCCTTTAGGTGATGAGGTGGATTTCACCGCGAGTTTCTGAGGTGAGCTTCACCCTGCAGGCGATCTTCAAAAGGTCTGCAACGAGACGAATGATCTTTATTCCAACATTGCCTGTGCTTTCGCCCCGGTAGAGTTGTAAAATTCTTTCCCAGCGTCCCGGTTCGGCATCATTTCCGATTACCAGAGTGTGGTCGAGCGGTCTGTGTTGAATGCAAACGCGGCCTCGAGACTTTTTTACAGCGCATCGATTGTAACTCCACGCGCCCTCCAAAGCATTTCGTATCAGATTGTCGACCAGCACAAGGATTAAGTGAGGCTCTAAACCTTTAACCTTATTACTCGACATCAATTTGATATTTATCAAAGGCTTCAGGTCTGCGATAGTTACCTGTTTAGCCGAGCCTCGCGAAATCTTTCGCGCCGCGTGGACTATGGCGCTGGACGCAGCCGGACCAATATATTTGGTAATTTCATCAATAGTAAGTTTGCGCGACATGCTGGTCGATTTGATCCCGCGCGATAGCAATCGAAGTTGTTCGAGGTCATCAACAATCATTTCAGAATCGCGCAGCAGGTTTCTCTCCACACGATTCCTTGCGTTGAGAAGACTCTTCTGTGTCCCAAGCACCTGCCTCAGAGTCGTAATATTGTCATATGAACAAATGTCATGGGATAAATGCGTGAACATGAATTGACTCTGCATCAAAGCTTCAATGTGTTGCCGGGTGCTTTGCCGATGTTGCATTGTTCCCAACAGCTTTTGAAATCGCTCTATGAATGGATCATGTTGAGACTTGCCATTCATGACTTCAATATCCCACTCGGCACCGACATCTTGTTCCGCTGACTGCCTGAGTATGCCTGCTACGAGAAGGTGACGGCGACCGCTTCCCTGACTCCATTGGGCTAAGGTCGGTATCTCGAGAGCGTCGTTAAACGGCATAGGAACAATTGCGAGACAGTCCATGCTGGCAACCCACTCGGGTAGTTGCTGGGCCAGGCCACTAACCAACTTTGCCAGCGGTTTTAGCGATGGATCGATGACGGAATCAAAATGCCAGATGCGATTTTTAGTGGCCGCGTGCATGCGGCGGAGGTCGAAGAAAAGCGCCTTATCAGAACTCAATCTGCTCAACCTGATCGGCATAAGTTTACCGTCATCTTCAGCACCAGAAACATCGATCCGCTCGGACGATGAAACACTTGCGGCGGTAGTCAGCGGAAGCGCGGTACGCTTAAGTTGCCAGGTACTATTGAGTATGCATTCGTTATCGCATGACAGAATGCTGACCTTGGTTAATTTACTGTCTCTCGATATCAGAATCGTGGCGCCATCAGGAAGCACCATCGAGGGTAAATAACAAACCAAATCTGACGAATCTTTTGGACGAATGGCGAACCCCTCGACGCAGAATTCCAGAGCCCCCTCAGATTGCGGAACAGTTTGAAGCAATGAATTCAGCGCTCGACACCATGCAATAAATCGCCGTGGGCCACCGAGTTCATGTGCGGCATTGCGCAAATGATCGTGGGCGGTATTTGGCATTTGTTCCCCGAGTAAAAAAGTCTCACTGTTCGAGAGCAGTTCCACTTCGAAGCCCGAAAGGTAAGTCATGGCACCCACCGGGTAAACGAGCCTAAAGACTGGTTTCTTTATGCAGAGACTAAGATAGGTCCAATTAGATCGTTGAGTGTCGGCCCACTCATTAAGGGAATCGATAGCGTACTCCAGGGCCTGAAAATCGAAGGCGACACTATATGGAGATCTGCTGTAACGCAGATCATCCAGAAATTTTTTGCGGTTCTCCTTAGCGCCTGTGACAAGATAATCCAGCAGGTATCCGAAGAGTGCGCGTTGGGTGTCACGACCCCGGTGCTCCCTGCAGACTTTTCCTCCGCTGACAAAAGATTTACTGATGCTGTTCCCAATCGTCTCAAAGATCCGACGCGCATTTAGCGGCACTTCTTCAAAGGAACGTTGTGCATCAACAAATCGAGCCATTAGCTGGTATTCGTGGGTACCTCCGAGACTGGTGAAGCTAGTCAGCGAAACGCAACGATCCCTGATGCCGTAAGCTTCCAACTCAAGTTCAGACTGTACGAATAATGATTGGTGTCGTCGAGAAGCAGCAATGTGGAGTCCATTCAACTCGACAGCCGCCGCCATCCCTGTGCTTCCCACTGCTTCGCCTACAAGAACGCCACATCCCGGCAATATCGCGTGCATTTCAGTCGTCCCCGCATCGGGGGTTAAAACATCTATGATCGAACCAATGTCGTCGATCGAACCATTGTCATCCTTGGGATAAGGCTTATCTTCAAACTCTGCCCGTTCTGCAAGCTGGTCGTACTCCCACATTAACTCAACATAACCCTCGTAATTTCGCATTTTCTCTACCAGCCGTTGAGTGAACTCCGAAACGAAAGCATTGGCGAATGGTAACGAGACGACGACCATCGCCAGGATCGGTCCCAGCGATTCAGGTTCCCCAGTCGTTACCTTCCGCATCGGAACGACGACATTGCTTCTTAATCCAATCGCGCGATCAATCAGAAAATAAGTACCACGAAGATTCTCTCGACAATCTCCGACTACCATTCCGTTCTCATAGCCTGATGAAAAGCTGGCGGCGAAGGCAGCGAATGCCGTTTCCCCGGAGGTCAAACTAGCTTCCGTCTTTTCTATCCGTTCTTCAATGTATTCCCGCGGCAGGATCAGATTGGAAAAAAGATCCCAAAGCATCGTCCGCCTGAATGGTCTTAAGCGCAGCAAACTCACGGAGGTCAATTTCCATAAAACGTGGTCTGGCACTTGCGCAGTCCGCATTGCTCCGGGGAGGTCCCGCAACTCCTTGATAGCCTCCGCAACTTCCTTTGTTTTGGTGTTATCGTGGAGTTCGTTCCAGAGCTTAAGTTCTTTTACGGCACGGTGAACCCATAGTTGAACATCAGCAACCACCTCCGGTTTGGAGATAGGGTAGGTTTGGAGTTCTTTTATAACCAGGTGTTTGGCCGTCTCAACCAGCCCATTCCAGAACTGGTGGTAACTAATGTTTTGTGCGCTCATGAGTTCGCATTAAGCACTAAGTCGCCAAAGGATGGATTACATCCGAATGAGTCTACTAGATGTAGAGTGATCATTAAATTAGGCCGTGAGTTGGGCGCCTCCGGAGGATGTTGGGAAATCGACGGCAGGTAAAATACACGAGTGCGGCAATATCGTCAAAACTTTCGCGCGCTGAACAGACAATCGAAGCCCGGTTAAGCCACGGCGACCGCAACAGTGGAGGGAGCGCAGGCTTGGGCCCAACGCCTCGCAAACGCTACCAGATCGTTCGGGTTTTCCCAGCCTGACGGCAACTCCAGTCCGGATGAGTCGTAAATCTCCCGAACAGCAGCTACATGATGAAACTCCCATTCTAGAAACCGGCACAAAGACTGGAAAGTTTTGATCCTCTCGCGTTCCGACAAACCAAGCGTGCGGTCCGTAGTTTCGCTTCGCTCCAACGAAATACGAAGTGCGTCCTCGGGTTGGAAGAGCATGCGTGTGTGATAAGGATAGAGACTCGTAAAGGGGTAGGCCCAATGATTGGCGGCGATCAATTCCATCGCGGTATACATGACGTTAACGGCGCGCCGCGAGACGAACGGGCGTGAGATCAGTTGATCCTTGCAGACAGGGCAATGCGTTTCAGCAGCTATGGCGCCCCCTCCGCAACGAGTGCAAAAATTGTAGGCCCGGTACTGAAAGGGACGATTGAGCGCCAGATCCAACTCTTCCTCTCGAGGGGGTTTGACGTCCAGGTGCGGGTCGTTCATCGCCTTCGCAATCGGGGCGTAGCGCGCCAGCTGAAATCGAGTCGGCTTGATGGTCAGGATATGTTTCGAGTTATCGAGTATGAAAGCGATCGTCAGGAGCATTTCATGAAGGTACTCTCCCGGCAGTCCTACAATCAGGAAGACGTGATTCCAAATGCCGGCCTTCGCGAGACACTGCAAAACCTTTGACGATAACTCCGGAAGAATTCCCTTGCCGACAGCCTTCAGAGTTCTCAGAGTCGCACTCTCAAGACCGAATTGAAAAAACCGAGCACCAGCTCGCGCCAGTAATCGCGCCGTGGCCGGTTGCGCCAGCGCCGATTCAAAGCGGCAATACGCATCCCATTGAATGCGAATCCCAGCGTCAACGAGCTCTTCCGCCATGGCGGTCATGTCGCGCGCTACAAACCACTCGTCGGTGAAGTTGAAGAGCGTAGTATCGTAGCGCTTCGTGGCCGATTTAATATCTTCAATAATCAGGGGCAGACCTCGAAAGCGGCGCTTCGTCTTTGCGAGTTGTGGAGTTGCTGATGTCCAGACCGAATCATAGCCTTGATTGATGTCGCAGAACGTGCAGATACCGGCGTAGTAGCAGCCACGATAGACATTCAAAGGAATCGGCATTTTCGGAACCAGCGGTCTGAAGCCATCGCATTTTGGAAGCGCTAACTCATCCAGCGCGATGGGTGATTGCTTTGCCGGTCGAGCCTCGCCAAGATGTATGGCGCCTTCTAAATTCTCGATGGATCGGTCTTCACGCAGAGCGTGCGCAGCTTCAAGCAGAGAACGCTCACCCTCACCGACAATCACCGTTCCCCAGATCTTCAAGAGTGCTGCGTTGCTCTCGTCTGGGATTGAAATGGTGTCGTAAATTCGCGCGAATACATTGCCACCCAAAATCAGTTCCGGGGTCGATGGGCCAAGTTGACGCCGGAGCACGGCACACAACACCGTGGCGGGCAGCAGTTGGTGCAAATCGGTTGCTGAGATCGCAACGCTCTGGGGTTGAAGCTGCTTGATTTGCGGGACTAGCGATTCAATGTAGTACGACGTGAAAAGGTGTTCTTCCCAATTGAGAGCTGCTTGCAATAAGCCGGCGCGGCTTCGAAGTTCATAAGCCGGGTAATACCGAAGGGTGTTTCTTGTGAAGGTTAAGCGTTCACTACCTGCGGACGCGTCGCGGGCACATCCGGCGAGATATCGCATCGCAGCTTCATAATGTCGCCAGTCTTTATTAATACCCAAGTCGCGTAACGCTTCCAATGCTTCAGTCGCTCGCGCCGCGACGGGAGCGTTTTTCACCAGCAGATACTCAAGCGCCTGGACATTCGCATCGAGGGTTACCGTAGAAACTCCTTTTTGCTCCAGGTAACCAGCGAGGTAAGCGATCCCGGGCGGAATCACCCAGGGGTAGTAAGCGGGGGGCGAGACAAAAACTACTTCGACGCCAGTTGCTGATTGGTGAAAGTGAGCCATAGATACATCCCCTAAGAGAGGGGAGAGGTTCCGAATCTGTAAATTTGAGACGGCACACTACCAGCAAAAGGGTGCCAAGGCCAGCTACATGGTGGTTCCTGATCGATGTATTTTACATATGTAAAAATGGGCCTTAGCTACGGAAGGAATTATGGTTGGGTTAGTCTTACATCCCTGATTCCAATTCTTAATTCCACTTTCGAGAATTGCCAAATGATTCTCATTAGCCATTAACATTACCCACTTGAATTCGCCGATTCGAGTCAGAATGAGATAGGCTCTGTTCAGATTCACTTCCCAAGATCATATGTAGTACTTGAACGGGAGACGGGGCTCAGACAAAACTGGGGCAGACACTAGAATGTCCCCTATGGCATCTGCGAAGCGAATCGTTACCGGTTCTCGGTCGTTAAATAAACATGTATTGAAATTAATCTTGGTGAGTGAGAGCACGTCCTTTAGCACAGTTTCGAGTTTGGCATCTCCCCGTCGTACTGAAACTTGAAGTGGGTTCGGTGTATCTGGTCCCATATAGGTGTCGAGCCGTGGTACATAGCCTGATGTCCAAAGATACGCGGAGCGATTATTTGTTAGCATGCCAGTGCCGCGAATGGTTGGATAACTGCCAGAGCGGAACAGCTTGAGTTGATCCCAAGCATCGGAAATTTGAACTCCGACAATATTCGTTCCGGTTCCGTTACAGGCCTCAGAGAAACCCTCCCACTCTTCATTGCTAAAACATGATTTTGCGTGAATAAACAGCTCTGCCGGGCCAGTCGGATGACGCAGGCGGTATTCGCTGAGCACCAAACTAATCAGATTGTGTGCTGCCGCCCTATCAAGATGAAACTGTCTCGTATCTGGCTGGTACCAGGGACCCAGTGCCCCACGAAATACCACACCCTCCCCGTCAGACAAGAACATTTGCGCGGCACAGCAAGCGTGACGTAGGTCGTCTTTCTTTGGTTGTTGCTTGTAAACCAACCCAACGTAGCACACACCTGAGCGTACATTCGCAAGCTGCCACGGTTTTCCGCCGCTTTTGTAGTAAGAGGCAGTACAAAGCTTCCAAGCAATCGTTGCCGGATCTTCCACACGGCGCTTTAATTCAACTGAGTTCGCTTTCCGAAATTCATGAGGTGTGAGGGTGGTTTCCCTTACGATTTGAGTAACGATTTGCTGGTCCAGTAGCCGGGCCTTGAGTTGCCGCCGAAAATTCTTGGCGTACTTGTATACTTCGGCTTCTTCCTCCGCGTAGCCAAATAAAGTTGGATTAATCTCAAGGTCCGCAACTTCGCTTTCCTTCAGAACAATCTTACCTGCGATCCGATCCGATGCAGGCACGATCGAACGGGGACGACCGAGTTCATAAATGAACTCCGGAATGACAACATACCAAAAATCCGGCGGGTCCTCGTCGCGCTTGCGATCAGCAACCAAGCGATCTACAAAAACATCCACTGTCGATTTGATCGCCTCGTACCGGTTGGTGATGTGCATGGCTTCCAAAAGATCGCGTTCATCGATATCGATGATTGTTCGCGCTGGCTTGGTAGGCCAGTTCGCAAAGAAGGCCTCGTTGAAGCCGGGGAATGCGACATGCTGGGCCTCTACGGCCTTGGACATTCTGCCTTTCTCGGGGACATCGATGAACCTCGATACCCGGAAAGCCCATTCCTCGAAACGCCGGAGCGAACCGGGCGTGCCGATGAAACCATAGCGCACCTGGCGCGGCTGAGTACCTGCGTCAACTGGTCCAAACAAATAGAGACCGTCCCTTGGATAGTCGACCTTTTGATTGAAACGAAACTGCAGCTTAGGCTCAGCAACATGAATAAGCCGAGGTTCAAACATAAAGTTGGTCCTCAATTTCCATGCGTTCATCCGACGAGAAATCCCATTCGTCGAGTTCCACATCCGGATCATCTTCATCCAGTGGCAGTTCCCCGCCATGGACAACACTCACTGGACAGTTGAAACTCGCCGGGGGCAACGCAAAAGTCATTTGCTCGAGATTAGCGACTTTGCAGCGAGATTTCGGATTTGCCATTAGCGACCCACCACAAAAAAGCCAGCATCATGTCGCGCCATCGGGCATTGCGCCACGACTTCGCGAAAGAGCGCCGCAATCGATGCATACGCTTTGGATCATTGATCGCGTCCAGTCCGTTTTCAGTAAATATAAGCCGTGCTGACAACCGAGCGTGTCGCACAGGAGCCGTTCGAATCTGAACGTTGATGCCATAATGCCAATGCACGTTTCGCTTTGCTGACACTCCGATGATTTGTCGTCGTCCCGTCCGGCAACTCAAGCCGAACCGAATTTGGGTCAAGGGAACTGTGCGAATATTGCCCCACCACGCTAAGCGGCCTCCCGAACCCTCATAACTTGTTAGTCCACGCGCCCGCAGAAAGTTATCGAAAGCCTGGTTGGAAAGATCGGAGAATTTCAAACGGGCCTGGTATGCATCGATTTCGAGATCAGGCCAGCCATTTTCCAAAAAATCATTTAACGATGCTTTCGCGACGGTGCCGCATGGCAATCCTGGGTACAGCAATCCACCCGTATCTGGAGTGGCGAATGTAAGAACGCCTTCCTCGAAAGGAATCGCCGGCCAGAAGTGCCTGGTTCTGTCTTGGGAGTAATCAATCGAGATAGCAGCCGATGGCTTACAATAATAAATGAACTCGGGCAGTCCTTTGATGAGCAGCCAGTTTGAAATCAACGGCTCATCCTGCTGAATTAATCTCGTAGCTCCTTCGGTTTGGGCCGCCAGCCAATCGGCCATTGGTTTGCCCGTACTGCGAGGGATCCTATGAACATTACCGAGGAGATCAGCGAGTTCCGTCAGTCCGGTGGCCCAACTCTGGCTAAAGTCGACATATTGCGCCTGAACGATCCTAAAAGGCGCTTCGTAGCGCTGTAGCCGCAGAGGAATAATGAACTCTCGATCCTTCAGCGTACTCGACAGTTGTGCGCCGATTTCGAACTCATTCCGAACCCCCTGCTTGTCCATGGCCGTCGGCGTGCACACGAGCAGCATTTTGATCGCACGCGTGCGGAGGGCAACTTCTAGCTCGCGTGCCCAATCTGATCCACCACGCAAGCGCATGACCTCTGCCCAAACCTCATAGCCCATCGCCGCCAGTTTCGCGCCTAGCCATCGCGCGAACGCGTTATCTTCGGGGTTAGCGTGGGAAATGAATAGCGCCTCTCGGTTGTTCATTTACTTACCTCACTTAAATGTCCGCACCACGTGTGACTTGTGCTGTCAGTATCAGTCAACAGACGAACCGGTACTCCGTTACGACATCGCTATGAACCTTCTGCACGCCCAAACAGTAAGCAGAGATTTCGCGGCTGAGTTTGAAACGACCCAGATTTAAATCAGAAGCGACCTCGTTCAGCGTATCGCCGATGTAGTGAATTCGCCTTAGTGCGACTGCCACTCGTGGAGGCGCCTTCTTCAGCAACGAATTAGCTTCGCACCTGGCCGTGATCTGCCGCTCAGCAGAATGTGTCCCGACTTCATACCCCAAATCTTCGGTACAAACTGGCGAGCTGGCTGATTTGTACTCGTCGTCGGATTTTTTCCGCCTAGTTGGACTTCCCGGTTGACAATAGTTAGCGCGCACTGTTCTGAGTGCATTGCAAACTGCAAAGAAGAGGAATGCCTTCGCTGAGCCACGGCGCACGTCGAACTTCATTGTTGAATTTCCAATTAGATCGAGACACGTCTGTTGGACCACTTCTTCCTGCAGATCCGCAGGCAGATCGCGTGCGAGTTTTCTGGCTAAACTTACCAGGTAGGGTCGAAGCAATTCGTGGAACTGCTCGTCAAAATGAGGGTCGCGAGCTTGAAAGCCCGCCAAGCTTGCGCTGAATAGATTAGCGCCTTCGGTGGAAACAGTCATTTACAGACTCCTCAGAGCTACATCAACCGACAAAACCGAACATCTTTCGAGATGACGGTTGTGAAGGCTGCTGCAGCGACTTCGGTGTCATTGCGGTTCATGACCGCGCCTGCACTGCCTCCACTGAATTTGGCCGGAAATCTATCACGCTTTCCGGTGACAATGCTAGGAAAAACTGGTCGAGGTTGCTCAACCAGTCTTCCCCGCGATGGCTACTCTTCATTTACATAGTAGCCAGGATGACTAACGATGTGCATTCTCACGCCGCCGCACCTACTTCCTGCGTAATTTCTTCCTTCTCTTCTTCACCATTAGCAGCGGGTCCCAGCGAGTGCACGAGAGCCTTAAGCGCACTGGCTAGGAACGGGCTCCAGTTTTCTTTACGCTGTGTCTCGTAGAATTGCTTGGTCAGATCAACCTCCGCCGTTAGCTCGGCCCTGGCCAATGCAATCAGAAGTAAATCTACCGATTCCTTTGCCCGCAAGCCTCCTTCGATATTGAAAAGGTCGCCGTAAAGCGTTTCGAAAACCGGATGCGCCCGATTTACGCGAACTACGACTTGTCCGCCAGCGCCCCAGGTCGGCTCATAAAACGCGTCGTGGGCTCCTTCAAAGTATTCGACTTTATAAGGCCGGCGCTTTCGCTCCGACTCAATCGCCGCGCCAGCCTCGTCTTTTGTTTTCGCTGACACTCCAACTCGCCGGCTCACTTCGGTTTCCGTGCTCTCCTGAACTTGTTCGAGTTGGTGTTCTGGGACCCGCGCCCCCTTTCCCGTGACCACATCTACGGCTGCTGCGGCTTGTTCAGCCGGACTGGGTTCGTTGGAAGGAGTCATCAGCGCCTCTCTCTTGGCCTTCTTCCTTTCCTCCTCTTTCTTATGACGCAGCTGCTCCTGCCACCTATTCTCCGCACGTAGTATTCGATCTAACTCGATATCGTTCTTCACAGCGACAACACGCCAAAAATCCTCGATTGGTCGTACGCGCTGCTTGTCGTTCGTGATGCCAAAGACCTCATCCAGTTCCGGCCCACATCTGACTTCGACGCCCCAGTGATAAGCGTAAGCCTGTAGTAGCGGCCAATCTCCCATTCCGTTCG
>Ga0163162_10001340_pt1 | contig 22932 bp, 21 predicted proteins | sample S55metaG_FD_115310 | JGI IMG/M metagenome (GOLD analysis project Ga0163162, IMG submission 115310) | Switchgrass rhizosphere microbial communities from Kellogg Biological Station, Michigan, USA - S5-5 metaG | ecosystem: Host-associated > Plants > Roots > Rhizosphere > Soil | place: USA...
CTGGGAGACCCCTGCTTTTGCAGCGGCGGCAGGTGTGACTTTAGATAGGCGCAAGAAAAGCGGAATAGGGTGGGTCTGGGCCTGGCGGATGGCTTTGTATGCCCGTTTGCAAAACGGCGACAAATCCTTATATTTCCTGCGTTCTTTTCTAACGCCTTCAAGTGCTGCTGAAATAGATTACAATAATGGAGCCGGCACATACCCCAATCTTTTTTGTGCAGGACCGCCTTTCCAGATAGACGGGAACCTGGGTGCTACTGCCGGCATCGCGGAAATGCTGATGCAGAGTCATGGCAGGGAAAATATTATTCGCTTATTGCCGGCGCTGCCTGCGGATGCCGCGCTCCAAAGCGGGACCGTAAAAGGCCTGAGAGCCAGGCAAGGATTTGAAGTTTCTTTTAGCTGGCAGCAAGGGGAAGTACAAAAGATAAAGATCCGTTCCACCAGTGGATTGGTCTGTCATATCTTATTGCCTGGTTCATTTACTATTAAGAATTCTGCGGGTAAACCCATCACTTTTAAAAAAGATGCCGAAGGTGTAACTGAATTTGCTACCCAAAAGGGAATGGAATATTTGTTCTCTATTGACTAGCTCTTTTTCTGAAGCGCCCTGTATTGATCAGGCGAGACCTTCATGTATTTTTTAAAAAGCCGTGAAAAATAATAAGGATCAGTATAACCTATTTCAGACGCCACTTTCTTGACTTTAATATCGGAGCTGTATAATAGCAGACAGGCTTTCTGTAATTTCAGATGAATAAAATAGTCAAGAGGCGCCATGCCGGTTGCTTTACGAAACAGGCTGGAAAAATGGGAGGTGGATAAGCCTTGTTTTAGCGCCATGTCTTCTACGGTTAGCTGCTGGTGCAATTTGCTTTGCATAAACAAGATAGTATCGTTAATCAGATCTTTTGCATCCTGTTTCTTTTCATTCACCTGCCGGTCCGGATAAAGGAAGGTGGCGATAAAGTTGTACAGGCACATATTTGTATTCGTGAGATTCTCTGTACTATATCCCATTTCCAGGTTCTGGTACATTATATTCCAGATTTGCAGTCCTTTCTCATTAAAGATGATCGGTTGCGGGCCGTCATACATTCCAATTTTGAAGCTACGGTTGAATGTATCCATATCCCGGCCGCTAAAGTGTACCCAGTAAATTGTCCATGGATCATTTTCATCTGCTCCATACCGAAGGAGGCTCTTTATGGCCGGTATGATGATAAATTCATTAACATTTACTTCAAAACGTTTTTTGCCAAGTTCATACCAGCCTTTACCACGCAGACAATAGATCAATATATCATCGGGGCAGCCTTTTTCCCATTCACGGTAATGAGAGGTTGCGTTGGGGAAATAGCCGATATGTTTAATATAAAGCTGGCCCAGTACAACATTATCCCTGATCGCTTTTTTCCATACAGATTCTGGGAGATTGATCATTTTTTCCCCCTCAAACCCATCACGCCTTTTAATAGCTTTCATCCTAATCTAAACCTAATTTTTTATCATTACCGTATCCAACGAATGGATCACTCCATTAGATATTTTTGTATCATAGCTTTTGATATTAGCATCGCCGATACGCACCTCTCCATTTTTTACATGCACAAGTAATTCCTTCCCATTTACGGTTTTCAGTTTTTCCCCATCTTTCAGATCATTGAAATTGATCTTTCCTGATACAACATGGCAATTCAGGAAATCTGCCAGTTCGGCTTTATTTTCCGGTTTTAACAGGTTCTCCAATACGCCTTTTTCCAGTTTTGCAAAAGCAATGTCAGAAGGTGCAAAAACAGTGAATGGGCCCCTGCTGCTTAACACCTGGTCTAAATCCGAAGCCATAACGGCTTTTTTCAATGTTGTCATATGTTTATCAACATTGACAACCTGTGTGATATTTGACATAATATCTATTTATATGTCGGTAGAATCACCGGCGATGTAAGGTAGGCATAAATAGGCCGCTCCGGTGTTAATGTTTCGCTCAACCTCATCACTTTATCGCAAAGCTGGATTTCGGCAGATAGAAAAGTATTTTCTTGCCGCTTCCGGAAACGAAGTTCATTTTAGCAAAACTGCCTGCCGTGCCCAAATAAATGATCTTGTCGCCCACTTTCATCTTGTCTGTATCAAAATAGGATCCGAGCAGGCACTTACTTATATTGTCCTGAACAGTGTTGACATTCGAAGAAAAACAAATCATTTTCCGGGTCGAATTATTGGGATATTGATATCCTAATACCGTATAATCCGCTTTTTGATCGGGAGCGATGGAAAATTCTTTTGTCTTTTTATCTACACGACCAACCACCTGCCCGATGGCGCTGGATGTGACCAGCAGGAACAAAATAAATGAAAGGATCTTATTCATTTTAAGGCGTTTAAGAGGGTAAATAATTTATTCCTAACTCACAAGACATATGCCAATTTAATTCAAGTACGAGTAACGCTTAATCCAATATTTAATTTTTCAATTAAGGGATAAAACTTGTGACAATAAAAAGGGCCGCCGCTTGCCACGACAGCCCCATATGACATGATTATTCTGCCAATTTTAAACAACCATCGGTCTACCCGGGTCATTTTCAGCCTATTGCGGGAATGCCCTCAAGAAACTTCCAGCTGGTGTTCTCAGTTGCCTTTACCAGCATTGTTCCGTTGGAGGTCAGCTCGATATTCTCAAGCTCATAGAGCCCCGACTTGAAACCCGCAGGCACGCTCAGCCCTTCTATTTTGGCCTGGCAGGGAATGCTGTTCCCATCTCCTTCCGCAACAACTTCCAGGATCTGAAGGTTCCTCATAGGACAAAAATACATCACTACTCCATTATGATCCATGTCCAGGCGGACAGGCGACAAGTTGGCCTTGACCGTTCCTCCATGGGATATTTTTTCTTCCTTCATCCTGGTTTGCAGGACATTTGGTTGAGAAAACGAAGTAATAGTTACTGGCGAAGATTGGGGTTGGATGGATGGCTCATACGCTTTTCCCCCGCCGAAAAAGCCGTCAAAGGCCGCAAATACCTTTTTCATACAAAGTGTTTTGAATGGTGAATGAAAAGAAACCCGAAGGGAGCGGTAGCCTGATCTGCAGTTGATTTAAATAATCGGCACTTATCCATTTCAAAAACGCATCGCCTCTCTGGAAAGACATGCAATTGGCGGGCCTGGCTGCATTAAAAGAGCCAACAATCGATTTTTTTGTTTGCGATAAATTTAGTAAATTCTATAATCTACCCAAAGAGCGTTATAAATTTTCCATTACGTCTCTATATCCCTTTCCAATGGGGATAGACACGCCGTTGATCTCGATCATCTCGGCTGTATAGGATTCTATCCTGCGTATGGAAACGATCGTGAAGATCCTGAACGACAGGTTCGGGATTCAGGCAAGGGGTGGCTGCAGCTGCGCAGGTACTTATAGGGAAAGACTATGCTTACGATCCGGTTTGCAATGAATACATTAACAGGAAGCCGGGGAAGTCAAATCTTTCAGTATATTTATAATCATGAAACCCATGATTTTTTTTGCTCTCCTGATCTTCCCGTTCCATGCTTTTTCTCAATCGCAAAGCTACCAGGTCTACGCCCTAAGATTTGCCTCCATGGGTCATCCTTCGCCAATCTCGGACTGGGCCGACCATGCTCCCTCAAATGATAGTATCAACATCGATTTTATGGTTTGGCTGGTCAGGGGGAGCAATGGGAAAAATATTCTTGTCGATGCAGGATTTCTCCCCGATATGATAGATACAGAAGATGCAAAAGAGTTTGCCATCAAAAAGTACGTCCGACCGGACTCCGCCCTGTCGAAGTTGGGACTGAGAGCCGGAGACATTACGGACATCATATTGAGTCACCCCCATTGGGATCACATCGGCGGTATCGGTCTATTCCCGAATGCGCAGATCTGGGTCCAGAAAGAAGATTATAATTATTTTGTAGGCGCCGCCTGGCAAAAGGCCGGGTTTAATGGTGGTTTCAATAAACGGGATGTACGTCTGCTGGTCGACATGAACATGGCACGAAGAGTGACGCTTGTAGACGGTGATAATAAAGAAATTATTCCAGGTATAAAAGTATTCACCGGCTCAAGACACACGTTCAATTCCCAATTTGTATTGGTGGAGACAGGCAAGGATAAGGTCCTTCTTGCTTCCGATAATATCTGGGTCTATTACAGCCTTGAGAACCTGCGCCCGCCTTCCCCCGGCGGCACCTTCGATACGACCGCTTATCTGCAGTCGATGAACAGGATGAAGACCCTGGTGACTAACTCAAGATATATCATCCCGGGGCACGACGCGCGGATCTTCTCCCTATTCCCGGCAATCGCCGAAGGCGTCGTTAAAATTGAATAAATGCATCTACTCTTATTACACGGCGCCCTCGGCGCCGCCGACCAGCTAAAACCCCTTGCCGTTGAGCTGGGAAAGGATTTCACCGTGCATGCTTTGGATTTCTCCGGCCACGGCAGGAAGCCATTCCCCGATAGTCCTTTTTCAATCCCCTTGTTCGCACAGGATGTCCTCACATACATGGATGAGCTACAACTACCCGAGACATCGATCTTCGGCTACAGCATGGGCGGATATGTTGGTATGTACCTGGCCTTGCACCACCGTTCACGCGTAACCAAACTGGCTACCCTGGCGACCAAATTCCATTGGGATCCGGCCATAGCCCAACGCGAAATACAGATGATCAACCCCGAAAAGATCCTGGAAAAGCTGCCGGCCTTTGCAAAAACCCTGGAACAACGCCATCAGCCGAAAGATTGGAAGATGGTATTACAACGTACCGCTGGTCTGTTAAAAGACTTGGGAGACAAGCCGCTGTTAACCATAGATAGTTGCCAAAACATACAAGTCCCGACTTTTTTGATGCTGGGCGACCGGGATAAGATGGTCAGCCAGGAAGAAACAGCCGCCATACATAAGAGCATACCTAATGCCCAATTAACGATCCTGCCCGGAACTCCTCATCCCATCGAGCAGGTGGATACAACCCGGTTAGGTGATCAACTAAGGCGGTTTTTATAAAGGCCGGCTTCTCTTTATAAACATGCAACTACCAATCTGGCCCCTTCCACCTAAAGTATCATACATTCCGCGCGATCATCGGCGCCGCATAATGCGCCAGCGTCATGACAGTCACCTGCGGATTGACCCCCAGACTGGTAGGAAATACGCTCGCATCACATACGAACAGGTTCTCAAAGCCAAAAACTTTTAGCCCTTCGTCGACCACTCCCGTGGCCGGATCATTGCTCATCACATTGCCACCCTGTGGATGTCCGGTCCCCGTCGAAATATCCCGCGAGGATTTGACGTCTTTTCGCAGATTTTCTTTCAGCTCCTCCGTTGTCTTGTACTCATAATAAGTAAATGTATTGGGCATCACCCTCACGGCTCCTCCGGCAGAAAGATATATTTCGGCCGCTTTTTCAAGCGCTTCCATCAGGCTGTCAAAATCGTCTTCCGTCGGAACATAGTTGATATCCCGTCCAAGCAGCCCGGCTGCCTTGACCTCCGCATTCGAGGATGTTCCTACCAGCACCCCCGTACAAGCCATATTCCCATACTCATGCATATTATGGAAATGCTGATCGAACCATCCAGGCATAGCTGTAGATTGGAACATGGGCGGATTATACCAGGTCTCCATAACAAACCGACGATCCCCCGTTTTCAAAAAGTGTGAAATTTGAAGCCCGTCATAGGAATTGATTGGCTGCTTAAAGGCCGCTGTTATCTGCGACCCCAGGTTGAATGCCAACTTCTTCCCTGCGTTTGCAATTCCTAATTTCGACTTTATCAGCAACATGCTCGAAGAGATCGCTCCCGCCGAGGATACGAATGTATTGCCCTTGATGGTCACCTTCCGGCCGCTCTTGAATTGACCGGTCAGCGAAACGATCCGGTTGCCTTTTTTGTTGAACCCCACGCCCTCACAGCCGGCCAGGATCTGCAATTTATCGGGGTAGCGTTGCTGGGCTTGGGGCAAAATGGTGTCCAGCATCGATAATTTTCTTCCAAACTGGCACCCGATATTGCAATAGCCGCAGCCCAGACAGCCATCGATATTCGCCATGACAGAGTCCAGTTGGGGCTTACCATATCCCATTTTCTCACAGGCAGCAGAGAAAAGGCTTCCTCCCGGGTTGAGATATTTCTCATTGGTCATAGTAGGCGTATGGGCCACATGCATCATGCTATAAACCTCCTTCATGGACTGTTCGTACCTTGGCCGGTCGATGCCAATGCCCATTTCATTGATCCATTTATCTAAGATATAATCTGGTGTCTCAAAGCAGACCGCATTATTTACGACGGTCGACCCTCCGACACAGCTGCCCTGAAAGACCTGGAAACGGAAATCACGGGACAGCTGCAACGCTCCGTCCGCATACAGACGTGACACCATGTCCACTTCGTCGTCATTAAAGGTAGAAGGGAGCTCCAGCTCGCCGCGTTCCACTAAGAGGACCTTCCGCCCCAATCCCACAAGCTGATGGGCCAGGATCGAAGCCCCCGCACCCGAACCTACGATCACCACGTCTGCCGTGATCTCGCCGGTGGTTATATCCGGCTCCGTCATCACGCGGAGCGAGGCGCTTTGCGAATGATTGGTGGGGAATTGGGCAAGGCGCTCCCCGATATCCTTTCGGTCGTTGAATGGAGTATATCCAATGCTTTTATGCACCCGTTTATCGCTGTAGTAGCCCATATAGCACAGCTGTTTCGACATCCTGATAGCCGCCTGGGTAAGCTGCACATACCAATCCGGCAGCATCCTGTATTGTGACGCCGTCAGGAATCGTTTCTTTAAAAAATTAAGCCTGTCATCCGGCAGCATCTGGCTTAATGGAACATGAAGGGATAGCAGGGGATAGAACTCCATTGATGTCAGCACCACTTTCATCACCCATTTTGATCTGGCTTTGAACTTCCATAGATAGTTGTCGACATTCATGGCTACTTCCACGGGGAGGATTTGCAGCACTTCAGACCTGCTGTCTCCGGCAATACAAACTTCCGCCAGGGCTTCCAATGTCTGAAATTGGCGGACCGACAGATATTTGAGCGCATAACGTGCCCGTTCAGCCGCGCCAAACAACAACCAAACGATCACCAGTAGGGCAGCATAGACGGCTGTCTTAGCCCAATAAGGCATATCCCCCTCATGAGGATCCATGGCCCGTATCCAGTTGATAGCGGACCAGATCACCCCGATCACAAGGAACCCGATCAGCAGCCGCAAAAGGATGCTGAAACGACGAATATCTCCTATAACCATTGCCAGGAGCAGCGTAAGTACGGCACCCTGGGGGAACGAATGGTTCGCCAGCAACGCAAAGCCTTGGAACGCAAATCCTTCCATAAAGGCCGGTGTCCATTTCGGGAAAACATGGAAAAGGAGGATCAATAGGGATATTAAAAGCAGAAATTTCAAAAATGTCCGCAGGCGTTTCTCGGCAAGGACCAATGAAGGATTCATAATAGGCAAATTTTGTAGGATTTAATGATAGGGCAATATCACCAGGGCAGATACCGGATCTTATAACGATGCCCCAGGATAAAATAGCAATAGAACACGTTGAAACTGTCCGAAAAATGAAGATAGGCCTTGCAAAGCATCAGACTATTGTCGCCCTCATTCGGACAAACGACAAAATCCTTGATCACCGAGAAAAAAATAAGGTACCATTTGTGGAACGGCACTGTATAATCAAAAGTAGCCAGCTGCAGATAAGGGGTGGATAATTTCGTGGTGGGCTGGTCTTTTGCATACGCGGTCTTGAAATAACCCAATTGGTTCGGACGTACCTTGTGCAGCCCGGATTCCCATTGCCCCAGGAAACCCTGGCCGTCCTGGACCACCGTCTCATTAAATCCGTAATTCAGACCATCCTTCTTGTAGAACCCTTTTTTGAATTTGATCCCGGACAGGCGCCCGATCCATTCATGGTTCCAGCCGCAGTAAATATAGCCGTTCAATTCTTCCAGGTCCGGCGGGGTTCCGGTACGGAGGATATTTTCAAGGGTCGCCTTGTCAGCCTGAGCCAGTGATTCGTAGGTCCATTTTTGAGTCATACCTGAAGAGTTTTCTGGTTAATAATTAAACTATGTTATTTGACGGCATCCTTTTTCCAGGATGTGTCCGCTATCAATCCGTTATTGGCAAGCACTTTCCGGAGGTCCGGCTCCAGCCCTGAAGCGACAGAGTCCTGCTTGATCCTGGCCGTCACCAGGTCATACACATGCTGATCCGGAATGTCATGGACCTGTTTGGCAATGATGGCCACCATACGCAGATATTTCTTCCTGTTTTGCCATACAAGAAATATGATCACCGCCGCGATCGCCCCAATAGTGATAAGCAGCCATGTTGCATGCTTGTTCACGAATGAGAGATCCCCCTTAAGTTGCGGATTGATATCCGTCCGGAATCGCTCTGATATCCTATGCATGGCGCTGTCCACAACATGGATGACAGCCGTATCGATGATCTTGACAAGGGCCGAGTTTGTTTTGGGACCCAGCAGCTCATCGCGCATCACGCCAAGCCTGTTCTTTGTATTGTTACTGAGTACTTCCGCCAATAATTGACTGAACCCATCCCTCATCTGTAATACATCCCTCTTGGTCTTCCCGACCAGGACACCCTGCAGGCTATCCATGTTCATCCTCATCTTGCTGCCGGTAAGCGTTTGGATCAGCGAATCGGCCCAGACCAGTACCTTTCGATTAAGAAGGCTGTCTTCCAGCGTCCTCGTCCTGAGATTAAGAGAATCGCTGAAATTGGTGAGAATGGAATCAAGCAATAGAGATACTTTCCTCCTCGTTGCAGGGTTAGTCAATTCATTCATCGCCCCTGCCACCAGTGTCCGGCCGATGCTGTCCGTTTGAGTGGACACCCCTTTCGTTAGATCGTGCCCTATCTTTTCAAAGGAGCAGCTCTCGAAAAGGAGAATTGCCATGGTGAGGATCACCATTATATATAGCAAAGGGGTCTTCATATTCTCTATTTTAAGTTCCTACTTTTTGTCCAGCATGATCAGTGGGTCTTCGCGCAAAGCATCGTCGTTCCATCGGAAAAGATCGCAAGGCTTTACATTGCCTGCATCATCGGTCTCGAGATGCAGAAAAGTATACGTCCTGTCCAGTCGTACGTCCGCGGCGTCCATTTCAAAAACAGGGATCCAGGTGCCCGTATTACAATATCTTCGCCCTTTGCCTCGTATGGTCCCCTCGCTGATCTGTTCGGGATCATGGGTATGCCCGAAAGTCACCAGCTGTAATTGAGGGTTATCCGTAAAGATGCGACTGGCGTTTGGGTATAGGGTTGACGGTGCGGAAAGCTGCAGCATGGCGACCAGTCTTCCTATCAAATAGGAAAGCGCCAGGAATAAAAAATTCTTCAATTCCGACAGAACGGATTGCCATACCCCCGGCGACGAATCCGTTCCTAAGGACCCTCCTGACTTAAGGATACCCGGGAAACCTTTGTACAGGGCAAATAGCGTAATAGCCAGTGGAATGACGACAATAAGCAAAAATTGGAACAAATACCTCAACGCATAGCCATATTGCTTTTTAGGAATGATCTTTATCGTAAAAGGGATATAACTAAATAATAGTTGCAAGGCGAGGGGAAACCTTTCCCTTAATAGGAGCGCAAGGACGTTTTGTCGCGGCCTGACTTCGTCTATATGTGGATACGCAAGCTCGATCCGGTTGATCAAATACCTGTTGAAAAAAGATCCAAAAGGAAGGTTCAGCTGCGAATCCCCTTTCAGGACCGGAGGCCCGTCGACACAGGTGAAGTTTTCATACCGATGACCATGTTCGATATATATTTTTCCATCGATCACCAAGCTGTCATCGATAAAATGCGTTTGCGGGTTAACTACTTTGGCAAGCACTTCCTCGATATGGCCGTTCTCACTGGAGGCAAGACGCTGTGCAAGCAAATAACGTAAGCAGCTTCTTACCAGTTTCCAATACCATTCCAGGTCATGATTGCCCTTGGTAATAATAAGCTCATTCCCTTCCCGCAGCCACAACGCAAGCCTTTTAAAGAACAGGGGATGTCCGGATGCACATATATACAATTTCCACACCGATTTGAAGTCATCTGTCCGGAGGCCATATTTCACCTCTTTTGCAGAGATCGAAGACTTCAGCTGATCGATGGGGATCGATGATCCAAGGTCGTCCAGGATCTGTTTCCATGTCTCAAAATCATTCTGCGTGGTAGGGATATTCCTTATCCTCAGAAAGTCGACAAGGTCGCCATTGATAATAAGCAGGCCCTTTTTATTTTGAGATAATTTTTTCTCAAGATGATCCAGAAAACGTACAAAAGAGCTATCTGCAAAAAAGTTTTCCGTGCCATCGTAATTGCCGTTGCTATTCATTCCGGCGGCAAGGTGTAAATCACTGATTATAAAGATCTCTTTCCCGTCAGAGGAGATCTCTACCAGTTTTTCCCCATAGGGGATCTGTTCGGGGCCAAGCAGTACAGTAGAAACAGGCATTGAAAAATCATTTATTTACATAAAATGTCTTTTCCCTCAACCGTGTTCGGGCTTTATAAAGCATACGCTTCAATTGCTACTCAGCGATAACCGTCAGTGACAAGTGATAGTGTTCATGAATTCATCAGGATGGATAAGTCCAGGAGAGGCGCCTTCGGGTCATTTACAGAAAATCCTATCTATGGTCTATATTTATAAGAGACTAAGGTATTAAATAAATGTGACATCAAAATACCTCAAATAGGGGGGGTATTTATATTGCGGACTTTATTAAGCCTCCTTCCACCCGGATCGCAGCGCCATTCGTGGCGGATGCCAACGGGCTCACCAGGTAGGCCACCATATTAGCCACCTCTTCCGTAGTGGCAAAACGTTGGATCAGCGAGGTGGGACGGTATTGTTGGAAGAATTTCTTTTCCATTTCATCGAAGCTTACATTATCCTGCTTCGCCAGGCTGGTTACAAAATCACCCACACCCCTTGACTTGGTGGGACCAGGCAACACGGAATTGACGGTTACATTTGTTCCCCTGGTCAATTCCGCCAATCCCCTGCTGATAGAAAGCTGGGCGGTCTTGGTCATGCCGTAATGGATCATCTCGTCAGGAATGAAGACGGCTGATTCGCTGGAGACAAAAATGATCCTTCCCCAGTTCTTCTTCAACATGGCGGGAAATAGCTGTCTTGCAAGACGGACACCGCTCATTACGTTCACATCGAAAAAACGGAACCAGTCCTCATCCGGGATATCCGTGAAAGCCTTGGGTTCAAAAATGCCTACATTATTGATGAGAATATCAATTGGAGGTAATTGTTCCAACAGTCTTGAAACATCATCCTTATTGCCAAAATCCGCTGGGATGCCTGAGACCCGCGCATCTGGAAAAGATTTTTTCAACGTAGCGACGGTTTTTTCCACGGCCTCTTTTGTGCGGCCATTGATGAGCACAGCGGCATTTTCTTTTGCCAGGACTTCGGCGATCGCCAGTCCAATGCCTGCTGTTGAACCGCTGATAAAGGCGGTTTTATCTTGAAGTTGCAGATCCATTTTAAAGATATTAATGCTGTTTTATAACGAAAATTACCGCCTTTTGTTCATTTTTGCATACCTCCGGTCTTAAGTACGCACCCACTACTCGTTACTTATCTTATGCACTGATAAATTATCGAAATAAATGTATCCGTCAGTGGCTGATTTCCAATAATCCTCGCTGCCGCCGCGGAAAGTGCTGAGGCATATACGCCCGATCAGCCTTTTACTATCATTCGTAGTCCAGCGGATATTCCTGTCCAGGATCACTGCGCCGTCAATCGCAACCTGCACATGCCCGTCAATGTTACTGCCGGTATTACTTTTAATATACTGGTGAACATGATACCAATGACCTCTAACCAGACTGCCGGAGGAAGGATAGGTCTTATCAAACGTGTCTCCATATTCAGTAGACTGATCTTTATAATACAGATAGGGTTGAAAGAATACACGGCCCGCATCTGTTTGATACCACGTCAAACGTAAGCTGCCGCCATTACCATCCCATCCGGGATCACCTCCTGAATTGCCATCACCCACTAAAAAGCCAAATCCGATCTTGCCGCCCCTGCTAAAATCGAATTGACTGTGGAACTTTACATCAAAATCCATTTCATACTCGGAACCATCCGATATATCTATTTTGGCAATAATGCCGCCATCTCCGGATAGCGCATCCTTCAATAGTTTAATTCTGAAATAGCCTTCCGATATGAAGGTGCGGCTGTCATCCCACCCGGTTATATTGCCGAAATCGGCCGCTGCCGCCGCACTGGTGTAAACGCCAGTGGGATAGTTATCCCAGTCTATAGCCCAGGTACTGTTAATGGAATTGAGTGTAACTGAAGCCCCATCGACAGTTTTTACAGGAAGTGCTGATGCAGAAGTTGTAAATTCTTGTTTTTTGCAGGAAGTGATCAATACACTCAGTGATGCCGACAGCATACATGTTAATACTAAGAGCCTATACATTGTTTTCATTTTAAGGTTTATAATACAAAAGCTTGAGCTGACCGTGTAAAATACCCGTTTGTACTTAAGATCCAATAACTCTTTTTCTGACCCGGTCAGTATCGACGCCGGCAAGTCTCATTTTTTGTTCTGCCGCGTCTTCAATCTGCTTCTTTAATTCAAACAATGTTTCATCAAAAAGAACATGCTTGTCCATCATATAGCACATATCATATTCAATTTCTTCCCACGTGGAAAGATCAGCATGATTATGTTGTAGCTGAACCTCCAGCTTATCTAATGCATTGGCTACTTTAGCTTCGTATGTGTCTTTATTTTCAAATTCATAGAACAGATCATAAATTTCCTGGCCATTAGTGTCTTCTAATGCCGAGCGTAGATTTTCAATGGCTTGCTTTTCCCTTTCTATTTTCTGGATCTTAATGCTGGGATTGCGCAAAACGTCCAGGGCCGAAACATCCTTTGCCTCAGCCTCGACCAGGTCATGGATGATGATCATTTTCAGCAGGCGGACAGTATCCACCTTTTGTTTTAACAAAGGTTCTATCAGCACGGCCATTAATGACATTCTCCAGGTGTGTTCGGCAACGCTTTCTTGCCTTCCGATGGAAGTATAACTATGACGAAGCTCAAATTTCAATCGCTCCGCAAGTGTGAGGACTATTAAGATCGAAGTGATTTCTCTTTCCATATTGGAAGTTACGAAACAGTCTCCGTCTAGCTCCCCGATCCGGGAAAAATAGCTAAATTCCCGCTAACCGGAAATTATCGAAATAAACAAGCCGTCTACTCGTTTAAGGATATCCGTGACCACTAAATCGCACCTCTTAACTCTAGCTATATGAAAAAGACCCTGACCTTTGCGCTCTTATGCATCTCCATTTTTAGCATATATTCCTGCCATAAAGATGGCGCTGCCGGCGCCGGACCGGAGGGAATAAAGCCTGATCTGACGGTGAAAACCACTTGCTCCATATCCGGCTATGTTACGGATGAGTCCGGAAGCCCCGTTTTTTCCGCAGAAATATTTGCAGGCGACCGCCGAACGACCACCGATGAGTTTGGATATTTTACGTTCTCCAACGTTTCTCTACCGCAGGTAGCCGGCCTTATAAAAGCGACTTCCAGCGGATTCTTCAATGGATACAAGACATTTATTCCCCAAACCAATAAAGAGACGTTCTTGCGAATAGGACTGCTGACCAAAAAAGAGGCCGGCACGATCGATGCGGTTTCCGGAGGAGAAGTGACAACCGCCGAAGGTGGCAAAGTCATCATTCCGGCGAATGGAGTTGTGACCGCTTCTGGCGGAGCCACCTACACCGGACAGGTGCATATCAGCGCCAGGTGGCTGAATCCCGCGGATGCCAGCAGCCTGCAATTAAGCATTCCCGGGGACGGGCGCGGCACAGCCAGTGACGGCTACCTGAAAGCATTGAAGTCCTATGGCGTAATGGCCGTTGAGCTCACCGGCGCCGGTGGCCAGTTGCTGCAGATCGCCCCCAATAGATCAGCCTCCCTCACCATTCCCATTTCTAGTGGTTTGTCGGCAGCTGCACCCGCTTCTATTGCCCTATGGTCGTTTAACGACAGCACGGGACTGTGGAAGCAGGAAGGGTCAGCTGTAAAAAATGGAAGTGTATATTCTGCAACCACATCCCATTTCTCTTTCTGGGATGGGGCAGAAGGTGCTTCTCTCGTGAACTTCAAGGCAAAGATCGTGGATGCTTCGTCCCATCCTTTGGCAAACGTACCCGTTACCATTGATTTCGCAGGCGCCCCATTAAATGCAGGTTATGGTCGTTTTGGATACACCGACGCCGATGGGAACGTCACCGGCGCCGTATTTGCGAATAGTAACCTCGTCTTCCAGGTATTGACGCCCTGCGCTATCGCCGCATATGCGCATCCGTTTACGACAACCGCGGCGGACATCGACCTGGGACAGATGACGGGTAATATGGGACAAAACACCGTCACGCTCAGTGGTACTGTCTCCAACTGCAGCCAGCAGCCGGTCACCGATGGGTACATACAAACCTACGACCATGGATTTTATAACAGGATCCCCATCAATAATGGTCATTTCACCTTTACCGGGGTGGCTTGTACGAATCTTGGAGTAAATATGGTAGCGATCGATAATGCCGCACACCAGCAGGGACAACCACAGACGGTGACCTTGACACCAGGAACCAACGACCTGGGTGCGCTGACTGCCTGTGGCGCCAGCACCATTGGAAGCCTCAGCTTTACGTTAGATGGTGTAACGACTACTATAACAGAGCCCACAGTCGCTATTGGAGGATATTTCCTGGAGCCCGCATCGGACACCGCTACAAACAGATGGACGCAGATTGTGACGCTCACTGACGGCCCCGATCATACCCAACAGATAGCTTTTCAGTTTGACGGCGGAAAGGCCATCGGAGAAGCGCACCATCTGACAGAAGTGTTTTCTCCTAAGTTTTCTGGCGGCAGAGGCTACTGGCCCGTACCCATTACATTGAATATCTCCGAATACAGTGAGATCGGTGGTTTTATCAGTGGGACTTTCAGCAATCAGTTGATCGACTTTGACAACGCTGGAGTACATAATTTCAGCTGTACTTTCCGGGTGAGAAGATATAAATAGGCCGGGATGGCCCTCAATGAAAAAGGGTATTATTTCACTGTATTGATGTTTGGACTTTTCGCTGTGATATCCGTACAAAAAAGCGTACGGGACAGATTGGAAGGGATCCCTGTTACGGACATATACTATGGACTAAGCTGGTTCTCGACTATTCTTTCAATTATCCTCCTGGTAATAGGGTTGTGGAATGCCACGCTCTTACCAAGCGAAAAAGGTTTTTATGCCTTCGCTTTTATGCTCGCATTGTTCGGAGCCATCGCCGTTCAGAAGAATGTCCGGGATACAGCGCAGGCAACAAAAAAGGACGATAATTAGTCTCCCCCACGCCGCCGGACGCAATAGTCCGGCGGCTAATATCAACCCCCAAACCTCGCCCCCAGCGTTACTCCCCAGGTCGCAGGATCCCCCAGGTGGTAAGCCCCAAAATCGTAGGCATAAGAAATATATTTCCTATCGCCGATGTTCCTTCCCCATACAGCAAGCTCAAGCCGCCGCAGGCCTACCCCACAGCGCATATTATAAATAGAGTAGGGGGATTGCCGCATCGTGTTGCCCAGATCGAAATAGGTCGTTCCCATCATTTTCCATTCGCCGCGGACAAAGGCCCGCACACCACCGCCGAAGGTAAGTCCATACTGAACAGCTAACAGGGACGTAATGTCCGGTGTAAACAGCTGACGTTTGCCGGCCAGGTCCACGGCGCCGCCATTCTGAGATAGCTTCAGTGTTTGGTATCGGCTATGCGTATATCCAAAATTATAAACGATTTCCAACCCTTTAAAAGGCGTCGCGGAAATCTCGGCTTCCCCACCCCAATTGTCAAGCCGGCCTGTATTCCTCATGACAGTGATCGCTTCGGGGAGAATAAGCGTTGGCACCTGCGCATCATTGATATGGGTGAAAAAAACATCGGCATTTACCCGAAGCGCTCCGGACAACAAAGAATTTTTCACACCTAGTTCGTAGTTGCTGCTATACTCTGGCCGGAAACCCGCCAGTGGAGGCTGCAAAGGGTTGAAAGACAGCTGTGTCAAACCTCCTGTACGGAATCCCCGGCTATAGACGGCGTATAAGATTGAATGATCCGCCACCTGGTAATCCAGCGCCAGTCGCGGCGAAAAAGCATGAAAAGACACCCGCCCCGACGTATCGGGAATTACTACAACAGGCGTAGGGTCAGGATCATGCTGATATTCACCCTGGACATCTTCCCACTGATGTTCATAGTCATACCGTAATCCGGCTGTCAGATTGGCCTTGCTGGAAATGGCATAGCTCAACTGTCCATAGAAAGCCATTCCCCATTTATGGTTCTGCGTGGTATTGATCGTGGAGAAAAGAGAATCGCCTGCACCCAGTAAGTTGGCGTCGTTACCATACCGGGTAGCCTGCTTATTAGGCTGATCCTGGTAGAACCAATAAGTGCCGGCTGTCCATTTGATACCGGAAGAGGTAGCTGAAGAGAATTGAATATCTCCTGTCAACGCTTTTATATTGTTCCAGCGCTTTCCATAATTATTAATGACCGAAATAGCATCCAAAGGAGAAAAGTCGCCGTCGATCGGCTCCTGGTAGTACCGGTAATTCTTCTGGTATGAGGTCTGTGATTTGAAATTGAACCCACGGCCTTTATACCCGGCCGAAAGAGAAGACTGGAAAGTATTGTCCACCATGGTCGTCTTCGCATTCTGATCCAGCTTGAAAGGTTGCTCAAAGACCACGAAAGGATCAGCGACAAGGGGGAAGGCCCCATGGTTGCGATTGTTTCGATGTTTGACATTCAGATCCAGCGTCCAGCGTGGACCCGCCACGTACTTTAGATAGTAGTTGCCCGTGAAGCAGCGCTGCTTGTCATAAGAAGAGCCATCAAATTCATTGGTATAGTAGCCATTGCGTCCTTCATACAGACCCGCAACACCCATAAAGAGTTTATTCCTGACAAGGGGAGCCCGGAAGGCTGCTGAATACCTTTGCAGCCCGTAATTTCCCGTACTGCCTTCCGCAAAGCCGCTGACCTGGTTCGTAGGCTGTCGGGTAATAATGTTCAGCACACCGCCCATGGCATTGCGACCATACAAAGTGCCTTGCGGACCCCTGAGTATTTCGATCCGCTGAATATCGAACAAGGAAGGAATATAGGTGTCCAGCCCGAACTGATTAATGCCGTCGATATAAACGGCTACCGAGGGATCATAGGAGGTCGACGTAATCCCCCGAATGGAAATGACATCTCTTCCATCACCCGGATCGGCGGCATAGAGTCCCGGAACGATGCCCGATATATCCTTATTATTCCAAAGCCGGAACTGCTGCACCTGCGGAGCGGTAAAAGCTGTCACCGCAATGGGAACCTTTCCCAACGGCTCTTCTCTTTTCTGTGCTGTGATCACTACCTCGTTCAGCGAGGCCGCCGAATCCACGGATTGCGCATACACCACAACGGAAGGCATCCATAAGCAGAAGATCAAAACAATTCGACTATTCCAAAACATGTAGTTCTATTAGCGATTAAGCAATCGGATATACCAGGAGGCAACAGGAACATCCTGTGCTTCCGGATCCTTTTTCGTGCCCACAATATACAGATTATGCCACCCGCCATCATTCACCGCCTGTACTGGCGCTACTACTGTCTGGACAAACCCCTTTCTATCGGTGGCAGCCCTCGCAGCGTTCCCGCTGAATTCGAGATCGGCGATCTTCCTGCCCGTGGCAGAATCCATACGTACTTCCATATGATAGGCCGGGCCGGGATGACCGTTCCAGGTAATGCTCAGCTCGGCACGTACGATCCCCGTCAGGTCGAGATGGTCCCGGTGAAAGGGGCCTTTCATAGAGGACCTGCCATGAAAGGATAGTTTTGCATTACGGAGAGAGGCCGATCCCATGCCCGTCAGCGGACGAATATTGTCCCCTCCTTTATTCGTGAAAGAAGCGGAAATAGTCAGGACGCCATTATCCTTGATGGGATGATGCATCGTAGGGTCAACCATCCCGGTCGCAGGCAGCGATTTGATGGCAGACTCTGTACCAGAAAGCGTTTTCATCCATGCGATCATCTGCCTGAGGTCTTCTTCTTTCAGGTTGGGATGTGCGGGCATAGCTACTTCGCCCCAGTTACCGCTGCCGCCTTTCACCACTTTTTGCATTAGCTTGGAGACCATCTCCGGATCCTTCGCATAACGTTTGGCCACGTCGGTAAATGATGGTCCGATGGATTTCTCATCCACCTTGTGACAGGTCTTGCAATCAAGGGACAGCATGATATTTTTGCCTTCAAACGCTCCGCTTAGCACCTGGTGACCCTGGGAAGAGGCGGCCTTATCGGATCCTTCCGTATAGTCCGCCGATACTATCAGACCTTTCATATCCTTAACTCTTCCGGTATTCGCCGGATCATCGACAGCCACAGCATAGGCCGCCGGCTGACCTTCAAAATAGAAGCTGCGATTGCCTTTTATCTGCACATTCACCGTAGGGATGACATTGCCCGCATAGACGCTGAGAACATTACTTTTTGTAGCGGCATGCTGCGCATCCATCACCGTCACAGAAAGGGCATAATCACCTCCCTTTGTGTAGATATGGTCGAGCATTGGGGCCGACGTTTCCTGGGTCCCGCCATCACCTGTATCCCAAATATATTTCAGCGAGTCTTTCTCATGATCCTTCGCCTTTACAGATAGGTGCACTTTCATTGGCAGCAGCCCCGAGATCTTGTCTACTTTAAAGCTATCGACAACAGGGGCGATATTACCCTTGTTGAAGTCGATACGGGAGATCCCGGCATCCGGGTTCTTTTGAAACCAGCCATTGCCATATTCAAGGAAATATAGCTTACCGTCCGGTCCCAGCTCCACATCTATAGGCGCATTGAATTTGGTGTGCTCAAGGAAAGGTTCCATATTATCAAGATCACCGTTCTGGCGCATCGTCACCATCTTGAACCATCCCCTTACCCAGTCGTACATGAGGAATTTTCCATTGTAGTAGTCCGGCAGCCGGGTGCTGTCCGGGTATAGGTCCGAATAGAACACAGGTCCTGCCATGGCGCATCTGCCCCCGCTGCCCAGCTGGGGGAATTCATCTGATAACCCATACGGATACCACGCATAGGCCGGCTGCGCAGGAGGAAGGTCCCGGAGACCGGTGTTATTACGGGATTCATTAACAGGCTTCGCCGGATCAAACAGAGGCCCATTGACCCCTGTCTCATAGTTGTGGAGATGATAGGGGTAATTATTGCCAACGAACAATGGCCATCCGAAAAAGCCGGCCTTCCTGGCCTGGTTAACCTCGTCATAGCCCCTGGGGCCACGGGTATCCAGGCTGTCCTGGTTGGCATCGGGCCCTACTTCTCCCCAGTATAGATAGCCGTTTTTCTTATCCACCGTAATGCGATAAGGATTACGATCCCCCATTATATAGATCTCAGGACGGGTTTTAGCTTCTCCCTTCGAAAAAAGATTGCCTTCGGGTATATCATAGGTGCCGTCCGGATTGATCTTGATACGGAGGATCTTGCCCCGTAGATCATTGGTATTGCCCGCGCCCCGTCGGCTGTCGTATTGAAGATGGCCGGGCCTGTCGTCAAGAGGAGCATACCCATGACTGGGATACGGGGTATTGGGTTCGTCAAAAGGAGTGGAATTATCCCCCGTAGACACGAAAAGCGTATTGTTCGGTCCAAAGGCGATGGAGCCGCCCGTGTGACAGCATATCTCCCTTTGAGATTGCACCTCCAATATGACCTTCTCCGATTTCCGGTCAATGCTGTCATTGGACAAGGTGAATCTTGACAAACGGTTTACCGAAGTATCGATGGGACTGTAATAGACGTAGACAAAATGATTTTTGGCGAAGTCCGGATCAGCCTGAACACCTAATAAACCTTCCTCAGCATTGACATTCGGTGTATGCTGCGTTTTAAAATATACGTCCAGAAATCCGGCTTGGGTCACCTGTTGGGTGGTGTGATGATACAGCATGAGCTCTCCCCGTCGCTGCACCACCAGGATATCAAGATTGGGAAGGATCGTCATTTCCGTGGGCTCGAAGAAGACGCCTTGTACGAGGTTTGCTTTGGAGAACCGTTCTGCTTCCGGTACACGGAGGGCTGTCGCTTTTTTGTAATCCAGCTCAGAATTCTTACCAATAGCATATCGGATACCTTCAGCCAGCAGATGCAAGGAGGCTGTATCGATCAGGGGAGGTAGAGAGTCCGTATACCAGGCTCGTCCGCCTTCATATGCGTGGGTTGTCGTAACCGACCGGCTGCTGTCATCCACCCCGATCATCCGCCTGTACCATCCCCATTCATATTTCGAGGTCGTGGCCGACCGGACGCCGGCATAGCCGCCCCCGGCCTGTATATACCGCTCGAGATCGGCCTGCCCATAATTATCAAGTGCATTACCCGGGGTATTCAGGAAGACAACTGCCGAGTATAATGTAAGGCTGTCTTCAACGAACCGCGTACTGTCTGAAGTTGTGTCTACCAGCCATTCATTTGTCTCTGCCAGCTTCTGCAGCGCCTGGAAATCAATGGGAGCCATCGCCGAAGCAGCACCCGCAGCGCCTTTGCTGAAGATCAGCACCCGCGGCTTGCCCGGACGGCTATGATTACAACTAAAAAGGACGAACAGCAAAAAGAGGAAGGACAGGGGGGAAAGCAATCGCCAGGCAATGTTCATAATTGTTGACTGTTGTGAGTTATTTGCATAGGTACTGATTTTTTATTTTACCAAGGCCGATTCCCGCCCAAATTAGGACCAATGGCCTGCTGACAAAAAAAATGTCGATATTTAGCATATAAAAAAAACACACTATGATCCAAGTTCACGACATTTTTGTCTGCAAACCCGGCAATGCGTCCAAACTGGCAAAGAAATTTAAAGAGGCCATGACCGGCGCCACCGAACTGATAAATATCCTGACGGATATGACAGGACAATATAACAGGGTAATAATGGTGACCCAATACGAGAACCTCACCGCATACGAAAAGAACTGGGACAAGTACAAAGAGGACACCGAGGCGATGAAGAAAATGGAAGCAGCCATGGCAGGATATCAGGACATGTACCTCACCGGGTCTCGGGAGATCTACCAGATCTGGTAGTACCTGCCCTTATTCCCGACCCTCCAATTTCAATGTCTCGATGTCCTGGCCTTCAAAAGTCAGGTTGACGGAGCGCCTTCCTCCGGGCCTTGTCCGGTGCGGAGTATTTTTTGGGATCGTAAATAATTGGCCGGGCAATAGCTCGATCGTTGTGGTATCCAGGTCGATGAATATCGATCCTTCCATTACCAAAAAGCTTTCGTCGGAGTTCGGATGCAAATGCCAGAAATATGGTTCCGTCATTACACTTATTCTCACTACATGGTCATTTACCGTAGCAAGAGGAAAGTTGGCATAAGATTGTATTTCGCCGGTCAGTTCATGAATATCTGCTACAGTGAGTGCCGGAATATTATCAAATTTCATACAGAAAGATATTTCTCTTTTATAATTTCCAGATGATGCAGTTCATGACCCGCGAGGTGATAGAGCAGCCCGCGCACACTGGATACATTGTTATTGGCCGTACCCTTTCTGCCGAAGCGGAGAGCCCGGTAAGCATAGATCCTTTCATCATCGATGATATGGACCAGGACCTCTTTGATAGTCCATTTACCCGGCGCATAAACATAGTTCCATTTTTCATCTGGGATCCCGGAGACGAGTTGCCCGGTCTTTGCTACCTGATCTCTCATATGTTGCAATATCCTGCCGTCGTCGGGCAGCCATTTTATATACATCGCCGCATACGCCGGGTACTCATCAGCATTGGGTTTTGAGATCTGTATGTCTTTTTTACTCATGTTTATAGATAATTCAGTTTGACAAATTTATCTCATTTATTGCCTTGCCCCCTGAAAAGAAAGACACTCGTAACCATCATTACAAACGCAGTCCCCCAATGGATAAGCAAATGCGGCACATCGCTCGCGCCATTATTGACCAGCACGATCACCCCATCTGTCAACGGAACAATGATAGCCGTAGTAAACACCCAGGCCGCGACAGATCGCATCCGCATCCATAATAAAGGCAGCAGCACCATGCCGGAAAAAATGTCCCTGATACCCTTGATCCTTCCGTAAGCCAGGTCATGCCCATCCGCAAGCGAGATGCCAAATCCTTCTGCCCCAGCCGAAGGCGCCACGATAAATCGAACCCCCACGAAAATAATCCCAAGCGCTAAAAACAGCGTAACCCAATAACTTACGCTACGCAGACCCCATTCTTTTGCATGATTTTGTGTTTTCATCTTATTTTGATTTAATAACACAAATCTCCAGATAAAGAATTGCCTGTTTATTCACCTGGGTTAATTACCGCTTTCCGGCGATACGCTTCCGGATCCGGCTTAAAGAAGGCGGCTTTACGCCTATATAGCTGGCAATGTAATATTGAGGTATACGCTGTCCGATATCCGAATAGGAAGCTAAAAATTCCCGGTACCGTATCTCCGGCGGATCGTTATACATGCTGGTGATCTGCCGGATTGCGGCTATAAACACCTGTTCTATTACCAGGCGGCCAAACCGCTCCCCATGTTCCAGTTCCCGGTACAACTGCTGCAGATTGCGATAGCTGATCATATAGACAACGGTAGTTTCAAGCGCCTGTATACTCCTGGCCGAAGGCTGCTGTGGCAAAAAACTTTCATTGTCGCATATAAACGCACCTTCCGTACTAAAA
>Ga0163162_10001341_pt1 | contig 22917 bp, 20 predicted proteins | sample S55metaG_FD_115310 | JGI IMG/M metagenome (GOLD analysis project Ga0163162, IMG submission 115310) | Switchgrass rhizosphere microbial communities from Kellogg Biological Station, Michigan, USA - S5-5 metaG | ecosystem: Host-associated > Plants > Roots > Rhizosphere > Soil | place: USA...
CTGCCCGATGCGATCTTCGTGATTGACGTGCGCAAAGAAGAGATCGCAGTTGCGGAAGCAAACAAACTCGGCATTCCGGTGTTCGCCGTTGTCGACACGAATTGCTCGCCGGAAGGCATCGATTATGTCATCCCAGGCAACGACGACGCGCTGCGCGCTGTGCGACTGTTCGCTTCCCGAATCGCTGACGCGGTTCTGGAAGGACAGCAGATGCTGACCGAGGGTGGAGCGACGGGCGGCAGCTCAGAAGAGGGCGGCGAAGAACGATCTGAAGCGGCGGCAACGATCGAAGCCGAAAGCGCCGGTGAAACTACGTCGGACGAAGAGCCTTCAACCGAAGCCACCTCGTCAGACACCCCTGATGCCGGAACGATATCGGAAGAACCAGAGAATGCGGAGGTCGTCGCCGCAAGTTAATCTGAACAAGATTTAAGTCAATCGGCGAGCGCAGCCTTCCGAAAGCGGACATCCGCCGGGCTGCGCGTTTTAATGAAATAAAGAGGAGCAGATAAGCAATCATGGCAGAAGTAACCGCAGCAGCGGTCAAAGCGCTGCGCGAGAAAACCGGCGCCGGAATGATGGAGTGCAAGAAGGCGCTAATTGAAGCCGATGGCAACGAAGAGCGTGCCAACGAAATTTTGCGCGAGCGTGGTCTCGCGTCGGCGAAGAAAAAAGAAGGACGCGTCGCCGCTGAAGGTGTGGTGGGTTCGTACATTCACATGGGCGGGAAGGTTGGAGTGTTGGTCGAAGTGAATTGCGAAACGGACTTCGTCGCGCGCGGCGAAGAGTTTCAGCAATTGGTGAAGGACATCGCGATGCACATCGCCGCGGCTGAACCGCGTTATGTGTCTCGTGATGAAGTCACTTCCGGCGTGCTCGACAAAGAGCGCGACATCGCGCACGCGCAGGCGAAGAATGATCCGAAAAACGCGAACAAGCCTGCACAGGTGATCGACAAGATTGTCGAAGGCCGCCTGAACAAGTTCTACGAGGAATTCGTTTTGCTTGACCAGCCGTTCATCAAAGCGCCGGAGACGACTGTCGGCGAGTTGCTGACCGAAAAGGTTGCGAAGACCGGCGAGAAGATTAGTATTCGCCGCTTCGCTCGCTACAAAATGGGCGAAGGTCTCGCCAAACGCGACGACGACTTCGGCGACGAGGTCGCGAAACTCGCAGGAGCGTAAATACAGTTTCGAGTTTCAAGTTTTGAGTTTCGAGTTAAATGCTCGCACTCATATCGAACTAGAAACTAGAAACTAGAAACTAGAAACTAGAAACTGATGTCAGACGACAATTCCCTTCCGTTCCGCCGGGTGCTGCTAAAGCTTTCCGGCGAAGCGCTGCTTGGTGAGCAATCATTCGGGATCGACGTCAACGTCGCGCGCTCAGTCGCCGAAGAGATTAAGCAAGCGCACGAACTCGGCACTCAGATCGCTGTCGTAGTGGGTGGCGGAAATATTTTCCGCGGCGTATCCGTCAGCGCCGGCAACATGGACCGGGCTTCAGCGGATTACATCGGCATGCTGGCAACGGTAATGAACGCCGTGGTATTGCAGGATGCCCTCGAAAAAATCGGCATCCACACGCGTGTCCTGTCAGCTATCAACATCCCACAACTTGCGGAACCTTTCATTCGCCGTCGCGCAATTCGACATCTCGAAAAGCGTCGCGTCGTCATTCTTGCGGCCGGCACCGGCAATCCTTTTTTTTCAACCGATTCGGCGGCGGCGTTGCGCGCCCTCGAAATCAAAGCGGACGCAATCCTCAAGGGCACCAAAGTCGACGGCGTCTATTCGGCAGATCCGATGAAGGATTCCACGGCCACTCGCTTCGATTGCATCACGTTTCAGGAAGTGCTGGAAAAGCATCTGCGGGTGATGGACGCTTCCGCGATTTCTCTCTGCCGTGACAACAACCTTCCGATCATTGTCTTCAACATGCGCACAGCCGGAAACATCGCCCGGGTGGTGCGAAACGAACCCGGTGTGGGCACGCTTGTTTGCTTCGAAAAGCCAAGTAAATCGTGAATCGTAAATCGTAAATAGAGCGTCAGAACGGCGTTTGTCTATTCACCATTTACCATTTACTATTCACGCCGCCATGAACGACAAAGACGTCATCAAAGAGACCAGGCCGCGCATGGAAAGCGCGATCGAGGACTTCAAGCGCAAGCTCGCCACGGTCCGTACCGGTCGCGCGTCCGTCAGCCTTTTGGATAGCGTGTCGGTCGATTATTACGGCACACCGACGCCGCTCAATCAGATGGCGTCAGTGCATGCACCAGAACCGCAGATGTTGACTGTGCAGCCATGGGATCCGACGCAACTCGGCAATGTCGAAAAGGCTATCCGCGGCGCCGACCTGGGTTTGAACCCATCGAATGATGGAAAGCTCGTGCGCATTCCGATTCCACCGCTGACCGAAGAACGCCGCAAGCAGCTCGCGAAACAGATCCACGAAATTGCTGAAGAGCATCGCACGGCTATTCGCAACATTCGCCGCGATGAAAACGATAAGCTGAAGAAGATGCTGAAAGATAAGAACATCTCGGAAGACACTGAGCGCGACGGCTTGGAACAGATTCAAAAATTCACCGATATCCACATCGGAAAAATCGACGAGCTGGCTAAATCAAAAGAAAAAGAAATCATGAGCGTTTAATGGCCCACTGTTGCTGGGCCCGTTTTCCGCTGCCCAGGCGTTTACGTCTGGGAGATTCGAACAACCAAAGAATTAACTAACCCAGGCGTGAGCGCCTGGGCTACAGAAAACTCACCGATGCATCACCATCTGTTAAGATGAGCCGTGCTTGTCAGCCTGCTGCTAACGCTAATCGCCATTGCGAGCGGCTACGTTCTCACTTACGTGTTTGAAGAGGACGAGCCGCTCGCTTCGCGTTTGTGTGCCGGCTCGTGCATCGGATTCGCGCTGATGGGCCTGATTGGTTTTCTGTTGGCGCTCGCGCTCGGGTTATACACAGTGACGTTAGCGCTGACTGCGTTAGTAACTGCCGGGCCGCTCTTTCTGCTTGCGCGCAAATCCTATCGCGACCGAATTAACCACGAACTCAATCATGCGCTGCGGGCGATCAGCCGCGCCAGCACGCGTCCGAATCGATGGGACTTCATCTACTTTCTCTTTTATGCGGGGTTTGCAATTGCAATGTGGCTGATCTTTCGCCGCGCGCTGCTGGAAGACGCGGATGGAATCGCGACCGGTGTCCTGAATAATTTTGGAGACTTGCCGTTTCATCTGAGCGTTATTACGCGCTTCGCTTACGGCCAGAATTTTCCGCCGGAAGATCCCACGTTGGCCGGGGTGCGCTTCACGTATCCATTCATCACTGATTTTGTATCGGCGATGTTCGTGCGGGCCGGCGCGAGTCTGCGCGGCTCGCTGTTCATCGAAAATTACGTCATCGCCGTTGCGCTCGTCGGCGTAGTTCATCGTTTTGCGCAGAAACTCGTGCGCAATCGCACCGCGGCCATCATCACGCCGCTGCTCATTCTGCTGAATGGCGGTTTTGGCTGGGTGATGCTGTGGGGCGATGTCGGGAGAGTCGATGGCGGCGTCTACCAGGTGCTGAAGCGCTTGACGCATTCGTACACCATCCTGCCAGAGATAGAAAAAGCATGGCGGTGGGGAAATTCGATCACCAGTCTGCTACTAACGCAGCGCGGGTTCTTGCTAGGCATTCCCTTGGCGGTGATCGTGATCCAGCTCTGGTGGACTTCGCTGAACAAGCAGTCAGAACCACCTGCGTCAGCGGGTGGGTCCAAGAAGCGCGGTAACCCGCCCGCTAACGCAGGCGGTTCTGACTTCTCCTCCGCGAGGCGGATGTTGGCCGCGGGAATCATCGCGGGCCTGCTGCCTTTGATTCATGCGCATAGCTTTCTCACGCTGTTAATGGTCGCCGCGTTCCTGGTGCCGTGGATCTATTGGCGTGCGTGGAGTGTGTACGGCTTAGCGATTCTGGTAGGCGCAATCGTGTTTCTACTTGCGGCGAATTACGAAGCCGTCGGATCGCTATGGATCAAAGTTGTGTTTGTCGCTTTGATCATCGGAGTGATGGTCAACCTTTACTTTTTCTTGCCGTGGCCACACATGCGGCTGTGGCTCTGCTTCTTTGTCGCCGCGATCATTGTCGGAGGACCGCAAGTTCTCTGGTCAACGCACAAGAGTGCGATCAAGACGCAGAGCTTCATCGCGTGGCAGTTCGGTTGGGACAGCGATCAGCAGGAAATGTTTGGCTCGAAGCCGGCCGGCTCGCAACCAATCGAGACAGTGCCACCGTTCCGCAAGTGGTTTCAACGCCTGCCATATGTCGCGTGGTTTTGGTTCAAGAACACCGGCCTGTTTATTCCGCTGCTGGTGATCGCGCTGGTTTGGAAGCCGGATGATTACCTGGTTTCCCGCCGACTGCTCCTCTTTTACTTGCCATTCACGCTTGCGTTCTTCGTTCCTAATTTCGTGAAGCTCGCGCCGTGGGTTTGGGACAACATCAAGATGCTCTTTTACTGGTGGATCGTCTCGGCGCCGATCGTCGCGCTGCTACTGGCGCGCTTATGGGAACAGCATGTCGGCCAAAAAGTGTTAGCGGCGAGTCTGCTGGTGATGATGACACTTGCCGGCACGCTCGACCTCGTTCCACTCCTTCTTCAACAAGGGCACTACGGCGAATTCGATCGCGACGGTGTAGCCTTTGCTGAATCAATCAAGGATAAGACGCCGCCGACCGCCACAATTCTGCATGCACCAATACATAACACGCCCGTGTTTTTGACTGGACGCAAGTCGATCATGGGCTATCCCGGTCACATCTGGACCCACGGGCTGGAATACGGACCGCGCGAACAGGAGATAAAACAAATCTATGCCGGGTCAGGCGTTGCTGCCGCCTTGCTCGCGAAATATAGAGTCGATTATGTTGTGATCGGTCCACACGAGTTTTCAACCGAGAATCCGAACGTCGCATTTTTCTCGGCGTATCCGGAAGTCGCAAACGTTGGTGAGTACCACCTCTACAAAATCACAAAATAAGAAGTCGCCGCCGCGGAAAGTGAGCGCCGTTGGCCTTGACGATCACCATAACGGTGAGTTGTCCGAGCGTGCATGGCAAATCTGCGCGGCCGCGATTATCGTCGTCGGAGCACTTCTGCGATTCGTTTATCTTTCGTTGGTACCATTGCATCACGACGAAGGCGTAAACGGGAACTTTCTCGTGTCGCTCGTGCGCAACGGCACGTACACATACGATCCGAACAACTACCACGGCCCTACGGTGTATTACTTCGCCGCAATTATTCCGTGGGTCGCGCGGTTTCTTGGCGGCGTGACCGCACGCGACAAATACGGCCTCACCACCTTCAATATTCGTCTCGTTACAGTGGCGTTTGGCATTGCCACAATTCTGCTTGCACTGATGCTGCGCAAGCGATTGGGAGGCATCGGCGCGCTGTCGGCGGCCGCTCTCATAGCGATTTCGCCGGGCGCGGTTTACCTGTCGCGTTACTTCATTCACGAATCGTTGTTCGTGTTCTTTACGCTCGGGATCATCGTCGCCGTGCTGAAATACTACGACAGCGGCGCTAGCGTGTATTTGATTCTCGCCGCGATCTCCACGGCGTTGATGACCGCCACGAAAGAGACCTGGATCATCAACGGGCCGGTGCTGCTGATTGCCCTGGTGACAACAACCGCTTATTTCTGGGTGCGCGGCAAATTGCGAGGGCGAGCATCCGATCGCAAAGCGGAATCGGCAGGTTTTCTCGAACGCTTTGGTGGCCCAATTTCAGTGGCGACTGTCGCGTTGATGGCGTTTACTGTCTTCATCGTCGTCAACGTGCTGTTCTACTCATCATTCTTCACGAATTACCCGAAAGGCGTGAATGACGCGTTGCTGACTTTGAGTTTGTGGCGCAAGCGGACTCACGAACATGAGCACCCGTGGTCACAATATCTTGTTTGGTTGATTCAGGAAGAAGGACTGCTGATATTTTTGGGTGGAATCGGCACGCTCATAGCCATTTGGCGCGCAGACAACCGTTTCGCCGTCTTCAGCGCGCAGTTCGCGTTCGGACTCCTCGCCGCTTACTCACTTGTTGGTTACAAAACGCCCTGGATCACGCTGAATTTCATTGTGCCGCTCGCGCTAATTAGCGGTTACGCGCTCGAAGTGTTTTACCGGAAGCTGCGAGAGTTTCAGCAGCCGTGGTTCTTTCTCGCGCCGGCAATTCTTTTTGTCGCGTTTTGCGGCTACCAAATGTACCAACTGAATTTCGTGCACTACGACGATGATAAGTACGTCTACGTCTATGCCCACACGCGCCGCGAGACACTTGTCATGCTCGAGCAAATCGACCACGTGGCGAACCAGATGAAGACCGGTTACGACACGGGCGTTGCGATCGTGTCGCCCGAGTACTGGCCCCTGCCCTGGTACTTTCGGGATTACAAACGCGTGGGCTACTACGGGAAAGTTGTGACGACGAGCGAGCCGGTCATCATCGGCCAAACCGGACAGGAAGAAGAAATCAAAGCGACCTTCGGCGAACAGTATCAACAGATCGATTCAAGCAAGCTAAATGATCCGCGCATCTTCCCGGATCGAAATCCTGGAGGAGGTTTTACCCTCCGGCCCGGAGTTGATTTGTTGTTGTACGTGCGACGCGACGTGGCGAAACCTTCGACCACAAAGTAAACTGATTTCGCATGATGCGACTTCCCAAATTTGAATATCGCGTGCCGCGCACCGTCGCGGAGGCGGTGAAAATTGTCGCGGACGTTGGGCCAGAAGCGCAGTTCGTTGCGGGTGGTACTGATCTGTATCCGAACATGAAGCGCCGGCAGCAGATGCCGAAGACGGTGATTTCGGTGATGCGCGTGCCGGAACTCAATCAGGTGTCAGGTGTCGGGTGTCGGGGGTTGGTAATTGGAGCGTCGGTAACGCTTACTGAGATCTGCGAGAACGAAATCATCAAGCGTGATTATCCCGTGATTGCTTCAGCCGCGCGCACGATCTCGACGCCGATTCTGCGCAACATGGGTACGATTGGCGGAAACCTCCTGCTCGACACCCGCTGCAACTACTACGATCAGAATTACGAATGGCGAAAGGCGATCAACTTCTGTCTGAAGAAAGACGGCGATGTCTGCTGGGTGGCGCCAGGCAGCGCGAAATGCTGGGCCGTGCAGTCCAGCGATCTCGTTCCGGTCATGGTGGCGATCGGCGCGAAGTTTCGCCTTGTCTCGACCAGCGGTGAACGCATGGTGGAGGCGCGCGAGTTCTACCGGGACGACGGCATCGATTACATGAACAAGCGTCCGCATGAGTTGCTCGTCGACATTCACTTGCCGCCGACGAATGGCTGGCGAGCGTCGTATCAGAAGTTGCGGCGCAGAGGGGCGTTCGACTTCCCCGTGTTAGGAGTAGCTGCGTACGTGCGATATGACGCCGACCCCTCTGATGGTCGGGCCTCCCCCCCAGCGGCGCTGACTGTGACCGACGCCAAGATCGTCCTCGGCGGCATTGCCCCGTCACCGATCCAAGTCAATGAGGCCGCGCAAGCTTTGATCGGAAAGCCGCTGGAGTACGAACATATTAACGCCGCCGCCGAGGCTGCTTACGTGAAAGCGCGGCCACTGGACAATACGGACTTCGTTTATCAATGGCGCAAACAGATGGCGCGCCAATACACCATTCGCGCGCTTGAAGCGTTGCGCACGCCCTAACCCTAAGGGACAAAGACCATGAAACGTTGAGCCTTCTTTTGTGCCTTCGGGTCTTTGTGGTTAACTTCGATGCGTGCACGACATCGCGGCAATCATTCTGGCGGCTGGCCGTTCGCGTCGCATGGGTAAGTTCAAACCTCTCCTTCCGTTTGGCAACCAAACCGTGATCGAATCATGTGTCGGCAACCTCCGTGCGGCAGGAATCGAAGAGATCATCGTCGTGATCGGACATCGCGCTGACCGTATTCAGGAGGCTCTCAACTCAGTTCCTGTCAAGTTTGTTATGAATCCGAATCCAGACGCCGCGATGAGTTCCTCGATCGAACTTGGGGTTGGCGCGATTTCTCCAGCGGCGAAAGCGGTGCTGATCACACCCGTCGATCATCCCGGTGTTTCCTCATCTATCATTCGGTCGCTGATCGAGCATTGGCGCACCGGTCACAAGCTGATTCAGCCCGAGTTCGAGGGAAAGGGTGGACATCCCGTCTTGATCGATCTCGCCTATCGTCATGAACTCATGAGCCTGGGAGAGGAGGCAGGTCTGCGCAGATTTTTCGCGAACCGCCGGCAAGAGGTCTTGCGGCTGCCGGTCGAGTCGCCCTTCGTTGCACAGGACATGGACACGTGGGATGATTACCTCCGCCTGCACGAAGCGGTTTTCGGCCATAAACCGGCTCAATTGGTCGCGCCGGCCGATGCGAATGACTGACCAACTACCGGGCCTGAAACTTCATCTAAGTGCCTGTCAGCCGCCAATTTGAGCGGCGAAGGAAACGCAAATGTTAACCGTCACCCGAAGAATCGCCGCATTCGCGGTGCTTATTTTTGCCCTCGGAGTTTCGTCCATGGGGCTCACGCAGAATGGTCCGGTGGAATTCTCGCTTCATGCAATTGATGGCGAGAACGTCACGTCGCAAAGTGTGCGCGGCGAAGTTGTCGTGCTCGCGTTTGGCGCATCCTGGCTGCCGCTGTCACGGAACCAAATGGAAGGCGTGAAAAAGCTCGCCGACCAATACGCGGGCCGCGGCGTGACGGTCTATTGGGTCAGCGTCGACTCTGAAAATACCAAGTCCAAAAATTTTGTCTCGGACGATCAACTCCGTGAGCTGGCGCGCAAGTACAAGGTCGCAATTCTGCGCGATCCCGAAGGTGCGTTGTCACGGAAGATGGGCGTCGATCAAGTTCCGTCAATTGTAATTCTCGACAAGCAGGGCAATATTGCAGGTTCGATTGGCGGCATGGATCCGAATGCCAACTTGACAACTCAACTCTCAGCGCGGTTGGATAAGATTCTCTAGTAATCAAATTCAAGACTGAACTGAGACGTTGAAGTGTCTGTACAAACTACTTCCGAATCCAACACACAAGCCCCACCAGCTGAAACATTTCGCCGGAATCATCCTGCCCCGCTCAAACCCAGGCCGCTGAAGATTCCCGCGGCGGTTGAAGGCAGACTCGCCAATGGACTTCGCATCGCGATCGTGCGTGACGCGCGTTTGCCGATGGTCAGTTTTCGCCTCGCCTTTCGCGGCGGCGATTCGAGCGATCCCGCCGAGCTACCCGGCCTGAGCGACATGATGGCCCACCTGCTGACCGAGGGCACCGCGGATCGCACCAGCCTGCAAATCGCGGAGGAAGTCGAGCGTCTCGGCGCCACGCTGAGCGTCAGCTCGGCTTCGGACTTTGCGACGATTGCCGCTTCGTCACTGGCAGTTTACGCAGATGAGATCCTCGCGCTGATGGCGGACGTGACTTTGCACCCTTCATTCCCACAAAAGGAAATCGACCTCGCCCGTGAGAACACGAAACAGATGCTGATCCAGCAGCGCGCGCAGCCGAATTTTTTGGCGTCCGAGCGCGTAGCGAAAGTGATGTTTGGGCAACATCCGTACGCGCGCATATCGCCGACGCCGGCGTCACTCGATGGCATGACCCGCGATACATTCACAAACTTTCATCGAAAGTCATTTGCTCCAGAGAAGGGTGTGCTGTTAATAGTCGGCGACGTCGATCCGGACGAGACGGCGGCAAAACTCGAAAAGTTTGGCGGTTGGACCACGGTCCCCACCAGTGAGCCGGCTTTCTCTGCACCACCTGCGCGCACGGCAAGAGTTCTTTACGTAATCGATCGGCCGGGTTCTGCGCAGTCGAATATCGTGATTGCAAATGCCGCCATTACGCGGACGAGCCCCGACTACTTTCCGATGCTCTTGATGCACACCATCCTTGGCGCGAATGCGTCGTCGCGTTTGTTCATGAACTTGCGCGAGGAATAAGGATACACCTACGGCGCGTATTCGAGCCTCGACGCCAGGCGTTTGTCAGGCACTTTTCGGGCAACGGCCGAGGTCCGCACGCCGGTAACCGGGGCGTCGCTGCATGAATTCTTCTTTGAATTAAATCGAATTCGCGACGAGCGCGTGCCGGATGAAGAGTTGCAGAACGCGAAGTCTTATCTGACGGGCGTGTTCCCAATTCGCATTGAGACGCAGGACGGACTCGTTGATCAGCTAACCAGCGTCAAGATGTTCGATTTGCCCGACGACTACCTGCACACTTATCGCGAAAGGGTTAATGCCGTTACGGCTGAAGATGTGCAGCGCGTGGCCCAGCTGCACGTCACTCCCGATCGAGCGGCGATTGTGATTGTCGGCGATGCTAAGGAAATCGAAGATCAGATTAAGAACTACGCTGAAACGATCGAACGTTACGATACGGAAGGAAATAAGAAACAGTAGACAAAAGGCAGAAGGTAGCGAAATGCTTTCTGCCTCTGCTTTCTGCTTATGCTGCCCCTTGCAGCCTCTCCACATCCAGCACGCCAGGCACGCTTTTGATTGAGCTGGTGACCTTATCCAGGTGCTTCACGTCAAAGACTTCGACCGTGACTTCGATGCGACCTTTTTGATCTGGACCAATTGACGCGCGCGCGTCGCGAATGCCGGTCTTCATGTCTGAGATCGCGCCGGTGATGCCGGCGATCATGCCCGTGCGATTCTCAGTCGTCGCCAGTAACTTCACCGCGTAGGCAGTCTTTTCCGGCTTCGAAGCCCATTCAACCTTCACGATGCGTTCGGGATTAATCATCAGCTGCTTCACATTTTTGCAGCGGCTGGTATGCACGGCGACGCCTTTGCCCCGCGTGATGTAGCCGATGATTTCTTCACCGTGTAGCGGATTGCAGCAGCGCGCGCGATGCACCATCAAATCCTCGACACCGCGCACAACGATCGCGTCATCGCCACCGAGCAATCGGCGCACCGCACGCACGCCAGTGCGCAGCTTCGACTCTTTCTGTTGATCGAGAGCTTCGAATTTCTCTGGTCCGAGATATTTTGCGATGACGTTGCGTGGGATGATCTTGCCATAGCCCATCGCCGCCAGCAGGTCATCGGTGCGACCGTAGCCGTACTCGCCTGAGATCCGTTTTAAATCTCCGTTGCTGTCCGCGAGAAGTTTTTTGACAGAAATCTGGAAGCGGCCCGCTTCCTTTTCGAACAATTTGCGCCCAATCTCAATCGACTCAGCGCGCTGCTGTTCGGCGACCCAGTGCCGCACGCGATTACGCGCACGCGAAGTCACCACAAAATTCAGCCAGTCGCGCGATGGATGCGCATTAGGGCTGGTGAGAATCTCGACGACGTCGCCATTTTGGATCTGCGTCCGCAACGGCACCATGCGGCTATTGATCCGCGCGCCAGTGCACATGTTTCCGACTTCAGAGTGAATCATGTAAGCGAAGTCGACGGTCGTCGCGCCGCGCGGCAATTGTATGACTTTGCCCATCGGCGTGAAGGCGTAAACATCTTTCGGATACAGATCGAGTTTCAGCGCGTCAATAAACTCGCGCGAGTCTTTCACTTCCTGCGTCCATTCGATCAGCGAACGCAGGACCTTCAACGCTTCGTCGTCGTCGCGCGGCCCGCGCTTCCCTTCCTTGTATTTCCAATGCGCCGCGACGCCTTCTTCGGCGATGGTGTGCATCTGCTCGGTGCGAATTTGCACCTCGAATGGCTGACCTTTTGAGCCGATCACAGAGGTGTGCAGCGATTGATAGAGATTGTCGCGCGGCGTTGCGATCCAATCTTTGAAACGTCCCGGCACAGGTTTCCACGCGTTGTGAATGACCCCCAGGGCGGCGTAGCAATGCCGGATTTCGTTCGGAGTAATCACGCGTGCGGCGACGAGATCGTAAACCTGATCGAGATCGATCTGCTGCGCGTGCAGCTTTTTCCAAATCGAATAGATTCGCTTGACCCGACCTTCGATGCGCACGAATGGAACTTCCGCTTCCCGCATCGTTTGCTCGATGTTTGTGGTGATGTCGCTGAGAAAAGCTTCGTTGGCGGCGCGCCGTTTCTCGAGTTGCGCGCTGATGTCGCGATAATCATCGGGGTGCAGATTCCGAAACGCGAGATCCTCAAGTTCGCCGCGCAACTTACCCATGCCGAGCCGATGCGCAATCGGCGCGTAAATGTCCATCGTTTCCTGCGCGATGCGCCGCCGCTTGTCGACGTTTAGATATTCCAGCGTCCGCATGTTGTGCAGGCGATCGGCGAGTTTCACCAGCACGACGCGCACATCGTCGATCATCGCAAGCAGCATTTTGCGGACGTTTTCCGCCTGCTGTTCTTCACGCGAAACGTTGCTGATGTGCGCAATTTTTGTAAGGCCTTCGACCAGGTGGGCTACTTCTTCTCCAAAATATTCGCGAATCGTTTTCGGATCGGCGAGCGTGTCTTCAACCACGTCGTGGAGCAGGCCGGTAGAAACCGAAACCGCGTCCATGCGCATGTCCGCGAGAATGTTCGCGACTTCGAGCGGGTGCACGAGGTAGGCTTCGCCCGAGGCGCGCTTCTGGCCCTTGTGCTCGCGCGCCGAAAAAAGATAAGCGCGCCGCATCAGGTTCAGATCGGCCTGCGGATGATTCCGCCTGACTTTCTCGACGATTTCTTCAATTCTGACCATAGAAAAATCGGTCTTTGAACTTCGGTCTTTGGACTTCGAAGACACCGCGCGTAAAGCGCTTGCTCCAAGACCAAAGATCAAAGACCAAAGACCGTCTTCATTATAGCAAGAGGTGACGTTTCGACTCGAACGAGTCTCTCGTCACCTCAGCCTTCCTGGTTTGATTTTGCTAACTGTTACGGAGTTGGTGAGCCGGCCGCCTGCTCAAGTGCTTCCTGGCGTTTCCGCTCGGCTTCAACGAGCTCGGCGTCACGTTTACGAGCGACTTCGGCCTGCTTCTCGTACTGCGAGGCCTTATCGGTGTCCGAGTTCATCGTCGCAATCTTTGCTGCTTCCATGAGCAGATTAGTCTTGTACGACCAGGCTTTTTCGTTGTTTGGATCGTACTTGATCGCTGTTTCTGCCTCTTCCAATCCTCGCGTTACGCATTGCTGGATTTTATCGAAGTCTTTCGGATCTTTCGGTTTTTGGTAGTTCACCTTGCCTTCAGTGGCGACAACCTTCACCTCAGGCAGCTCAGTAATTTTGTAAGAGCAGTCCCAGTCCTTGCCGGCGAGAATTGCGTAAGCATCAGCGCGTTTTTCGTTGGTTTCGTTGGCATCGTTCGCGCGAGCCGAAATCCACTGCCGGAGGTTGTTATCGTCCTTAACTGCGGCGTAAAGATACGAGATTGCCTGAAAGGCTTCTTCGCTCTTCGGATCGATTTGCAGTACCCGTTTGTAAGCCTCGACGGCATCGCGAGCTTTTTGAATGTTGTCAGGCGACTCCACGCCCGGTTTGTATTGTTGGTGAACGATACGGGCGACGAAAATGGTTGCTGTCTTGTTGGTGGGGTCGAAGGCGAGGGCCTTGCGCGCATGTTGTTCGGCATCTTCGAAGTGGCCGTCTTTATAAGCCTTTGCCGCTTCGTTCAGCTCATTCTTCGCCCGGACTTTGCCAATCAGTGCGCAACCGCCGCCGACGCCGACAAACAAAGCCAGGATTGCGATAGCGCAGATCCTGGATCGAGACAGTCTCATTTAGGTTAACTCCGTCTTTGAATGAAAGTGACGGCGCAACATTCGCGCAAATATGTGACGCTGGCGAAAGAACTACCGGCGGTGTCGTCACGTTTCAGATTATGGTAAATCGTCAACTTGTAAGCCGACCGGGCTCGCTCCGGCGCCCTTAATTGCGTCAATAACTTTCACGACGTTGCCGTAGGACAGGGCGCGCGGCGCCTTCACGAACACGGTTTTTTCAATGCGCTGATCTTCAGGAATGTTCGACGCGGTTTCCATCCCAACTTTGTAGGCGTGTTGTTCCTTACGCAATTGAAATGTCTGCTGCAGTTTGGCCGCGAGTGCGCTCGGATCGTTCACCGAACCCATCGAATCCTGATTCAGCTTAAGCTGTAAATCCTGACCAATCGTTACCACCAAGGTTAGCGGGTTGGGCTTTAACTGGCTCAGGTCTTCGTTTGGATCGCGCTGCGTCGGGATGTCCGCCTTGAACCGGCTGGGTTTCAGCGGCGTGACCACCATAAAGATGATCAGCAGTACGAGTAGAACGTCGATAAGTGGCGTAACGTTAATGTAGGGAACCGCGCGATCCCCGCCTTTTGCTGCCATTGCCATGACTATTAACCTCTATAAGAAACCAAAACTATTGGCGACTTGGCGATGCTTTAGGTTTTGGCAGGGGCGCCGCCCTTCTTCTTATCGGCGACCAAGCCAATTTTGTCGATACCCTTTTCGCGCACCGCGTTAATCACCTTCACGACCTCTCCGTAATTCACGTTGACACCGCTCTTTATGTAGACAATCTTGTCTTCCTCTTTCTTGGTAGAGAGCGCCTTTTCTACCTGGGCCTTGAGGTCGTCTAGATTGACCTTCTTTTTCCCCAGATAGTACTCAGTCATCTCGGGTGTGCACTGCGGCGCGTCCGGCGGACGGCAAACAACCGACACGATGACTGACGTTTCCTTGTTGATGGCCTGGTCCTCATCCGGGTTCCTCAAATCACGAGGAATTGGAACCGTGATGCCCTGTTGCAAGAACGGGGTAACCACCATGAAGATGATCAAAAGCACCAGCATGATGTCGACCATGGGGGTTACGTTAATTTCGGACTGTAACCCGCCACCGCCGCCGCTAGACATTCCCATGGTAAATCTCCTTTCGCCGCGCTAATCTGCGACGCCACGATCAGCGCGGGCCAGCCGCGCTGATACTCTGCACCAACGACGAAACTATGGATTGAGCTGCTTCGTGCTGTTCTTGATGAAGTAGTCAACCAGCTCAGATGCTGAGTTGTCCATCTCGACCACAAAACCATCAACCTTGCCGGTGAAGTAGTTGAACAACCACACCGCCGGTACCGCAACTACCAGGCCCAGTGCTGTTGTAAACAGCGCTTCGGAAATACCGCCGGCCACCGCCGCGATACCAGCAGACTCAGCGTTCTTCATGCCGCGGAACGCGTTGATGATTCCGAACACCGTGCCGAACAATCCGACGAACGGAGCGGTTGAGCCGATCGTCGCCAGGCCCGACAAGCCACGACGAAACTCTGCGGTCTTGATCGCGATCGCGCGCTGCAACGCACGCTTCGAGGCTTCGATTTCGTTCCCCGAAAGCTCGGATGACTGCTCGTGAGCGCGGAATTCCTGCAATCCGCTGTTCACGACCATCGCCAGGTGCGACTTGCGATGCTTGTCGCTGATGTTGATGGCTTCTTCGATGCGGTTGTTCTTAAGCGCCTGCGCCACCCGCGGAGCGAATTCGCGCGACTGCTTTTTCGCCGCAGTGTAGGTCAAATAACGCTCGACCATGATGGCGATTGAATAGACCGACATGATCAAAAGAATGATCACGACGACGATCGCCACGGGGCCCATGTTCTTGACCATTTCGGTCATGGTGAACTCGTTGCCGCCGGCGGCCGCTGACGGAGACGGACTGGCTTGCCAAAGAACGAAAAGCAAACTGAGTGCTTTCGTTCCGAGGATGCTGGTTAGAATAGTCACGGTAGATCCTCCAAAAAGGTAATGTACGATTGAAATCTCTTACAGCAAGTGACGGCCGCGCCTCTTGCTGAGCACGCGGCCGTTTCTATTACTGCGCCACAAAGTTGTAAATGATTACGCCCGTTACTTTCACAGGCATGCCGGAAAGTTTGGTCGGTGTAAACTTCGATTGTCGCGCGGCGGCAACCGCGGCACCCTGCAATAGCGGGTGGCCTGAAACTGCCGCGGCCGACACGACGTTGCCGTTTTCATCGATCGTGATTTGTACTCTCACCTGACCCGCCGCGTGCGCGCTGCGCGCGATTGCCGGATATGGCGGTTGCACCAAACGAACGGCTTTTCCGTTGAGCACGCCTCCCGAAATCGGGGCTTTCGGTGGAGTTGGTTTCGGCGGCGGCGGCGGCGGCGCTTCAGCAACATCGACCTTCTGCGTCCCGGAGATAATGTTGCCTGTGCCCGCGCCGGGCGCGACCGGCGCAATCGCATTCGAGTTCGAACTGCCAACCATCGTCACAACGCCTTTACGAACCGGAGGAATGTCGCTCGCTTTCGCGGACACTTCCTTCGGCACGAGTTCAGCACGCGAAACGTCGGCGATTAGCTCCTTGCGCACATCGACGTTTTTCGTAATTTCGACCTTCTCGGGTTTCGCTTCCTGCTTTTGTTGCTGCGCCTGCACTGGCACCGGCGCAATCAACGCGGTCAGCTCAAGGTTCTGCTGATCGATGCTGGCGGTCGCCCACATGATGCCGGCAATGCCGAAGGCGATAATCAGAACCACGTAAATGCCGGCAAAGCCGAGCAGGAACGAGCCTTTTCGTTTAAGGTCTTCCGAGTGCGACCCGGACTCAACCAAGTGTTCGAACATCTTTAGTCCTCCCTATTCGGCGCCAAAAGGGTCAGATCAGAAGCAGTTACGACAACAAGATAATTGCAATTTCAAAACGCTAGCGTAATCGAATGCCGCTTGACCTGCGGAAAAGATAGGAGGCCGCACGTCCCGGGCCAGTCAAACCTGAAGACAGAAATAAACTGGCCCCTTAACGTACCAAACCATCGTGCTTCTCACAGATCCCGATGCACGACTACGAAGCGTATTTAATTGGCCAGCAACGCGTGCAGTCTATTCTGCCAATATACGCAAAGTCAAGGCTACTCGCCCCGTGAAAAAGTGCGGGACAATGTACTCTTAGAACGCGTTACTTGCAACAACACATTTATTAGAAACCGTGGACGCGCTGGAGGTTCCCGACAGCTCAGGCCGCTCGCGACGGCTTGCCGACGCTTTTGCTCGATCCCCTTACTTGTTTCGACTGAAGGCCACTCTCGCGCGCAGTGACCGCCGGCAATCTGTTCGCTGCTTCGAGCTTCCGCTCCCACCACACCATAATCGGACCGGCCACCGCAATCGTGTCGTACGTTCCGAACAAGATACCCATCAACAGCGCCAGCGAGAAAGGACGCAACGTTTCGCCGCCAAGCAAAACCAACGCAACTACTGAAAGGAAAACCAGACCTGATGTGATCACCGTACGCGAGAGGGTCTGGTTGATTGACAGATTAGTCACCTCATACAAACTCATCCGCCGGTACAGCTTACGATTTTCGCGAATACGATCGAAGATTACAATCGAGTCATTCACGTCGAAACCGACCAACGTCAGGAGCGCCGCGATCACGGTCAAGTTGATCTCAATTTGGAAAATTGAAAACAGACCAAGCGTCACCAGGACGGTGTGAAACACCGCGATCACCGCGGCGGCGCCGTAAGTCCATTCGAAACGAAATGCGATGAACATGAGCATCCCGATCAGCGCCGCAATCGTGACCGCGATTGCCTTAGTGCGCAGCTGAGAACTGGCAATGGCGCTCACCGCATCGGTACCTTCAATTTTGTAAGCTGCATTTGGATCGGTAAACAGATCGACGCCCGGAGCGGCTTCGCTGCCAAACGTGGCCAGGGCCTGCCTCACCTTAGCGCGAGCCGGATCAACTCCGATTTGATTTTGAGGCACATTCTCTGCCGTACCCTGTTGCGGGACCTTTACGAGGAACTCGCCGGGACGATCGAGCACTGGCTGAATTACGGCATCGCTAATTCCGGCCTTGTTAACCGCGGCGCGCAGTGAATCAACTGCCGGAGGTTGTTTGAATCGCACAGTGACGACCGTACCGCCCTTGAAGTCCACCCCGAGATTGAAGGCCTCAGTGCCGTTGGGATGGAACTTGTGACGATAAAGCGCGGTGCCCATGCCGCTCAACATCAACAACATGGAAAGACCGATGAAGATCTTTCGCTTGCCGAGCCAATCGATGTTTACCTCGTGAAATAATTGAAACATAAATGCTTTGACTAGATACTGAGCGATTCAACGCGCCGGCCTTTGCGACTCAACAGCCAGATAAAAATCGTGCGCGAGACATAAACAGCCGAGAAGAGGTTTATCACCAAACCCAACACGAGCGTGACGGCAAATCCTCGTACCGGGGTTCCCGCTCCGAATACATACAGAAATAACGACGAGACAATCGTTGTAACGTGAGTATCAATAATTGTTACGAACGCATGCCCAAAACCCTGCTCAACCGCCGATGGCACAGTCTTACCCGAACGCAGCTCTTCACGAATACGTTCAAAAATCAGCACGTTCGAATCCACCGCCATACCGATCGTGAGGATGATACCGGCGATGCCAGGCAGCGTCAGCGTCGCATTGAAGAGCATTAGTCCCGCAACCATCAGGATCATGTTCAGTAACAACGCTACAACGGCGTTAATGCCTGAGCCGCGGTAGTAGACGAGCATGAACATGACCACGAGAGCCAATCCGAGCAACGATGCGCGCACGCCCGAACGAATGGAATCAGCGCCAAGACTCGGACCAACGGTTCGCTCTTCCTGATATTGAATACCGGCGGGAAGAGCCCCTGATCGCAACGTCAGGACCAGGTCATCTGCGGACTGTTTCGAAAAATTACCGGTAATCTGACCCTGATCAAAAATCTGCGACTTAATAAACGCGATCGATTTAACTTCATCATTGAGCACGACACCCATGTACTCATTAATGTTTGCGCCCGTCCACGCTCCAAACTTGTCAGCTCCAGCTTTTTTCAGGGTAAAACTGATTTCGTATCGATCCCCACCCGCGTTTTCCGGGTTGGCTGAAACAGTGCCCAACTCAGAGCCATCGACGATGGAAGGCATCTCGATCACTACCCACTTCTTCACCGGCTGTCCGCTTTGATCTTTTGCTTGTAACTCCGGTCTCTCGACATAGGGCAGGACACGACGATTTGCGGGAACTTTTCCGCCACTATTCAATGACGCAATGGCGTCCTGTTCTGTTGAATATGTCTGCGTAGGTGACGGGCTGGGCGGACTAACAACATGAACAAGCTCCAGTCGCGACGGGTTGCCGAGCATCTGTTTGACATGCTCAGGATCTTGAATTCCAGGCATCTGTAACAGAATTTCGTATGAAGTCGAACCACCATGGCGCTGCAAAGTTGGCTCAGCAACGCCGAGCGTATTAATTCGGCTGTCAATAATTTTGAGCGCTTGTTCAGTGGCGGAATCACAAAGCGTCCGCTGGCCGCTCGCGCTCAACGTCCAGGTCAACGTATTGCCTGAAGAAGAGAATGACCAGCCATCGCGCTCTAACAGATTTCCTTTTCCTTCAACTTTCTGGCGGACGTCATTCACTTTTGAGGGGTCGCTTACTTCCAGAAAGACTTGATAATTGCCGCCGGTCGTCTCAGTTCTCACATTTTTGACGTCGAATCCCGCTTCCCTGGCAACCATCTGCGCAGCCGTCGCGCTATCTTCGGTCAGACGCTTAAGATAGTCCTCGACCTTTACCCGCATGACGAGATGCGATCCGCCCTTGAGATCGAGACCAAGATGGATGTTGTCTGCAAGGTTGGCTTTGACTCCGCGCCACGTAAAGTCTTGCGCACGAGGTCGCCGGCCATGCGGACCGAGAACGATATAAAATCCGACGACGGTGACGATTCCGATGATGATCGACCGCTGGAGCAGGTTCTTCTTCTTCATAAACCCGAGGAACTACTTGCTTTCTTCTGAGTCAATTCCGGCCACAGCCGATCGCGCAATTTCCAGGATGGATTTGTCGGCACTCCGCACCAGAAAGCTCGTGTCTTTGACCGCCGTAATGGTGGCGATGATACCGCCAGTCGTGATGACTTTGTCGCCGGCCTTGAGGTCCGCAATTTGCGATTGCAGTTGCCGTTGCTTTTTTTGTTGTGGTCGGATTAGCAACAGATAAAAGACGCCGAACACCAGCACCATCGGAATCAGAAACCCGAATCCACCGCCGGCCTGTAATAGGAATAAAAGCATCATAAGGTTCATATAGAAGCCACTCTTTAACCCGCTCGTTATCGCTCGCGGTACTGTACTGCGCTATTCCAAACCAGAACTGAGTTGCTCAGTGAACTCTCGCCGAAATTTCGCGAATTGGCCAGACCGGATAGCTTGCCTGACACGTCTCATGGTGTCAAGGAAGAAGGCCAGATTGTGATGGGTCAGAAGAATGCTCGCGAGCATCTCGCCCGCCAGGTAAAGATGGCGAATAAATGCCCGTGAATGGCGGCGGCAAACTGCGCATGAACACTGCTCGTCGAGCGGCCGCGTGTCGGTCGCAAACCGAGCGTTTTTGATGTTGACCTTGCCACGCGAGGTGAAAGCCTGACCGTTGCGGCCATTGCGCGTGGGCAAAACGCAGTCGAACATATCAACTCCACGCGCGACGGACTCAATCAAGTCTTCGGGAGTGCCCACACCCATCAAATAGCGCGCTTTGTCAGACGGCATGAGGGGCGCAATGTCTTCGATGATATCGAGCATCACCGGCTTTTCTTCGCCGACACTCAAGCCGCCAATGGCGTAACCATCGAAACCAATTTCAACAGTTCGTTCGAGACTCTCGCGTCGCAGATCTAGATGTGCTCCACCTTGAATAATTCCAAAGAGCGCTTGTCGGAGCGCAGGCATCCCTGCCTGCGGTTCGCCGGCATCCATGCCGGCGCTACCGCGCTGGTTGTCACCCGCTTGCAACTGATCAAGGGCCTCTTTCGATCTGTTCGCCCACCGCAACGTTAACTCCATACTTTGTCGCGCGGCATCGTGTTCGATCTGCCCCGGGGGGCACTCATCGAACGCCATCGCAATCTCAGCGCCGAGCACCGACTGAACTTCCATCGAAATCTCCGGCGATAAAAACTTGAGCGCGCCGTCGATATGCGAACGAAACTCAGTTCCCTCTTCGGTAACTTTCCGAATTTCTGTAAGACTCCAAACCTGAAACCCTCCCGAGTCGGTGAGCATCGCGCGATCCCAACCGATGAAGTTGTGCAAACCGCCGCACGCCTTGATCACTTCAATGCCAGGTCGTAACCACAGGTGATAGGTGTTGCCGAGAATTATTCGCGCATCGAGATCGGGAGCCTGCAGTTCCTCGAAACGAATTCCCTTCACCGAGCCGGCCGTGCCGACGGGCATGAAGACCGGTGTTTCGATTACGCCGCGACGGGTGTGGAGAAGGCCAGTGCGTGCGCTTCCCTCGTTAGCATCGACTTGAAATTGAATTGATTGTGCTGAACTCACCGTCTAGTTCTGGATTTGTGGCGCTCGACAAACTTGATCGGGCTCGCGAAGAAATCAAACTCTTCACGCAGTCGATTCTCTAAGTGACGCAGAAACGAAAAATGTAAGCCCGCCTTTCCACCAGCCGTAAACACCACAAGAGTCGGTGGGCGCACACCAATCTGTGTGATGTATTGAACGTGCAAGCGCGAGCCGCGAAATGTCTTTGCCGGTGTCACGCCTGATTTCACCTCGCGCTCAAAGAATTCGTTCAGGCGCGATGTCGCGATGCGCACAGATCGCGCCTTATTCGCACGCGCCGCGACCGGTAGAAGTTTCTGCACACGTTGCCCAGTCAGTGCGGAAGTCGTCACCACTGGCGCCCAACTGAGGAATTTCATCTGGTCGCGGAGCTTCCGTTCGAATCGCGTACCTGCGCTCGAGTCCTTGTCCGTCAGCAAATCCCATTTGTTCAGCGCGAGAATAATCGAACAGCCCGCTTCAACTGCGTATCCGGCGATGGTGGCATCCAACGCGGTCACCCCTTCTTCGGCATCGAGCAAAACAATGGCGACATCGGCGCGATCCAGAGCTTTGCGCGCCATCACCACCGAGAGCTTCTCTGCCATCGCCGTTGTCTTACCTTTCCGACGAATGCCCGCAGTATCGATGATGCGAAAAGTTTGTTCGTCTGTCTTTAGCAGCGTATCGACAGTGTCGCGAGTCGTGCCCGCGACCGGCGACACGATCGCGCGTTCTTCGCCGAGCAGGCGATTTAGCAGCGACGACTTTCCGACGTTCGGTCGGCCGACAATCGCGAGATTGATCTGCCGGAGCGCAGGCATCCCTGCCTGCGGTTCACCGGCGTCCGTGCCGGTTGTTTGCTTAGCATCGCTTTGCGCATCTGGCTCTTCGTGAAAATCAGAGCCCTTCCTCACGCTCGGGCTACTGCCCCGCGTCGCCGCGTCCCCGCGTCTCCGCGTCAGCTCGTCAGCCAGCGCATCCAGCATCTCTCCGATCCCATTTCCATGCTCGGCGGAGACGGGAAACACATCAGCGAATCCGAAGCGATGGAAATCACTCGCTTCATCCTCCAACCGCGCCGAATCAACTTTGTTGGCGGACACCATCACTCGCTTGCCGGTTTCGCGCAGCAAGCGCGCCAATTCCTCGTCGAGCGGCGTTACGCCTTTGCGCGCGTCGACCACCCAAATTAATGCGACCGCTTCGTCGATTGCGACCGCGGCTTGTTTGAAAATATTTGCGGGAATCACCGCTTCGTCGTCAGGCACAATGCCGCCAGTGTCGACGAGCGCGAATTGCCGGCCGTTCCAGTCCGCTTCGCCATAGATTCGGTCGCGAGTGATGCCTGGCTCATCACCAACGATCGCGCGTCGCTCGCCGATCAGGCGATTGAACAGCGTCGACTTGCCGACGTTGGGCCGGCCGACGATGGCGACGAGCGGCAGTTCTCGATTTCGTGACTTGGTCATCGTAACTTCCGGCCTGATAATACTCTGCCGACGCAGAATCACTCGAACGCCATCCATGACCGAAACATCTTCAGCGTTAACCAAATCCACCGTCGAACCAAATCCTATTC
>Ga0163162_10001343_pt1 | contig 22909 bp, 19 predicted proteins | sample S55metaG_FD_115310 | JGI IMG/M metagenome (GOLD analysis project Ga0163162, IMG submission 115310) | Switchgrass rhizosphere microbial communities from Kellogg Biological Station, Michigan, USA - S5-5 metaG | ecosystem: Host-associated > Plants > Roots > Rhizosphere > Soil | place: USA...
CATTCATCCGCCAACAATCGGGATGCCCGGCGGCCGTTGCAGTTTGACGCCTGTTCCGGTTCCGAGAGGGACGGGCAGACCTCCCAACATTGCAGCCATCGTCAGCGGCGCTTTCTAGACGTTGCAGGAAAGTGGATGCTCCGAATCATCGTGGCCTTGCTGTTCATATTTATCGGTGCGAGCAAATTCGCCGACCGTCGCGATTTTCGCCAGGATTGGTTTCGGTCAATGGTTTCGCGATTTCACCGACACAATGCAAATCGCCGGCGGATCACTCGTCTTAATCCCTCAAAGATTTGCCGCCGGCATTCTCATGATCGGATGCACGCTCGTTGGGGCGATGGTGTTTTTTCCCGGCCAAACGCTCACCGCAATCGTTCCGGCCGCTCTGCTTATGGGACTTCTCTTTGTCGGCGGTGAAGAACTCGGCGATCTTGTGTTGCTCCTGCATGGCGCGCATTCGATGAACTTACCTTGCATTGTTCCCTCGCGATTTTGTATACGTATTTCCGGCACGTATCCATTCATCGAGGAGGACCCTCATGAACGCAACACGATCGGTTGTCTTGGTCATACTTCTCCTGCTGCTCGCACCCGCCCTCGCAATTGCTCAGTGCGACCTGTTTGAACCGCCGATTCAGTGCAACGAGCGAAAGCTCGCGCAAACCCGAGCCGAGTGGCAACACGCGGTGGAGGAACAGCAGGAAATCAACCGACTCCGCATTCAGGTCTCGCAAAACATGGCCAATGCGCGCGCCCGCTTCTGGGCAACCTATCCGGACAAGCCCGGAGCCCAAAAGGCCCAGGCGGACTTCGCCCAGTACCTGTGGATGAAGGACATTTCTTACCTCCGACAAAACCTGCAGGCGCCCGAGCTAACAGACGCGACCGGGCGGCAGAGCACGATCGGGGCGGCGCGGTCCCTGGAGGCGCTCTTCAGCGTTCCGGTCGACAATGGGATTCCCCAGGCGGCGACGCCGGAATTCCAAGCCTGGGTGAACGCGGTCCGCAAGAAGGTATTTGAGGGGCACACATCGAACAGTACGGATGACGCGTTCATGCAAGGTTTCCTGTCAACCTGGATGGGCGAGAAATTCTGGAACGCAGTCGCCTCAGCCGATAAGGAGTATCAGGCGTACGTGATGGCGCGGGACTGGTGGGAGTTCGACAACGCCAAACGTGTGCCTGCCGGATACGATGCGCCCGACGCCTACGGGGCTCTTTTGTTTTACAGGTGGGAAAAGGTTCCGATGCAGCAGGCGATCCCCCTCTACCAGACGTTTGCCAGACTCGTCGGACCGGACGCCGCGCGAGCGGCCGCAAAGCAAGTTCATGACGCGCCAAAGGACGCGACGGGATTGCTGGTCGTTACTGTCAAGGATCCAGTGAAGATCGGACCCGGAGGGACGCAAGTGCCGGACTACGATGTTCCGATGCCCGACAACGTGATCGGCACGTGGGCGAGTCCCGTCACCGCAATGCAGATACTCGCCACGCGCGGCAATGCGCGCACCTACCTGCTCTTCCTGCTGAGAGAACAGAACGAAAACGGTACGCGCGTCAACCGCGCCACGGAGTGGACGTTTGCAGAAACCGCGTACAACCGATTGAAGCTCGCCTTTGGTGAAACGGCAGTACTCGATGCAGCCGAACGCGTCCGCACGGCGAAAAAGCGCCTCACCAGTAACACGGTGATGAATCAGGAAGCCATCGGCGCCACACGCAACGTGCCCGTCGAGGCGTTTATGGACATTCTCGCGCGCAAGGATCCTGCAGGATATGTAAAGGTCGCACTGACCTTCAGCGGCAATCTCGACACTGCGGCGGCCCTCGACGGCGCCTACCGAAAGTTCATTGCCGACCACGGCGAGAGCAACGTCCTTTCGGCGGCAACACGAATCGCGGCCGGCAAACCGTATTTCTTCTACACCGCAGCAAGGGACGCCATCGAGAACGAAATGCTTCGTCCGACAACGCCCAATGTCGCGCCCGCCGCAACCGCGGACTCACCGACCTACCTCGCCTGGCGTGATTTTGCAGTGGGAGCAAAAGCAATTTATGTGGATCTGAAACCGGGAGTGACGGACCCCTTGCCTGCCAACATCCTGGATCGGCAAACGTATCAGCTTCGCTCGACCAGCGCGACGGACGTGCAAGTGTGGATCACTCAGGTCGTGTACGACCCGAACGGGACGGCGCATCCACCCAGAGACTCGGAGCAGGCTTACCCGGCGAAGGCTGCGCCTGCAGGGCCACCGACGAGGACCGGATCGGAAACACTGACGATCAAAAATCAACCGATCGTCACGCGCTGGGAGCAGACGGAGAACCAGTCCCGGGGTTGTACTGTGACGACAACGACCTTGACGAATGACGATGTGCCGGGCGGATTGGTGCGCAAACGGACCGATACCAACTGCAGCAACGGAAGTTCCAGCGCGAACGATACGTGGCTCGAGTCCTATCAAGGAACGCGCACTCGTGCCGCTGCGGCACGCCCCGCTCCAACTACCAGTGTGGCAGCCAATTCCGCTGCACCATTGCCGACAGTCGATCGCACGGTGCGCCCTGCGCCGCAACAGACTGCGATGTCCACACAGAGCGACGATGAGGTCGTACGACAGCAGGTGACCGGTTTCGCGGTGATGGTCACGACCGTCGATTCCATCGATCTCCCTCAGATCAGAGCTGGTAAACGGGTCCACGCCAAGGTGGACATCACATCGCAGCTGCGGTTTTTGCCGCCGGCCGAAGGCAGTCGGTTGCAGTCGCTGATGAACGACGTCGACGTCCAGCTTAAGTTTTCGCTGAATGGAGCCGTGTTGAGTTATCCCCGGGTCGGCGTGTCTATCGATTCCGTCACGTTTCGAGGACAGACAATCCCGGTCTCGACCTATGACTTCAATCAGGTCATGTCTATTAAGCCGGAGCTAAAGTATGCGGTCCTTCGTGGACAGATTCCCGAGTCGAATTGGGAAGTGCCTGCGAAAACCCGAATGACACTCTCGACCAAACAAACCGGTGCGGCTTCCCCGAGTCCTCAGCCCGTGAGGCCGGGAGCTAAATGATTCAAACTGGATGAAAACAGTCATCGGGAAGGATGGATCGAAATCCCGAACCTCAAACTGATTCGGATCGCGTGTCGCTTCCAACGAGTCTGAGTTCTTTGGGAAATGCGTATATCGGAATTCCGGACGACTCGAGAAGTGCGAAACCCGGCCTTCCACACCGCCCACGACGTCGTAGCCGGTCCGCAGATCGCCGCTTCTTTGATCAAAGAACGTTGTCGTTACAGCCGGCGCCATCCTGCCAGATGACAGTCGACCGGAAATTCTTCTGTGGTCAGCAGGAGAAGAGTCGGTGAATACAGCGCATGGTGTTCACCCCGAATGTAATCTAGAGTTTCTGCTTCTGGTCCTGTTTCGCTTTTTCTTCCTGCGCACGCTGGCGCGTGATCGCATCGGCTTCGATGGTCACGGAGCCAAAGGCTTCGCGCGTGCCACCCGGGTAACCTTCGAGCGTGACGTTGAGGCCGGGGAGATTCCACGACATGTTGAGTGACATGACGGTATCGCCGGTCTTGTCGTTCACCCATCTCTTATAGGACGTCTGCGTTGGCTTCTTGTATTTCTGCGTGAGCGCAGCGCCGACATCATTCTGCACCTCGAGTCCGGTCGTCAGAATGAATACGGCGGAAAGCCGGCCGCCAGACAGTTGAACGCGGAACTGGCATTGCGCCACCCAGTCCGGACACTTCGCTGGAGGCATGGCGATGACGAGATCGTACATCGAGGCATTCCGGGTTCCGTCCGCGTTCGGAGTTACACCGAAGAGCTTGGTGATGTCCTCGGCTACTCCCAGCGGGTCTTCATTCCAGATGCAGGTCGTTTCGATGCCTGGACCCAGGATGTTGAAAATGCTTTGCGCTGGACACGCAGGCAAACGCACCGGCTCGCCGAGCGTGAGGCCAAGGACAGTCACATCGACGCCCGCCGCGCGCGCGCGACGGATCGAGTCATCGCTCGGTGTCGCCTGCGCCGATTGCGCGGGGACCGGCGCAGTGCCCGTAGTACCGCCGGCAGTCGTCGCCGGCGCCGGCGAAACCCCGCCCGCGCATTCGCGCGACGGCGCGGGAAAGCTCTCGAACGGATGACTGTTGTGAGCCATTGCAATCGCGCCCTGCCAGACCGTGCCGGCGTTGGCGAGGAGCGGTGCGAGTACCTTCTGCGCGTCCGGCGTGAAGAAACGGTCGAAGATGGCGCGATAGAACGCCGGTGAGAGTTCATAGGCGCTGACGCAGCGGTAATACGCGTAACGCTCTTCGCAGTCACGACCGTTGCAAGCCGGAGGGAGTGACGCGAGATAACTCTTCTCGGCTGCGCTTTGGAAACCGTCGAGATCGGCGAGCCGCGCGGATTCTGCGCTCGTGAACGCTTTGGTCTTTGCGCGCTCCCCGGCCTGCGTGCGCACGACATTGCCGAGGACGAACGCGGCAGCGTCCTGGCGCGCCCAGGTGTCGCGCGGCGTGGACGATTTGATCGCGACCTTCAGAACCTGCGCGGATGGCACATCGATTGGATCGGCGGCGGCCGCAGTCAAGACAACGGCGCTCGTCAGAGTGGCGAGCAGAACACCAATGCTACGCATATGTGTGGACTCCCTTGAGAAATTGCAGGAATTATAAGGAGCCACGGATCATGGGTCACGTTTTTATTTCCAGGCGGCTGCGTTTCCACATGACTTCGGCCTGGGCTTGGGATATGGAGATTCAGGCCGCTTACACTTCTCGAGTTCAAAGATGAACGCAAAATAGGACGTAACGGTTTCGTCTGTGGCCTCATTTTTGTCGGATAGTTCCCCCAGTCGTCAGTTCAGGGAAATCCGAAGTGTCGGAATGCGACGATCTGCGACTATCGACAAGTGATCGGAGGCTGCAAGTGCTCCAGCTCCAGTTCACTATCGAAGTAAATCTGGTCAGTTGAAAGACCGGTAGAACTCCTGGGTAGGTTCGCGATCTCCCGGGGTGGCTTCGGATATCTGCATTCAAGGTGGGACTTCAGCGTTCGAGCCACGGATCCCCGCAGCCATTCATTGAAATCTCCCGGATGTGGTCAGCAGCGCCTTAAGCACGCAGACCCGTGCGCTTTATGCTTCCCACACCTCGATCGTGGCCAACCTTTGTGGGACCGGACGTTTGTATCGTTCAAAAGAGAACTCTGTCTGGAGTGCAAATGGTCCCAGGCGTTTACTGAAGAAAGATTCAATCAGATCCTGGCCGTGAGTGGCCTGAATTCAAGCCACCGTAAACTCCCCTGGTCGGCAGGCTCTGTCCACCAGGGGCAGTCTTGGTCATACCTCGGAGTGGCATGCTTCCGACAGGAGACAGCAATAAAATTTGGAAAAGTACATATAACAATGGAGGATTCACGCGTGCATAAGAATATCTACATGTGTGTATGGATGCTGAGAGTCTGTAGCGTGAATTGGACGTAATGTCTGGATTTATCGCTCAATAGTGATAACCGTCGATGCAATAATGCATTTCGTATGAATTTATGTGTAGACGTATGTGATGAAATGTGAATAAAACTAAAAATGCGCTTGAAAGGCTTCGTATATGTGACTAAATTGTTGTCGTTTGAAAAGTAGCGTCCGACTTGTGTGTGTTCAAAACGGATAGGCTTGCCGGAGGCTATATTCGATCTGCAATGGCCACATTGAGAGTCCGAATAAGAATTGGCGAACATGAATTGGAAGCGGAAGGTCCTCCAGAGGATGTGAACGCCCAGGTTCTCACATTTCTCAGACTGCTGGGGCGCGATGATCTGGTGGGTTTGAAACCTTCTGCTGCGGCTTCGATCTCCGTACCGCGCCGTCATGAGGAAGATGTCCGGAAACTCACGAGCGTGGCAGGCCGGACGGTGTCGTTGAATGCCAGCAGCGGATCTGTCGGTGAGGACGTTCTGCTCCTATTGCTGGGCCAGCTGCAGCTTCTCGGTAACGCTGCGGTTGCGGGGAACGAAATCATGGAGGGCCTAAGGGCTTCTGGTCACCGTATTCCACGTGCCGATCATATTCTGAAACGTCACGCCGGTACCGGACATATCGTGGTAACCGGAAAGCGCAGACGTCGCCGCTATAGACTCACGACCGATGGCCTCGAAAGGGCTTCGAATATCGCTCGGCGTCTCGCCTCTTTATCGCCGCAGGCCCGCAGCGAATAGAGTTTTGAGAATTGTCGGATCGCTTATACTTCGAGATTATGAAAATCGCGCTTGGGGTCAGCGGCGGAATCGCCTGTTACAAAGCGGCGGAAATACTCCGCCGGCTCCAGGACCGCGGGCACGATATCGTCGTTGTGATGACCAAAGGAGCCACGCAGTTTGTGACTCCCCTGACATTTCGAGCGCTTTCCGGGCACAAGGTATACGTGGAGATGTTCGAGGCCTCAACTGCCGGTGGCGATTTTGATGGCGCTTTTGATCACATCCTCCTTGCCAGGTCGGCGGATCTTTTTCTCGTTGCGCCTGCGACGGCAGACTGCATTGCAAAGCTTGCCGGCGGTTTTGCCGGCGATTTCCTGACGACATTTCATCTTGCCGTAACTTCACCCGTGGTGATCGCACCGGCAATGAACACACGGATGTGGGAACATGCTTCTGTCCAGGCGAATCTTCGAACGCTCGAAGCGCGTGGGGCGCGAATCATCCTTCCCGAAACCGGGTTGATGGCGTGTAAGACTGTTGGTCCGGGCCGGCTCGCTCCAGTCTAAACCATCGTTGATTACGTTTCCTCAATTCTCGCGAAAAAAAAGGATCTCCATGGCCGACGGATTCTTGTCACCGCAGGCCCCACGGTGGAGGATATCGACCCGGTCCGGTTCATCAGCAATCGATCCACGGGGAAAATGGGTTTCGCCATCGCGCGCGCGGCGATAGACCGCGGAGCCGAAGTCACAGTGGTTGCCGGGCCGACGGAAGTCGAATTCCCGAACGCGATTCGCGTGCGATCGACAGAGGAGATGCGTCGGGCAGTCGTCGAACGATTGGATACCGTGGATGTGGTGATCAAGGCGGCCGCACCCCTGGACTTTCGTCCGAAGACAGTGTCCACCCAGAAAATCAAGAAAGGACAAAAGGAAACCTTCCTGGATATGGAAGCCACGCCGGATATCCTGCTCGAACTCGGGAAGAACAAGAACGGAAAGGTTCTGGTGGGCTTTGCCGCGGAGACTGAGAACTTTTCGAAGAACGGACTGGAGAAACTCAAAGCGAAGAATCTGGATCTCATCGTAGTCAATCCTGTGGGTGGTCCTGATTCGGGATTCGCGAGTGATACAAATCGAGCCACAATTTTGGATGCGAAAGGCGGAGTCCAGGAACTGCCGCTCGTCAGCAAGCCGCAAATGGCGGATGCGATACTGGATCGTGTAGTGGGGTTGCTGGAAACGAAGTGAGAGGATCTGCGGATCTGGCGGAATGTATAGAGATTTTTTAAGGGATGCGAGGGGTGGTTCCAAAGCCGCATCTGTACAAGGTTCGCTTTGGAACCACCCCGGCCCTTCGGGCCACCCCTCCTGACTCAGGAGGGGATATGTTTTTGCCTCTTTCTTGATTGTACGTTGCGGTAAATCATCACCATGTCCCGAGAAGAAATCCTTAAACAACTCGAATTCTTTCGAGACATCGGAATAACGTCGCTTTCCATTGAGGTCCCAACCCCATCCATGGCATCACCCGCTGCTCCAACGAAACGCACCGCAGACAGTCTGGCCATCATTCGCGAAGACATCGGAGATTGCCAGCGCTGCAAGCTGGCGCCGTCGCGCACGAATATCGTTTTTGGATCAGGCAATATCAATGCGGAACTTGTGTTTGTCGGCGAAGCCCCGGGTTCCGACGAAGACGAACAAGGCATGCCATTCGTTGGCCGTGCCGGTCAGCTGTTGACGAAGATTATCGAGACTTCCGTCGACCCGGGACGCATTACTCGTGATGATGTCTACATTTGCAACATCCTGAAGTGCCGTCCTCCGAACAACCGCAACCCGGAACCGGACGAGGTGATGGCGTGCAATCCGTTTCTCAAACGGCAACTGGCCGTCATTCGTCCGAAAGTGGTGTGCTGCCTCGGGACATTTGCCGCGCAGAATGTGCTCCAGAGCGACGTCCCGATTTCGAAACTTCGCGGCAAGTTTTTCGACGTTGACGGAATGAGGGTGATCGCCACGTTTCACCCGGCATACCTCCTGAGATCCCCGGAGAAAAAACGCGAAGTCTGGGAAGACATGAAAATGATCGGGGCTGAACTCCAACGGCTGCGCCCGTAGTTTCATGTTTGCCGAAATCGCCGTTTGTCTCCCGCTCTCCCGTACATTTCTCTATGAGCTGGAAACTCCGGCCGCTATCGGCTGTCGCGTTCTTGTCAAATTCCGAAATCGAGAGGTGGAGGGATTCGTCGTTGGACTGAACGGCAAGGCTCCGGACGGTCTCAGGATTCTGCCGGTTCTCAAAGTCCTCGACAGTGAATCCCTTCTTCTTCCCGACATTCTCGATCTCTGCAGCTGGATCGCCGAATACTACATGGCGCCTATCGGCGAGGTGCTGAAGTCCGCACTTCCTCCAGGCATCACGCAGAAACATGTGGACCGGTTTGATGGTGCACTTAGCGCTGAGGTTCCGCCTTCCGCACCGTTTCTGCTGACCACCGATCAATTGACGGCACTCTACGCGATTCAGGAAGCGAAGGGATTTCGTACGGTTCTTCTCCATGGCGTCACCGGCAGTGGAAAAACTGAGGTGTACATTCAGGCAGCGGAGAACACTATCGCTCACGGAAAAACCTGTCTCATTCTGGTGCCGGAAATCGGACTGACTCCACAGCTCGTCGAACGATTTGCCGACCGTTTTCCGGGGCGGACCGCAGTCCTTCACAGCGGCCTCACCAAAAGGCAGCGTATCGACGAGTGGCTGCGCATTCGCGGAGGGTTTGCGCCGATCGTGGTGGGAACGCGATCGGCGGTGTTCGCGCCGCTTTCCAGGCTGGGTCTGATCGTTGTGGATGAGGAACACGAGACCAGTTACAAGCAGGAGGAGACCCCACGCTACAACGCGCGCGATGTTGCGGTTGTCCGTGCAAAGAAGACGGACGCCATCGTTGTACTGGGTTCGGCCACACCGTCCATGGAATCGTTTCAGAATTCCGAGTCGAAGAAGTTCACTTATGTGCACATGGCCAATCGTGTGGAAGATCGTCCGCTGCCCGCGGTTGAGATCGTCAACATGCGGGAAGAATATTCCATCGCCGGAAAGCAGACCGTTTTCTCCCGCCGGCTGCTGGAGGCCATTGAGCAGAGACTGGAGTTAGGCGAACAATCCATGGTTCTGTTGAACCGCCGCGGATTCGCGGCGTTCCTGCTATGCCGGCACTGTGGGTTTAATTTCCAATGCACATCCTGCAGCGTGGCGATGACCTATCATCGCGGAATCCACAGGCTGCTATGCCACTACTGCGGTCAGGCCCGGCAGCCGCCGTCGAAATGCACCGAGTGCGGGAGCGAATACGTGCAGTTCGTGGGAGAAGGCACCGAGCGTATTGAATCCGATTTGCGGGAACTGTTTCCCACTGCGCGAATCGGGCGCATCGACCGCGACACCATGCGGCATGTGCGCGACTTCGAGCGCGTACTTGGAGGTTTCCGTCGAGGAGAAATCGATGTGCTGGTGGGGACTCAGATGATCGCCAAAGGACATGACTTTCCGCAGGTCACCCTCGTTGGCGTTCTTGCCGCCGATGCGGCGCTTTCCATGCCGGACTTCCGCGCCGCAGAGCGGACGTTTCAGCTGTTGACGCAGGTGGCCGGAAGATCCGGCCGCGGAGATCGTCCCGGTGAAGTGATCATCCAGAGTTTCTTCCCCGATCACTACACATTTCAACTGGCATGCACGCAGCGATTTGAAGACTTCTATGCGCGTGAATCGCGATATCGGAAGGCGATGTTCTATCCGCCTTTCACCGCTCTGGCTGGAATTGTGGTAACGAATCGCGATAAGGAAGCAGCCGCGGGCGCTGCGCGCGGCGTCGGAGACTTTCTCAACCGTGTGCGGACCGATACCGTGAGGATTCTTGGTCCCGCCCCTGCTCCGTTGGAGCGGGTGAAGCAGGTGCATCGTTATCAGTTGCTGATCAAAGCATCATCCCGCCCTCCGCTGCATCGCCTGCTGGAGCAGCTGCGCGCTTATTTGGAGGAGCAAAAGCTCGGCAGTACCCGTGTCTTCATTGATGTCGACCCTGTCTCCCTGCTCTGAAAAAATGTGGGGACAGTCCCCTCGTTCCCTCATTTCCAAAAAAAGAGGACGAGAAATGAGGGAACGAGGGGACTGTCCCCACATTTCTATTCCCCGATGATTTTGATGAGAACGCGTTTTTTGCGGCGGCCGTCGAACTCGCCGTAGAAGATTTGCTCCCATGGGCCAAAGTCGAGCTCGCCGTGAGTCACCGCAACTACGACTTCCCGTCCCATCAATTGACGCTTGATGTGCGCATCCGCATTGTCTTCGCCCGTATCGTTGTGACGATATTGGTCGACGGGTTCATGGGGTGCCAGTCGCTCGAGGACTTTGTCGTAGTCCGAGAGCAGGCCCGGTTCGTCATCGTTGATGTAAACACTCGCACTGATATGCATGGGGTTAACCAGACAGAGCCCTTCCTGAATTCCGCTCTTCTTCAGCGCGGCTTCCACCTGCGGCGTAATGTTCAGATACGCCCTGCGGGTTTTGGTTTCGAACGTCAGTTCTTCTCGATAGGACTTCATGACAGCGAACAGTCTCGCACATATTCAATGAATCCCTGCTGTGGTATCCTTCGGCGGAATTGGGGGAGGCTCTCTAATGAATTCATATAAATGGCTCGTATCCAGTCTGATGGCGCTGACTGTCGGCCTGTTTGCTGTCGAAGCTCACATTCTCGCCGCTCAGGCACCAGTCGCAGCCACACGACAAATTGACGGAACCGTACTGGATCGTCAGGGCCTGCCGATCAGTGGCGCGACGGTCACCGTCACACAAAAACAGGGAGGTTTGCAGAAATCCGCTCAAAGCAGTACGGGCAAATTCAAAGTGGATGGCCTCGCCGCCGGTACTTACGATGTGAAGGTTGAAGCCGCCGGATTCAGCGGACAGACCATGGTTGTCGATCTTCGAACCCAGACATCCGCTCCGGTTGAAGTCCGTATGGAACCGGCAGGGTCTTCCGAAGAAATCAGTGTCGCGGCCACCCGGAGCGAGCAACGACTGAGCAGCGTGCCGGAAAGTGTGAGTGTCCTGAGCGAAGAGGAGATCCAGAATTCTCCGGCCCTTGTCGCGGACGACGTGTTGCGGCAGATTCCGACCTACAGCCTGTTCCGCCGATCCAGCAGTCTTGCGACTCACCCGACCTCCCAGGGTGTTTCGCTAAGAGGCATTGGCCCAAGCGGCGGCGGACGGACCCTGGTGATGTTTGACAATGCTCCATTCAATGATCCGTTCGGCGGCTGGGTTTACTGGACGCGCGTTCCACTGATGAATGCCACCAGGATGGAAGTCGTCGACGGGACCTCATCCAGTCTGTATGGCAACTACGCGTTGGGCGGCGTCGTCAGCATCGATTCGAGAATTCCGCAGAAACGCACTGTTATTTTCCAGCCGCAGTTCGGTATTTTCAGCAGCAAGGTCCCGGGGCAGTACGACCACCTCTACACCCCAAAGGTGGATTTCTATGTCAGTGATGTTTACGGAAAACTGGGCGTATCGCTGGAGGGTTCCGTCATGAACAGTAACGGCTATCCCGTTATTGCTCCAGATGACCGCGGCGTCGTCGACACGAAGGCGAACGTCCACTATTCCAATTTCAACTTCAAGGCCAACTATGCACTGACGAGTAAAGTGAACATTTACTTCAATGGCGGGCGTTTCACGGAAAACCGCAACAATGCGAAAGTTGCGACAACGGTGACTCCCGGTGTGCCGGAAGCCAACGACACCCGCTGGTTGTCCGCCAACAGCGGCGTTCGCGCGACACTTTCGGACGGCAGTGATCTGCAGGTGGCGGTCAATACCAACTTTGAAGAATTCCACAGCAACTTCCTCGCGGTGCCAGCCGCAACACCTCCGCGATCCGTTTCTCGTCAAACCCTGACGCAGCGTGTGCCTGTGAATTCAGTTAACGGCATGGCGCAGTGGACGAAAGCACTTGGAGGGAGAAACATTTTGACGCTTGGGATGGACTCGACCTGGGTCGAAGGTTCCACTAATGAAACGGCATTCGCCGCCAACGGAACACTGACGCTCACCCGCGTTGCCGGCGGCAGGCAGCAGTACATCGGCGGATTCCTGCAGGACATGATTGCAGTGACACCGAAACTGCGCGTCACCTTGAGCGGACGTCTCGACCACTGGAAGAACTACGATGCGTCCAGAGTCGAAACCGATCTCAATCTCGCCGACACGGTATTGCCGGTCAATGCCGTCTATGCCGACAAGAAAAACAGCGTCGGCAGCCCGCACGTCGCCGCGCTGTACAAGTTTTCTGACCGCGTTTCGGCGTGGGGAGGAATCAGCTGGGGGTTCCGAGCGCCGACGCTAAACGAGTTGTATCGTCAATTCTCGGTGGGCACCACGTTGACGACTGCCAATGATCAGCTGGGACCAGAGCGGCTTTTCGGCTGGGAAGGTGGAGTGAATGTCGAGCCAATCCGGAATCTGACATGGCGAAATACATTTTTCGACAACGACTTCAACCACGCCGTTTCGAATATCACCATCTCTTCCACACCCGCTTTGATAACGCAGCAGCGTCAAAACGTCGGCCAGGCGCACGTCTGGGGCATTCAAAGCGATGCCGAGTACAGAATGTTCACGTATTGGAAATTCAATGCCGCCTATATTTACGATGTGGCGCGCGTCGCGAAATTCGATGCGAATCCTGCGCAGATCGGCAAATTCCTCGCACAAGTGCCGCGGCACCGTGGAACCGCGGGCCTGACCTATAGCAACAAACGATTCGTAGATGTGGGTGCTGCGTATCATTACACCAGCGCTCAGTACGACGACGATACGAACGATCCCAACAGACGGCTCGGTGGCTTTGCGACAGTCGATCTCACCGTTTCCCGCCAGGTGCATGAAACGACGGATGTGTTCTTTAATATGCAGAATCTTCTGGACAAGGAATTCGTGGTTCAGACTCTTCCCCGAACGATCGGCGCCCCACGACAGATCTCGTTCGGATTCCGCTTCCATATCTAGATCTTGAAAGGGGCGCTCGCCGGGCGCCTCTTTACCTTTCTTAACATTTCGTCGCGGAACCTCCCGGTCTAACCCATACGAGTTCAGAAATCAAAGGAGGTTCAAAATGTCAGGATTCAAAATCTATCTATTGGTATTGTTCGCCTTAGCTACTCTGGCAATCGTTACTCCTCGGTCTGCCAGTGCGCAGGGCCTGGTTACAGGAACGATAGCCATCTTCGATCAACCCGTTGAAATCCCAGGGCAGGTGCTACCGGCTGGAACCTATGCGTTCGTGCAGAAGGGAAGTACCATCGTTCAGGTCTGGGACAAGGATCAAAGCAAGCTCTTTGCAACGCTGATAACCAATGCCGCCGAACAGTCTCGGTTTGCGGATGAGCGCCAGGAATTTGAATTCGAAAAGACCGCCTCGGATGCGCCAATGGAATTGAAAGCCTGGTTTATCGGTAGTGGCTCGCGCGGTCACGAGTTCATCTACGGGAAGTGAATGGGATGCAGGCGGTGACCGCCCATGATATCTCGTCCTGGAGGTACTTGAGCGGTCATCGACCGCCCCTCCAGTTAAAATATTTCATCCAGAACAACCCCCACGTCCGCGTCATCATTGGAAGCTTCGCAACATTTTCTGGATTTGCGTACCTCTGGCCCGGCGGGCGATGCATCCCGTCCTGGAATCATTCGAGGCTGCGCCAGCAGTACCAGGCCGCGATGCTGGCATACGGACGCCACGGTTCCGCGATGCGGTGACAGGTTTCACGGTCTGGAAGTTCGTCGAGGCCGTAGAGTCGTTGAATCGCCATTCGCACGCCCAGGTCGCCGTGCGGAAGCACGTCCAGTCTCCCCAGGGAAAATATCAAAAACATCTGAGCTGTCCAGACGCCAATTCCTTTCACTTCAATCAGCGACTCGATCACGGCATCATCGGACAACCTGCCGATGCGGTTCAAATTCAACCTTCCTTCAAAAACATGCGTCGCCAAATCAACCAGGTAGCTTGCCTTCTGCCGAGACAGGCCGGCCAGGCGTAGCTCATCCACGCTGAGTTGGCGGATTCGCTCCGCCGACAGCGGATCCGCGACCACCTTGAGTTTTTCCCAGATACTTCGGGCAGCCTTCCCGGAGATCTGTTGTGACACGATGGCGAGCGCGAGAGCGTGAAAGCGGTCATGGCGCAAATTCAGACGGAATGGACCTGCCTTCCGTATCACCTCGCGCAAAATGGGATCCGATTTTCGCAGGTGACGCAGCCCGCGCTGGATATGCGTGTCCATCGCCATGATTGCCACGAAGTATAATGCGTGAGGGGGAGCGATGGAACCGGTGAGCCAGAGCAATACGATGGAGGCGCGGGATGAATTCCGCCGGTTGTCTATCCTGATTGCGGTTGCAACTCTCGATCTCACCGGCGCCGCGATGATTTTCCCTCTGATGCCGCTTTACGCGAAGGCGCTAAAGATTCCTCCTTTTCATATCGGCGTCATTACCGCGTCATTCTACGTGGCTCAGCTGGTAGCGGCACCGTTATGGGGGCGTGTTTCCGATCGCTATGGCCGGAGGCCGGCGTTGCTGGTGGGTCTTGCTGCACTGGGCTCCGGTTATCTCATTTTCGGTTTCGCACATTCGATGTGGATGCTTGTCGCTGCGCGTGTGATCCAGGGCGCCGGCGGGGGCACGACGGGTGTAACCCAGGCCTATGTCGCCGATACCGTTCGTCCTGAATCGCGGACACGGTCCCTGGGATGGCTCTCCGCGGGTACGAATATCGGAACGATGATGGGGCCGGTTCTGGGATCATGGGCTGCGGCATATGGGCAACTGGCGCCGGGCGCGCTGGCTGCCTCGCTGTGCGTGGTCAATCTGGTTTTTGCATTCATGTGGCTTCCGGAGTCCCTGAAACCCGGCCAGGCCGTTCGGAAGAGACAGGCGGTTTGGCGCAACGCGTGGCATGTCGTTCGCCATCCCGGCGGCGATGCGCAGCGGCTGACATTAATCTACGCTGTTGGAATGTTTGGCCAGACCTGCATGTCCGCAGTTCTGGCTCTGTTTCTCTCCGCGAAATTCGGAATCACCGTGCTCACTATCGGATCTATTTTCTTTTACCAGAATATCTTCAGCGTCATCATGCGATCCGCGCTGCTCGGTCCCATCGTCGACCGGATCAAGGAACTCTGGTCGATGCGTATTGGAACAGTGTTCCTGATTGTCGGCCTGGCAGGCTATCCTCTGGCACCGAATCTCTGGGTTCTTGCCGCAGTCATTCCGCTTATTCCGATCGGAACCGCTCTGTTATTTCCGGCGACAACGGCGTTGCTTTCGAAAGCCACCGACGCAGCGGATTACGGAACCGCTCTGGGGACTGCGCAAACCTTTGCCGGAATCTCGCGGCTGCTCGCTCCTCTGATGGCGACCGCGCTGTTTGGATACCTCAGTCCCGGCTTTCCATTTTTTGTGGCAGCCGAAATCGCCGCATTGGGTTGTCTTCTGACCTTTGGCATCCAGAGTCCTCGCCTGAAGCCCGCGCCAGTTGCCGCTATGGTAGACTTTTGACCGAGGTGATCAGGTGAGTTCTCAGGTGTTACCGAAATATGCATTCTTTGGCGGCCGTATCGTCCCATATTCAGAGGCGAAGGTCGGCATCCTTACACACGCGCTAAATTATGGTACCGCGGTGTTTGGAGGGCTTCGCGCCTATTGGAATGACGACGAGAAACAGCTTTTCATTTTCCGTCCGATGGATCATTTCACACGGTTTCTTCAGTCCGCGAGACTGATGTGCATGGAACTGCCGTATACGCCTTCGGACTTCACAAAGAACCTTACCGAATTGATGCGAACGGAAGGTCACCATGAAGACTGTTACATTCGTCCGCTGGCTTTTTTCGATGACGAAATCATCGGCGTACGCCTGCACAATGTGCACCCTCAGGTTTCGATTGTCGCTATTCCTTTCGGCCGATATGGCACCAACGAGGAGGATGGCATGCATGTGACAGTCTCATCATGGCGACGTGTGGACGACAACATCATTCCCGCTCGCGGCAAAATCGCGGGGGCGTATGTGAATTCCGCTTTTGCGAAGACCGATGCCAACCGTGCAGGATTCGACGAAGTGATCGTGCTTAATCAGGACGGCCATGTTTCGGAAGGCTCCGCGGCAAATATTTTCCTCTACCGCAACGGGGAATGGGCGACGCCGCCGATAACCGATAATGTCCTTGAAGGCATCACGCGGAGGACCATCATCCAGCTTATGCGCGACGAACTGAACTGGAAGATCGTCGAGAGGACCATCGATCGAACCGAAGTCTATCTTGCCGACGAAATGTTCTTCTCCGGAACCGGCGTGCAGATCAGCGCCATCACACGCGTCGATTTCCGAAACGTCGGATCCGGACAGGTGGGTGAGGGAACTATCGCACTTCGAAAGCTCTTCGACCAGGTGGTGCATGGACGTTCCGCGAAGTACCGGTCGTGGTGCCATCCGGTTTTCGAGAAGGCGCCGGATGCGACGTCATCCCGTCCGGCTGCGGTCAGCGTCAAGTAACTTCCACTCGTCAAAGGCCGGCCGGAATAATCGGAGCGACAGGAGCTCGCGGTGCGCGAGCTCCGCTCCCAGAATCATGATCATCGCCGAGACGTAGCTCCAGAGGATCAACACTACTGCTGCAGTGAAATAGGCTCCATAGATTGCGCCGAGATCCAGCTTTCCCAGCCCCCAGATAAAGGCGTACTTGCCAAGCTCCCAAATCACGCCCGTAAATATCGAAGCACGGATCAGTGTGTCGATTGGCATACGAATGTTCGGTAGAAATCGAAATACCAGCAGGAAGAGAGTCATCGATAGCAGGAATCCCAGAACCTTGACGGATACGAGATCTGCAAATATCTCAGCGCGAGGAAAGGGAAGGTGGCCCAGGGTTACCTTTATGATCCACAGGCTGATGCCACCAATCAGGAAAGAGAACAAGGATAGCGTTCCGCACAGAAGAACCACCGCAAATGAAATGATCTGATTCTTGACGAAGCTCATGTTCTCCGGTGCTTTCCAGATGCGATTCAAAGTGACTTCAATGGGGACAAAAACGCCGATGGCGCTCGCCAGCAGGATGAGGGCAGAAATCAGTTCCAGATGAGCACTACCCGACCGTTTCTGAATGTCCATCGCAATCGCAGCCGGGGTTACCGCTCGGCTCAGGGACGGAATATAGGCTTCTATCAACTTTCCAATCCACTCGGTCGCGGTATCGAAGTGAAATACGTTTTGCATGATGCTCATCAGCAAAATGGTGAAAGGGAAAAACGAAAGCACCGCACACGTGGAGATCGCCGACGCCATGGTGTACACATCGCTCGATATCAGATTCGACAGGACCGGCTTCCATCGTCTGAAATATTCCCGCAATGCCAAGCGGGTGGCGGGATACGCGAGAAAGTCGAATGAAGAACGAATTGTCACCCGGGCATTATGCACCGCGGTCGCAGCCAGGTTAGTTGCGAATTAATTGGAAAAGGAGATCGGTCTATGACCGGCGAAATCCGTTATGCCGAGATAACCTGGGCGATCTAAGTCCGCCCCTCCAACAAAAGGAGGTGTTCCAGCTACTTGCCCCGTACTTCAAGTTTCAGCTGACTGCCAACAATGGATGTCCAGCGATCATAGCCCACTTCTTTTGCGGCATCGGTGCGCGGGAAAAAGCACTGTAATGTTCCAAGACGAGTTCCGGTGAGCGTCTTCATCACAAAGCTGACGGAAGCGGTGGATTGGCCAGCGCCACGGTCGATTCCCGACACCGAGTAGGAAACGTCTTTGTCGGGCTCCTCGGATAAGAGTCGGTTGACCATATCCACACCGCCCGGGCTCCAGACGCAATAGTCTGCACCATCGGCCGGTTTCGCGGAAGCAAGCCCCGCGACTTTTTGATTCGATATGACCTGCGATGAAGCGATTCGCCCGACCCACACCTGGGGACTGAAGCGAATGCGGAATTCCGAGTCTCCAACATCGACCAGCGCGGACCGGTAACCGGGAGCCTGCCAGCCAATCGCACCGGCATCGACGACCGGGGCGGGCGAAGCATCTTTAACAGCCGGGACTGGAGTTTCCGCGTCGCCAAAATTCAGCGTCACGGTGGACTGTGCTTCGGATCCATCCGAAAGAATGAAATACGCTTTCGAGCCGTAATCCGAAGAGCTGCGCGGCTGGTTCCTCTGTTGTGGAGTGCGGCCCACAGTCGACGTCCGGCAGATCAGAAAACGATAGGTGATGTCGATGGAAGATACGGATTTGCACTCCCATGCATTCGTCACTTCGGTGGAGTACTTGTCTCCGAAATGCGGAGGAATCAGGCTGTAGGTACTGCTGCTACCCTGGCGACGAACCAGATAAAGAAACGGAAGGTCCCATGCATATGCCCCGGATCGGGAATCGAAGGTGAGACGCACCGGCGCGTTCACATTGACGTCAATCTGGTCGAATGGAATCTGTCCCGCATTGAAGGCGTCGATGCTGTCTCCCACGGGATATTTTGTTGTGAGTTCGATGTTGCCACGATCTCCCTGGCATGTCCCTTTGAAGAGATAGACGGAAAGATCGGCTCGCACTTCTGCAATGCTGCTGCGGTACCAATCCCCGAGCTCCCGCTTCTCATTAAAAAAGGCAACAGGACGCCATTCTCCCTTTCCGGACAAGAGCTCGGAACATTGAATGGGGTCTGCCAGCTGAAAAACCCTCTGGAGATCCCCGTCGCGGAACCTTCCGAAAATACTGCTCAACTGAGTGAAAAATTTCGATCCGAATTCGCCGCTTTCAGGAGCCGGAATTTGACGTTCGCGCTGGGCCGCGAGACTGGCGGGAACAACCAGCCCGGTCAGGACGAAAACGCAATGCGCGAGTAGGACCGCCCTTTTGAGCATCTGTATCGATTACCACAAATGGACCAACGAGGCACTGAAAACTTTCGAGCGAAAATTGAAAAACGCTTCGGTGCGATTAAATCCCTTCAGGGTCGGGATTTACCGAATCTGCCGATCACTTTCTTTTCGCAATCATGTTCCAACCCTGCCGAATGTGGGCGGCAAGGGCTTCGTCGCCGATTTGATCCAGTTCAATGCCGATCCAGCCACCGCTGCCGACGTACGGAGGCCGGTAATATGTCTTCGGTTCTTCAGCGATCAGCGCTTCCTGCAGTCCGGGCGGGGCCGGAACCCACACGGCAACGTGGCCATCATTGTGATGATTGTTCGAAAACATCGTGAATACGCCCTTCTTTGAGAAGAACGTCGGTTCGCCATGCGAGAGTTTTTCCGTCGTATCGGGCAGAGCCAGACAAATTTTGCGTACTCGCGTCAGCTGGCGGGCAAAGGGCTTCTTCTTCAACCGCGGTGTTCCTTTGCGGCCTTTCGCATTTCCGCATCCGAGACCTTTCGCACGTGCTGAGCAAATGCCCACTGATGACCTTCCGGATCTTCGGCGGTGTAGCGCCTGTCGCCGTAAAACGTATCCGTAGGCTTCTCAATAATTTTTGCCCCATGCTTCTTTGCCCGCGAATAGTGCTTATCTACCGCATCGACGGTGACGTACATGATTTGCGTAACGCCGCCGAGTTTCCTGGGATTCTTGAATTTCGGTCCAGGCGATCCCATCATGAAGATACTTCCGTCGGTATGCTGCATCGCCGCATGCTGAACGGCGCCGTCCTGACCTTTGAATCGCGATCCGTACTCGGAAAATCCGAAAGCCTCTTTCAGAAAATCCAGAGCACGTCCGGCATCCCGGTAAAGAAGGTAGGGCGTGATTTGGGCAGTTGGTTCCTTCATTTTCTTCTTTGCCATAATGACTCCTTACTAAGATCGATTCCGCTCCGCGGCGCGACGCGTCATTTCCTCGGAGGACATGTCTTCCCTGTGTGATGCAATCCACCACTGGTTGCCGGACAGATCCCGTACGGCACCCACGCGATCTCCGTAAAACTGATCTCCTGGTTCGACTATCGATTCGCCGCCGGCCGCGATCGCTTTCCGGTACACGCCGTCGGCGTCCTCTACATACATGTAAAGCATTGCCGGCATCAGCTTGTCGGCGGGTTGGTCTTTGGGCGCCTGGCCGATCAGGACCATCGAGGTGCCGACCTGAACCTGCGCGTTCATTATGGATCCATCAGGCATGGTGTGAATCTCCGCAACGGCATCAAAGGCCCGCTTCAGGAAGTCCACCAGCCCGTGGGCGTCGCGCACGCTGAAGTAGGGAGTGATGGTCTGGTAACCCTTCGGAATCGCATTCACGGACATGTTGAACCTCCATGATTTCGCATCGGAAGCATCTTAAAAGGAATGGAATGAGTGCGTATTGTAAAAAACTGACGCGATGCTATTCGGGGTATTGGACGTGACCGTGATTGGCAGTACGAAGACCCAGATATTCGGTCGGACGCAGTCCGCTGAATTCACGGAAATCATGATTGAAGTGCGATTGATCGGAATAGCCGTTGTCGAGCGCCAGATCAACCCAGTCGATCTCGGACTTTTGGCCGATGGCGTGAATCACCTGTTGAAAGCGCTCCACACGGCAGAAGAGTTTTGGAGTCATCCCAACTTCGCTGCGAAATAACTCAATGAATCGCCTCTGGCTGAACCCGATACTATGGGCGACATCCGAACTGCTGGAGATAGAGGGCTCGTTCCGGAATTTGTCCAAGGCGAACGTCACCGCAGGGTGATGGTGGAATGGGTGGTTGGCGATTCCGAGCAGCCAGCGCTCCAATGTGCGGAATTTCTGATCGACCGTTGGTGCTTCATTCAACAGACAGAGCAGCCGGTCAGCACGCCGTTCTCCCCACAGTTCCGAAAGAGTGATGTGTTTGTTGTGAAGCTCCGAGTATGAAAACCCAAGGAACGGAAAAGCGCCGCCCGGCTTGAAGTGCACTCCCAGAAGATTATCCGTTGCTCGCCTTTCGATGAGGAATGATTCGGATCGTGGGCCAGTGATTCCGGATTGAGACACTCTCGGATTATTCAACCGAATGACCAGTTCGACCGAGCCCATCGGCAGTATGCGTTCCCGCGCGTAAGGCTGTGGATGGCCACTCCAGTGCCAGAAAAGTTTTACGAAGTCAGACAACGGTTTTCCGGGCACGCGATGGTGGAATTGGACAATTCTCCGTATTTCCTCTTCGGCGCGCATGTGCGCTTAAGACTACATTACCCGTGGAGATAACCTACATCGTAAATCGGACTATTGCCCCCCGCCGCTTCGCGGGTCCCTCGCGGCCAGAAGAGGCAATCGCTACGACCTGGCTATTTTTCATGGCATCTCCTGTCGTGCTAGACTCCCGCTCAAATGCGAACAAAAAATCTGGCTGTAGCGGTCATTGCCATTCTGGCAACCATTCTCGCAACAATGCTGTCTGCCCAGTCGCCGGTGGTGCTTACCGTCAGCGTCGATCGGCCCGGCGCGAGGATCGATCCGATCTTCTACGGATTGATGAACGAGGAAATCAACTTCTCCTATGACGGCGGACTCTATGCCGAATTGATTCGAAATCGCACGTTTCGCGACAATGCGCAGACACCGATAAACTGGTCGGTCGCGAAATACAACGGAGGAGATGGTTCCATCGCTCTGGACAAGGATCCGGTTCCCAACACGGCTCTGAATATCGCGTTGAAGCTCGATGCAAGTTCGATCTCCGGTACGCAGAGAGTTGGGGTCGCGAATGAAGGCTACTGGGGAATACCCGTAAAGCCGGACACCACGTATCGTGTGTCGTTCTACGCCAAGGCGTCCGCCAGTTTCAAAGGCCCCTTGACCGTTGCAATTGAAAGCAACGATGGGAAAACCGTTTTTGCAAAATCCGATGTTGCACAGATCACATCGGTGTGGAAGAAATACACAGCGACGCTGAGGACGGGAAAGATCGCCGCCTCGTCCACGAATCGGTTCGTGATATCGACAGGAACTCCCGGCAACATCTGGTTCAGTCTCGTGTCGCTGTTTCCTCCGACATATAAGAACCGGCCCAACGGCCTCCGTCCCGACATCATGCAGCTGCTTGCCGACATGAAGCCAAGTTTCCTGCGGTTCCCTGGCGGCAACTATCTTGAGGGTCCGAACTATGACAATCGCTTCAACTGGAAACAGACCATCGGTCCACTCGAACAGCGCCCATCTCATCTGAGCCCCTGGAACTACCGATCGTCGGATGGCATGGGACTGCTGGAATTCCTGGAATGGTGCGAAGACCTGAATATGGAACCCATCGTCGCCGTGTACGCCGGGCTGCACATCGATCGTGGTGCGAAAATCCTTACGGGAGACGAACTGAAGCCTCATGTTCAGGACGCGCTCGACGAAATCCAGTACATCACCGGAGACGCGAAGTCCCAGTGGGGCGCTCGACGCGCCAAAGACGGACACCCTCAGCCGTTCAAACTGCGTTTCATCGAAATCGGGAATGAAGACTGGCTGAACAACGGCACGCCATCCTATGACGGGCGATTCACCATGTTCTACGACGCGATCAAGGCGAAGTATCCGAATATTCAAATCATTTCGACCATGCGCTCGCAGGATCTGTACAACCCGGATCCGGCTCGAGCTTTCAAGCACACGCGCAAGCCGGATCTGCTCG
>Ga0163162_10001345_pt1 | contig 22882 bp, 12 predicted proteins | sample S55metaG_FD_115310 | JGI IMG/M metagenome (GOLD analysis project Ga0163162, IMG submission 115310) | Switchgrass rhizosphere microbial communities from Kellogg Biological Station, Michigan, USA - S5-5 metaG | ecosystem: Host-associated > Plants > Roots > Rhizosphere > Soil | place: USA...
CCTGCAAGCAATGCTTTTTTATTCAAATCACCGTGCACCTGCATGTCCGTCAATGTTACCATCATATCAAAAGGAACACCTTTGAGCATGGCTTCAATATTGGGATAAGTTTGGGCATTTACGTTATACTGCTTATTCTGATTGACCGCCCGGTCATATTTAATATCACAAAGACTCACAACTTCGATCATCTTTGATGAAAGTAGTTGTGGCAGGTAACGATTGCTTACACTACCGCAACCAATTACAGCTACCTTCAATTTTCTGTCGTCAGTTGTTAATGCCAGGCTTTCCAATGACGACAACAATACTGCTGCTCCCGCAGCAGCCGTGTACTGCAAAAATTTTTGCCGGGAGATGTTTTCGCTCATAATCTATTTTTTTATATATGGTGAAGTGAAGCCAAGCATTTTTAAACCATTTTGTATATCAGGAATATTCATAAACAAATTCCATATCAACCCGGTCCGATAATTTTCTATCATCACGATGATGGGTCCCTGGTCAATGGCCAAATGCGATTTCGCATACCAGTTATGGTGAATACTGAATCCGTCTACAAAACCATACTGGCTCCAGATCTTACCACCAAGGTCATAATAAAAATGACGCAACGCTTGCATACTTTCGTTCGGAGTATAGGGCATAGAAGAGATCGCAGCCGTTGGTTGGATCACACCCAGGTCCACATCGGGACAGTGAGCCACGTATCCCTTATAACTATCACCTGCAGTTAATCCCCAGCAATTTTCAGCGTAACCCTTGAATTTCTTTGGGTTCTCAATACAATACGCCCTGTTGATGAGCGTATGATTTTTTACCTGTTCGAAATAGTCAATGCCAAGGGAATCCTTTAATCCATTTGGGTCAATTCCCTGGAAGGTATATTGCTCAAAGAATAACGGACCGCCTTTGTCATAGTTGCCCAATGGCAATACATAACCGTAGTAAGTTTTGCCGTTTTTAAACCCGCCGCTTCCGACCCAGCTTCCGTTGTACACATCTTTTGAAATTGAATGATTGGGTGAAGATGCCGCCATAATATACGTGATCAGGCATTCATTCCATCCCCAGATGGGAAAATTCATATCAAACCCGTTATTCGGGCTCCAGTGCCAATACAATTTATTTTCACCTTTCGTGTGCCAATTCCAGTTAGCCGCTCCCCACATTTGATCAACTCTCTTTCGCAGGTAAACTTCACGCGGATCACTGCTTTTAAAATATTCCTTAGCACAAAGAAAGCCCATCAGGAGATATGACGTTTCCACGAGATCGGCCGCATCATCTAACCTGTCAAACTTTATTGTCTTGCCTGTTCTTCCATCCATGAAGTGAGGATAGATGCCGTGAAAACAATCGGCATTGATCAAAAAGTCGGCGACCTTGATTAATCTCCTCACCGCGGTATCTCTCCCGATCCATTTTCTCTGTACTGCAATGATGGTGCTCATGATGCCAAAACCGGTGCCACCGATTGCACACGCATCAGGACCAAATTTCGTCTTACTGAAATTCGGTTCGTCCCATGCTTCATTTATATAATCCCAGTAGTGTTCTGCAAGCACCGTATTGCTTCGTTCGAGTGCAAGCCCGCTTACAGGATGTGCGTCATGCCAAAAGAATCGAAAAGTTTGTCGCTCCACTACTTCCAACAAAGCGGAGTCAGAGAGGTTTCTTATAATGCCAACAGGTGCAATGGAATTCGGAAACCCAGTTGATTTACTATTCTGTGCGAATGATGTTACATTGAACAAAATCGCGATCACTAAAACTATTGTAGTACGACAAAACATGTTAGTTATTTTAAAAGATCAGATTCTTATCTTTTAGCAATGATCCATGTGTTTAAGTAATTGAAGGGTGCTTCGATCACAAGTTTGTAAAAATCTGACGGCAATTGTTTTACATCCAGGCTTGCTTTTCCGTTTGCAACCGGAACCTCTGCTACTAACTTGTAATCATCTTTGCCGCCAGTTTTGAAATTGTTGCTATTTGCCACCCAAATTTTTGCCTTCCCCTCTTTATTAATAACCTTCCACTTTATTTCTATTGCATCATTCCTCAGATCGGCTTGCGCATCGGTTACAGAAAGTTTGCCGGTCAGCGGAATCCCATCGATCTCCATGCGTTTATCCTTCGGAATGTCAACATTTAAATAAGAGGCCAGTGTTGGCATGATGTCAACAATGGCTGGCTGCTGTTTTTTAAATCTTTCATTTAATCCTTTTGCATTGGTCACGATCCATGTTGTCCTTTCCCGTTCAGTTTGCCCACCGTGATGATACCCATTTTCCTCACGACCATGGTCAGTTGTGATAAAGATCTCCCACTCTTCATCGAATCTTTTTTCCCGGTACTGTATGGCCGCCCATATTTTTTGGATCTGTTTATCCATCATCATTACCGCCTCATCGAATATTTTACTGTTGCCGTGGCGGTGGCCCATTTCGTCTGTGTATTCTAAATAGACCCAGGTAAGATCTGGTGCTTTTTGTTTAATGTAGCTTACAGCTGTGTCGGTGACCGTTTCATCAATAAGATGATAAAAATATCCGGCGGTGTCGTGCGGATAATGAACGGTGTCCAATTCCAAACCATCCAAATAGTAATCAGGCTGCAAGTTACCCGCTTCTTTGAGCTCGCTGCCCACCAGTTTGGTCCTGTTATCAAGCCATGTAGAAAAAACTGCTGTCGTCCTTTGGGGATATTGGTTTTTTAGAAAACGGAAGATGTTCCAGTAAAAGTAGTTTGGCGCTGCAATGTCGTTATCCCAAACATTGTGTTTATTCACCCATGTACCGGTGAGCAAGCTATTGTAGCCCACTGCAGAAATTGTTGGTGTTTGTGAATAGCCATTTTTTTCACCACCAACATAAGCCTCTGCATATCCACCTTCTTTGGTGATAGCGCCTAACGCTGGTGGCTTGAGCCTTTCAATAACATCAGCAGGAATGCCATCAGCGATCACAAAGATTGCCTTGTGTGTTTTTTGCGCAGCAATGTCATGGTGGCAAAACGGCAGAACTAGTAAAAAAGAAATGAGTCTCATCGCAGTTTTGTCGATGAAGTATTTCTTTTTAATAACCCAGGCGGCTTTTAGCTTAACAGATTTAAATCTGGGTTTGGTTGCAGCAATCATGGTTTGTAACCTGTCTATAGAATGATAAAAAGCAATCGGGCAAGAGAGTCAAAACTAAGTGCAGCCAAAAAAGTAAACTACCATTTTGCCCTAATAAATCTATACTTTTTTAGCAAACCGAAATGAACATTGAGTAATTTGAAAGCATAAAATCATCGAATTATGAAGCCGGCTTTGGAACATTTGCCCAAGGAGAAGGACAATTCCTTTGTGGTCAAATTCTTTGATTATGACTATTATCCGACCCCCTGGCACTATCATCCTGAATATGAAATAGTGATGGTGACGGAGAGTACTGGCAAACGATTTATTGGGGATCATATTTCAGATTTTCAGCCGGGTAACCTGGCATTTTTAGGCCCGAATATTCCTCACACCTATCGAAATGACGAAAAATATTATGCCGAAAAACCCGCCTTTAGGGCAAAATCGATCGTCATCCATTTTACAGAGGCCTCACTGGGGAATGATTTTTTAGAATTGCCTGAGGCAAAACCGTTACAGAGACTGTTTGAGGAGTCATTACATGGACTGGATATTTTTGGCGAAACGCACGATAGCATAAGTAGAAAACTGTACTCCATCGTGAAATTATCTGGTCTTAGGCGATGGCTATGTCTCGTCGACATCTTACTGGAATTGGCAGAGTCAAAAACTTTATCGCCCATTACAAAGATCACTCACATCGGTTACAATGAAAAAGAATCTAAGCGCTTGTGCAATGTATTTGACTGGATCACGAACAATTTTGAAAAAGACATAAAGCTGGCTGAGGCGGCCCAGATTGCTCAAATGAATGAAAACGCGTTCTCGCGTTTCTTCTCCTTACGAACCCGGAAAACATTTTCCGGATTTGTCCAGGAACTACGTTTGCAAAAAGCAGCAAAACTCTTGGTAGAAAATGATATGACGATCACTGAAGTGTGTTATGAATGCGGATACAATAATGTTTCAAATTTTAACCGGCAGTTCCTGAATCATTACCAAATGAACCCGATGAAGTACAAGAAAATGTTTTTGAGTAAAGCGTGATCACGGATGGCACGGATTTCTTGCCATCAGTGAAATCCATGTAATCGGTGAGAACAAAATCGGTGTAATCCGCGATACTATCTTATCAAAGTTGATGTTCCTTTCAACGATATTTTTTTGTTTGACGCATCATTGTACTCCAGCGTCCAAACATATACACCGGTGGCCTGTGGAGCGCCCTGAAATGTTCCATCCCATTTTCTTGACCAGTCTTTTGTCTCAAAGATCAACTGGCCACCCCTATTGTACACTCTGAACAACAAGTTTGTCGCCTTATAGGCATTTACGGGGTAGAGGTAATCATTCAATCCATCTCCATTGGGTGTAAACGCTGTTGGTACGGCGATATAACAATTACCGAACACCTTGATAAAATGATACGCAGTATCAGTACATCCTGAAGTGTCGGCTATTGCCAGTCGAACAATGTAGTCATCTTCATTCGTTGGAATTGAATAGTGTTGGAGAGGTGGATCAATTGTTGTATCCGTTTGTCCATTTCCAAAATTCCAGCTCCAATTTGTAATAACCCCTGTACTAATGTCTTTAAAAGAAGCGGAATCGGAAGGACGGCAGAAAACTTCGGGCCCTGTAATTCCTGCCTTTAGTTCAAGCTCATTTAAAACTTTGATTTGAACCTGGGCTGTGTCAGTGCACCCGCTGCTATCAGTTACTTTCACTGTGTAGATCGTACTGACGCTCGGTTTTGCTGTCGGATTACTGATAGTGTTATTCGATAAACCCTCAGATGGCGACCATGAGTAACTTACCCGATGACTTACGCCCAATCGCACTGGTTTACCTAAACAAACCGACGTATCAGGAAAAGCGTCAGCATGGGTCGTTCCCAATATTGTTACATGAACACTGTCCGTGGTGCGGCACCCACCCAGGGAAACAATGTCGACATAGTAGGTTCCACTATCGGCGAGCGAGCTACTATAAATACCAGCATAGTAAACGTTGTCATAAAACCCGTTGGGCCCCCGCCATTCGTATGACGCTCCACCGGTAGCATTAAACTGCAATGCACTTCCCGCGCACACCGGTGAATTGCTGCTCACAGTGTAACCAGCTGGTGGCCCTTCCACCTGGATCTTTAAAACATTTGAGACTACCCTGCAGTTAGGATTCGACATATTGGAAGCATCACCGGCAGACATTCTTACAACGAATGTACCTGGCGTGGCGCAAAGCTTTGAATATTGATAGGAAGTCGCTCCCGGTATGTCTGTCCATGTGGTTCCGGAATCAGCACTTTCCTGCCACTGCACTTCCGTATTTGGATAGAATACAGGAACGTTCCCATTCATTGAAACGACCGAACTGTCGCTGTAGCAAACACTTTTTACCAGCACGGTTCCAATGACATCATTGAATGTTATCTGCGCATCAGGCCCAAGGGCTGCGAACTGGATATCGTCCAAGGCAAATGAATAACCGCAGCGACTGAATTGGGAAGGATCGTCCAATATTTTTAAGACAAAAACATCAATGCCGGGAGGAGGAGTAAAGTCAACGCTGAAATGGTGAAATTTTGGAACATATATCGGATCATAATCATAACGCATCGGCCCCGTGTTGGCTGATTGTAAGGCCCGCCCCGTGACAGTTTCAATGCTCAAAATCAGTCTTGGTAAATGGACAAAGGAATTGCAACCACCGGGGACCATCGTGTTCAGGTAAGACACTGAAAACCGGTATGAAGTACCGGGGCATAGCGCTTCTCTTAATGTATCAATAAACAGTATTTTATTATCCGGACTGGAAATATCATTTACCAGCATCATGTATCCATAATCATCGTACGTATTGTCCTGGGATCGGCCCATCCTTGTCGTGGGGCACCGGTAAAGATTATTTGTAATAGTATACGAGGGCGCCGGAGATGCACATGAATCTTCTGAGTATGCCATACCTGTATTAACAGCAGGCAACGGAGGACCCGGATTTGTTCTGCCTTCCCCGAATGTTACATTAATGATGTTGCGGCCCAATCCCTGGCCAATCATGTGAGTTGGCAAAAGGATGAGAAAGATGCACAAACAAATATTTGCAATCGATCTCAATAGCACTCGAATTCATTTATTTCAACCAGGGGCTTGTAAAATCCAATTTTTTTAATCCGTTTTGCACTTCGGGACAGCTCATGAATAAATTCCACAATAAGCCACTTCTGTAATTTTCAATCATCACAACAATAGGTCCCTGGTCGATGGCCAAATATCGTTTAGGATACCAATTGCCGGTTTCATTAAAGGCATCATAAAACCCATAACTACCCCAGGTTTTATCCTTCATGTCAATGTACCAGTGCCGCAAAGCCCGCAAAGAATATTCGGGCGTATACGGTAATGATGACAGCGCTGCAGTTGGAGAGATCACTCCAAGATCATTCTTTTCGTCTGGGGCGTGAGCGGAATATCCTTTTAATGAATAGCTTGCCGTAAGTCCCCAGCTATCATTTCCATATCCCTTAAAATTTTTTGGATTATCAACGCACCACTGGTAATTGATTAATGTCTGATTCTTGTTCTCTTCCCAATAATCGGCATATTGATCTTTCAATCCTCGTGGATCGAGGCCGAGATAAGAATATTGCGCCCAGAATAAGGGTCCGCCATGCGGTGGATTTCCCTGGTGACGCAGATGCAATGTATACCCGCCATAAGTTTCATCGGCTCTTATCTTCCCTTTCTCAGCCCAACCTTCGTGGTATACCTCCGCCGGAACCCCATGTGTGGGTGACGACGCACCAAGCACGTATAGAATAAGGCATTCATTGTACCCATGAACAGGAAAATTCATTTGCCAATTGTAATTTGGACTCCAGTGCCAGTATAATACATTTTTTCCAACGCGATACCAATCATATTCCACTTCTCTCCAAAGTTTATCAATCCTGTTTGCTAATTCCTTTTCTCTATCATTGCCGTCTTTAAACAATTGTCTCGCGCAAAGCAAACCCTGGATCATATAAGATGTCTCGACAAGATCGCCGCCGTTGTCTTTTTCACCGAAGGGTTTTACTTTTCCCGTTTCACCATTTATCCAATGTGACCAGGCACCGTGAAACCTATCGGCTGTTTCGAGAAAATGAACAATTTTTTCTAATTGTTGCACCCCCTGGTCCCTGGAGATAAAATTTCGATAGATCGCGGTAAGAATGGCCATTACACCAAAACCACTGCCGCCGCTTGTTACGATCGTTTGATCATGCAGGGGATAATCATTGTCTTCATGAATACGTTCTCTCGCCATCCCACTGACAGGTTCCGCGCCCTCAAAAAAATATTGAAAGGTTTGCTTTTCCACAACATCAAGTAAAGCGGAATCAGATATAATTTTTGATGCGGAATCTGGAGAAAGTTTTTGTTCCCCTCCTGTATCGGAACTTGCAGGATTGCTTTTCTTTTTTGTGACGCAGGCAATGCTGATTGCCAATACAATCACTGCTGTAAAGAATTTTGATTTCGTCATAGTTCTATAAATAAGGTGCAGTGAAACCAAGTGCCGTCATTCCTGATTTTATTTCAGGGCAGCTCGTAAATAAATTCCAAAGCAAACCTGTCCTGTAATTTTCGATCATTACAATCATGGGACCTTGATCAATCGCTAAATATGAATCTGCAAACCAAAGGTTTTGTAAGCTAAATGCGTCTTTGAATCCATACTCGCCCCATAACTTATCGCCAAGCACGTAATAGAAAAATTTTAAGGCCTGTGTTGATTCAGCCGGAGTATAAGGAATAGAAGAAATAGCGGCCGTTGGCGCGATCACGCTCACATCATTTGTTGGAGAACTTGCCGTATACCCATTTTGGATGTCACTGGCCGTCAAACCCCAACAGGAGTCGCTGTAACCAAAGTATTGTTTGGGATTGGCCTTGCAATATTCATAGTTGATCCTTGTGTGATTTAGTGTTTGTGTTTGATAGTTTGCATATGTATCACTCAAACCATTAGGATCAATTCCCAAAAACGAATAGTGTTCAAAAAATAGTGGCCCTCCCTGCGGTTCCCCAAGAGGTAGCGCATAACCATAGTATGTATTGTTGTTTTGCATGCCCCCATTACGTGCAAAACCGTTGTCATAAACGATTTTGGGGACTGGATGAGTCGGGGAAGATGCTGCGAGCACATAAGTAATAAGACATTCATTCCAACCTTGTATCGTAACATTGACCGCCCAACCGGAATTGGGACTCCAATTCCAGTATAAAACATTTTGTCCATTTTGTCTGAACCAATCCCATTCGACCTGGTCCCATATTTCATTGATATCATTGCGCAAGTTTGCCTCCGATGCATCAGCTGCATTGAAATACTGGCGGGCCGCTAACAGACCCATCACCAGGTAAGAGGTTTCAACGATGTCAGCTCCGTCATCGTCAGAGGCAAAAGGGACCACGACTCCTGTTGATCCATTCATCCAATGCGAAAAAGCTCCATGAAAATGTTGCGCATTGTTTTTCAAAAAACTTACGATCTTCTGCACTCTTGCAACACCGTCGGCCCGTGTAATAAAATTCCTGGTAATTGCAATCGGGATGGTCATGATCCCAAAACCAGTTCCGCCGGTTGTAACCGTTTCACCCGAAGTGTTTCTCTCCCGTACCATTCCGCTTACGGGATGACCGAAATCCCAGAAATATTTAAAGGTTTGTTGTTGGACAAGTGTTAGTAATGCGTCATCCGAAATGATTGGAAATTTTCGTGATGAGTCAATGGTAGTGTTAAAATTTACATTCGGATTACCGACCAAGTGCCCTCCACTTGTTGTTTGCAATGACGACCCGACCGACACGGTGTAATTGGCCAGATACTTTAGATTGGCCGATGGTCGAATCACAACTGTCTGGTCGTTGTTTTGGTACGAAGCCGTATAAGCAACAGCAGCGCCGCCTTTATCTGTAAAAGAAAAAGCAGAGTTCACTGTACTCTTATCGATAGCCGCCGAAAAGAAGAACTGTATCGCCGGTGAAACGCCGATGTTGTAGTTTGCAGAGCCTGAAGATTGTCCGTTTAGCTTTATACCGGTTGAACTAAAATTTGCAGGCGCCGACTGGTCACCCGATTTTTTACTACAACTCCAGACTGCAAATAATAATATGACTGCTGCACAATTCCTGCGACTCATTTTCTAAGCGGTTAATTTTATTATTCCACTACCAGTGTGCTTATTGAATGTGAGAGGCTGGTTCCTTCAACTGCTTTTTTGCCTATGTACATCCTGTATGAAAATTTTTGGCCGGTTGGGTTCATGATGACCACAGAAAGTTTTCCATCCGGATTTTTAAAAGCTGTGGTAAGTAGTTGTACTCTGTTTGAAGAACTTACGATTCTCTTTGCTCCCGGTTTGATAAACTTCGAAATATGGCCAATGTAATAATAGGAGTTCATGTAATGCAATGTGCCCTCTTTTGTTTTTGCATGGATCGGAGCAAAGCAAAAATTGCCTACATGGTTCGGCCCCCCTGTTTCATCCAGCAGAATATTCCAATCCGTCCACGCTACGGCTCCGTTATTGAGATCATGGATTATGTTGTCGCCATAATTTTCGCCCCATTTCCACTGATCAAAAGTTTGCCAGCTAAAAGGGAAGTTGCAACCTTCTGTAAACATTAGATTTTTACCAGGAAAAGTTTCGTGTACGAGTGCAACATTGCTGTACTGGCGACCTCCATTCCATTCTTCATACCAGTGAAATCCTATTCCCCACAAATACTTTGCTGCATCGGGATCATTTAACAGTGAAGAAGCCCGTTGATACAAAAGATCACGGTTGTGATCCCAGCCAATTAATTTTTTATCGCCTAAATTATTTTTCTGCAATGTAGGGCCAAGATTATTTTTTATGAAATTCCGCTCTTCATCGGCCGTGTACATGCAGCTTTCCCATGTCTGCTTCGCCATCGGTTCATTCTGAACCGTTAACCCCCAGACAGGTATACCTTCCTTTTCATAAGCCTGGATAAATTTCACATAATAGTTGGCCCATGAATCATAGAACTCAGGCTTTAATTTACCACCGTGCAGCATGTCATTATTGTCTTTCATCCAGGCAGGAGGACTCCAGGGACTTACAAACAGATCTAATTTACCACCTGCCGCTTCCATTGCCTTTTTGATCAGGGGAATTTTATATTTTTCATCGTGTGCGAGGTTGAACGATTTTAAATCCTTGTCGCCATCCGCTACATAAGTATAGCTATCACTCGAAAAATCGCAACTGTTGATATTGGTTCGTCCGATCGTATAACCAATTCCCTTGTCCTTATCATAGTAGGCCTGCAAGACTTCTTTTTGTTTATCTGCAGGAAGCTTCGCAAAAGTTTCGGCAGCTGCATCTGTCAGCGCGCCTCCTATTCCGACAAAAGATTGAAATGTATGAGAAGGATCGACAAAAATACTCGGCTGAGTTTCTAAAGGTTGGTCAAAATCAGCAAACGATAATGTATCCGTTGACGACAACCGGAGCTGGGTACTGTCGGCAGTAGTATAGACAATTACTTTTTTCCCCTCGATACTGAAGGATGTATCTGTGTTTGACGTTGCGGTTTCATTAGCCACTCTATTTTGCGAACAAGCAGCTATTAGCATAAGGCAAGCCAGGTAAATCAATTTGTTCATTGCAAAGTGGTTTAAGGATGAACTGAATTGTATTTATTTTTTTGAAATCAAACTAGTGTCATAAGAGTCCTGAGGCGTGATACGTCAAAGGTGAATAATTTCAGATCTCACGTTTCACTTTTCTTGTCGGTCTTACAAACATTATTACCAAACATAAGTACCAACCGCTCCTCCCGCCAGGCTTGATGTGGCCCACTGCCCGTTAAAGCGAATGTTGAAACTTGCCTCCGATGTTCCATCGTTTTCTACTATCAAAACTTTTTTGCCGCCTGGTGTTTTAAAGGCTGCATTATAAAAGTTGCCAGCGATATTGCTACCAATACGAACGGAACCCGGCGAAACAAATTTGGATGCGTGCGCAACGATGTAATAAGAAGGATTGCGTTTGACTCCACCATCCAGCGTTATAGCCCCCTTGCATTCTGAACACCCTCCCGGCGTGTGGGGATTAAAATTAGCATCATTGGCTAAATTCCATTCTAAAACTACCTTACCCCAGTTTCGGATCGTGCCAATGATCACATTTTTTACATGCCATTTCAGATTGTCATCAAAACTTTCCTTAGCTCCCGTCCATTGTTCAGTGAAGTAAAGATTTTTATCCGGAAATGCATTGTGAACAGTTGATAAAGCGCTGATGTCGCCTCCATATAAATGGAAGGCTGATCCATCTACAAAGGGCCTCGCAGCCGCGTCATTTAAGATCGTTATCGGGTAATCAGGTTTGTCGCAATTGTGATCATACAAAATGATCTTCGTGCTAATCCCTGCACCCTGGAAAGCAGGACCAAGATTATTTTTAATAAAATCACCTTGCTGTTGCGCAGTCATGACCATACTTGGATTATTGCCCCCATACAATGGTTCATTTTGCGGAGTAATGGCATTGATAGTGATACCGTTTGCCTTCATTTGCTGAATGTATTTTACAAAATAGCGGGCATATGCGTCATAGTACTGGGTTTGCAAACTTCCACCAATAGAGTTTCCATTGTCTTTCATCCACAATGGCGGGCTCCACGGTGAGCCCAGTATTTTTATATTGGGATTGATGGCCATAATTTGCTTTAATACCGGGATGAGGTCAAGGGTATCCTGCGAAAGGCTAAAGCTGTCGAGGTTTAGGTCAGTTTTTCCTGCAGGCATATCATCATAACTAAAAACAGACGCATTGAGATCCGATGCACCAATGCTGATCCTCAAATAACTGACCGCGATCGCGTTTTCTCCTTCGCCAAATAATTCCTGGAGTAAAGAGTTCTTCGTGGTAGCACTGAGGCGGTTGATCAAATAAGCGCTTCCACCCGTTAAGGCATATCCAAATCCGTCGATAGTCTGAAATGTCTGGGTCGAGTCGACATCTATATTTTGATAGGTATTACTCGCCCTGCCAAAATGAATGTCAGCCTGTTTTTGTAACAATGCTGATCGATCACCCTTTGTGATCCAGGATGAGATAGTAGCTCCGGAAGAATTGTTGCTATCATTATTACTGCCAGTGTCTGTACCCGTATTTTTATTCTTTGAGCAGTTTGATTGCACCGACAATAGTCCCAACAACGAAAACGTCCATATTAAAAAGTTCAGCCGCATTATATTTCATTTTACGTGAAAGGAAAATTGTTTATTATTTGGTTTTAAAAATATCAAAGAATCATTGTTCCGTGCTAACACCAGTATCTTGCTTCCCTGTTTATCATTCAACCATTTTGCATCTCTCATTTCGCCGTTTATTCCAGGAAGAACAGAAGCTATCTTGAATCGATTCGTCATTTTCTCAAACGAGAATACAGTTGGACACAATGCATCATAGCGGCCTTCATAAGGGATGACTCCATAAAAATTTCCAGCAGCAAAAAGATCACCCCCGGCGTCGCTGGTAAAACTCATTATGGGAGCCAATTGTAAATCCTCCGGGAGATCTTTTCTTACAAAGTTCCCTTTCCCATCGTTGATGAAACACGATGAGCTGAGCGTTTCAGCCTTTAATTCAATGTAATCTTTAAACAAATCATAAAACACATATTGAACTGTTTTACCTGCCACTTCGGAGTAAGTGAGATAAGCTTTCTTGAGCACAGGCAGGGAACGCTCCAATTCATCTTTTGCCAAGAATGTATATTCTTTTCCCTTTGCTGTATAGCATAATATCTGTTCGATCGAACCATTATTGTCAAAATCCTTTACATATAATTTGCAGTTGCCATCCTTGCCGGCCCAGAGTTTTGTATTGTGTCCCCAATTGCCTGCCAGGATATCAGGATAACCGTCCCCATTGACATCAGTTGCATAAACTGTCTGCCAAAGTCCCGTCGATTGGGGAACGTCAGTTTCCGTAAACTTTCCCTTGTTGTTCATGAAAATTTTCATAGGCATCCATTCGCCTGTCACTACCAGGTCGGGCCAGCCATCATGATTAAAGTCTGTAAAACTTGCAGTAGTGACGATCCCAATGTTGTTGAGCTGAATAGTTTCATAAGGAGCTGCTTTAAATTTCCCTTTGCCATCATTTAAAAATAAATAAGAACTCATGGGAACTCCAAAGTTGTTTGCCATTGTACTGGCAAGTGTTCCAATAAATATATCAATATCTCCGTCGTGATCGACATCGGCGACAGTCACACAAGATTTGTTATATAGCTGCTGTGTTAAGAAATCGGTGTTTTTTATGAGATGTCCCTTGCCGTCATTTATGTATAACCTGTCCTCCAGAAGCAAAGGTGAATTGCCTTGCGGCTCATTGCCACCGCTAATAACGATAAGGTCCTGCCAGCCATCTCCATTCGCATCAAAAAAGGCAGCATCCACATCTTCATACATGGCGTCTTTATTGAATAATGCTGTATCTACAGGAATAAACGATCCATTCGGTTGCTGCAACATTAACGTACCCGCTGCTCCCCGGGCACCACAGGCGTAAAAATCATCAAGGCCATCTTTGTTAATATCCCCTACTGCTATTTTAGGACCCCGCGTGCTTTCTTTATGGGGGATAAGATACTCTACATTAAAATCATTAAAACCATTTTCGGTATGTTTCCATTTGCAATTTATCTCACCGGTTATATTCTGAAAAGGCTCCTCTTTTTTTGGAAAGAATCGGTCATAGACAAAACTATCCCCGGCGTTCTTCTGATCTACCACAATCCGGGTGTTAGCAGATACATTCTTTAGGAGTTGGTATTTCTGAGTCGGCCATACAATAAGCAGGCTGTCAATTGTAGCTAAACTGTCTAATCCAAAATGTAATCTTGTGTCTGATGAAGATTGAAATCCTCTTGTCAGCATCAATTGTTGATACTGAATTTGATTACCGGGTCCCTTTTTGCCGGTAAATAAATATGCCTTTGCACCGACACCGAAAGTGTTTGAATCATTTCCTTTTAACGAAAGTGAAATATAATTTTTCTTCGGAGCATTATTTTTTAAGACAACTGCCGGGGCTTCAAGACAATTTACGACCAGGTCTAAATTGCCGTCATTATCCAGGTCGGCATAAGCGGCTCCGTTGTAATATCCTTTCATCTCACCTGTTCCCCATGCACTGCTCACATCCTTAAAAGAGCTGTCACCTGAATTCTGGAAAAGAAAAGGATGGGAAGAGCCATCGGGCATTTTGTCTACGGTGATCTGATCGTATTGGTCAGAAGTATCCCTGTTTATTTTTCTGACGAGAGCAGACACAAACCGAACATAGTCCATATCAACAGGTCGCTTTACAATTCCGCTCGATATAAACAGGTCTTTATTGCCATCATTATCGAAATCAGCAAATAAAGGTGTCCAGCTCCAATCCGTAGCAGAAATTCCAGCAACTAGACCGACATCGCTAAAGCTCGTGCCGTTGCCGTTATTGCGTTGTAAACAATTTCTGGAGACTTGCGGCTGAAAACCATTCCGCAAAACCTTGAAATTATAAATGTCAAAGTTTTCCTCACTGCCATATGTCTTCACAATTTTTTCATCGGCTGGCAACATGTCTACGGTGACTACATCGGGTTGTCCATCGTTATTATAGTCCGCAATGTCATTTCCCATGCTAAACCGCGAATAATGTCCAAAATGCTTAGCCCCACTCTCAGTAAAGGTGCCATTGCCATTATTGATGTAGTAATAATCATTTTCATGGAAATCATTACCAATGTATATGTCATCCCATCCATCATTATTGAGGTCGCCGACTGCGATTCCAAGTCCATATCCAAGACTGCTTTGATAAATGCCGGCCTGGGCAGAGATGTCGGTGAAGCTAGCCTCCCCCTTGCCCCCGCTGTGGGGGGCGGACATCAGGTTATTTCGGTACAACCGATCACCAGCCCTTGGATCTAATTTTCTGCGGTTGGATGTATCAACGATGTTGTCGTTCGGCCTGTGTGATTGATTAAGAAGATAACAGTCAAGGTCACCGTCATGGTCAAAATCAAAGAAAGCAGCCTGTGATGAGAAGCCGGAAAAGTCTAATCCATACTCTTTTGCTTTTTCTGTAAACGTACCATTCCCATTATTGATAAACAGCTCATTCCTGCTTTTTAATTTACCCTCTATATTTACGGCACACACATAAATATCCAAATAGCCATCACCGTTTATATCCGCCATGGTCACCCCGCTGCACCAATCGGAAGTTCCTGCAACACCCGCCTTTTCAGTTATGTCCTCAAACTCAAAGTTTCCCCTATTCAGGTACAGTTTGTTATGTCCTTTGCTATTTGCCGTAAAATAAATATCAGGCAGCCCATCATTGTTGATATCACCCGTGGCCACGCCTCCTCCATTATAGTAATATAAATAATAAAGGATACCAAAGGCTTTTCTGGTTTCAAGAGTGTTGGTAAAATCAATGCCCGTTTTGGACGAGGACAGGGAATTAAATAAAGTATTTGAACGATGACAGGAAGTGATAAGCATTACGAATAGTGATACGAAAGTGATTAGTGGTCTCCCGCCATTCTGCTGAGTGTTTGTGACCACCTTGAAAAGGACTTTGTGTTCTTTGTGCTTTCTTCGTGCCCTTTGTGACCTTAGTAAATGGACACAATGAACACAATGAAGCACGAAGGCCACAAAGAACTTATATAAATAGAATGATCTGGAAATTTTAGTTTTCATTTCAATTCCTGGATTGCTTGTAAGAAGGTCTTTTATTTCTTAATAAGTTTAAAATTTTCTGCGTTTCATTCGGATAGATTTTTACATAATGCGTTCGCATGAGTGCGGGTGTTGGAACATCGGCGCCTTGCAAATAGACTGCAACCGCATGTGAAACCTGTTTGGGCATGTGGCAATCGATACAATTTTGCGTGATCGCAGGCCCAATTTCTTTTGTCATTTTACAGATCCTCTGGTGACCATCGCTGTGGCAGGCGATACACCGCTGCGAAAATATTTCGATCTTCCCATTTTCATTTTCATGAACATTATGGCAACTTGTGCAAGTGACCTTACCAAGTACAAAGCACTTACTTAACGAAAGCAATCCCAGTTGATTTCCGTGCACATCAATATTGTCTGCGTTTTGCACGAGCGCCTGCAGTGAAAAATAATTTGAGAGCGTATCACCCACCTGGAATTGAAATGATGGTTTTGATTTTGTGAGCCCGCCCCCATGACATAATGCACATAGATCAAGTAAACGCTCGCGGGGAAGTTTGCCTGGGTTAACGATGAATTTTGCCTCTTTTACCGAGGGATTTTGAGAATGAAATGTTACGTGTGCTACTCCGGGCCCATGACACTTTTCACAATCTACCGCATAGATGATTTTGTTATGGTCAAACGTCTCGAGCTTTATTGTTTGAGCAGAAGTTTTTTCGAAATACGTGCTGTGACATTCGAGGCATCGCGAAGTGATCGGTCTGTTGAAGGCTACCATGTGCGGTGGATAACCCGGGCTATTTGACCATTGCTTTTCGGGAGAAAAATAAGTGATAGGCAATTGAACCAACCTGCTATTTATCCAGCTTAGGTAGCTTTGCCCTTTTCTTCCGGAACCAACTACCAGGTCAAATCTTCCGTCCCGAATTTTGTTTCCATTATTGTATTCCACCTGGTAAAAGCCACTGTCTCTTTTTTCCATTTTCACATTCGTGAACGGGTCAAACGCAAACACATTGTTTCCTGCTTCAAAGCTTCCTAAAATATTTTTTTCTGTCGCTGGCGCTGAAGTCAAATGATGTTCTGTCAAAAGGTGTCTATTATAAATATCCAGGTGACAATTGGCGCAGGATTTTGATCCTGCAAATCTTTTGAAGGTATCATTTGCTGAAATCTTTTTCTGCTTATCATCATTGCTTACACATGTCGCCAAAAAGAAAACGCTGGAGATGATAATCCCCAGGAAAATTGCATACTTATTATGACCTGCAAATTTTTTCTTGTGGAGCACTTGAAATGTAAAAAAGGCTGAAACAGAATTTCAGCCTTTGTGTTTATAATTTAAAAAACTTTAAAACGAAAAGCTTACATTTTGCCGGTATACAAGCTCTGTACCTCTGCAGCGGATAAGGCTGAATTATACATTCTAAACTGATCCAATCCGCCGCCCCATTCTTGTCCCCATCCAAGGTCTGCCGTGTTCCTTCCTCCAAGATTAAATCCCGATACTTTAGTTCCATCCATATTTACAGGACCATGGCCTCCCCATTCCGGAACATGACCATTCGCTACCCCATCCACATAAAGAGTCATCTTTGAAGTGGCTGCATCATACACGAAAGCTAAATGATGCCAATTGTTGTCCTGTATGCCTGGTACTCTGTTTGGCCCCTCCCAGGTTAACCATGCATCGCTTACATTCTTGTCGACTACATAGAATTTAATAATCGCAGAATCATTATTGACGGGGTTGCTCCAATCAAACAGCAAAAACATCGTCGTGTTTGCCCAGTTGCCATTGCTCGAAGAAATATTATACAAAAACGCAGCATTGCCATCAGGTGCTCCATTTCTTTTTTCCCAGAACGCAACCGTAAAACTTTCTGCGGTTGAGACGAAATCATTGACATTAACATAGCTTAAGTAAGCATCGCTGGGCCCGTCATAGGCCGTTCCGTTAATTCCGGGTGAGTATGTGATAGACGAGGCCGGGAAAAAACTTGGGTATTGAGAAATGCTGTCTTTAAAACGAATATTGATCTGCTGATCCGTAGTCTCAGTTGAATCGAAACTTAAAAAAAATCGAAGAGGCGTTGTTGGTGTCACCTGATGGTCTTGCGGATAATCGCTAGCCAGCGCCGGCCTTTCCATTTTCTGGCAGCTGAGTATTGCCAGTGCCGGTATTGCTACTGCTACAATTTTTAAGAGATCTTTTCTTCTTAACATAAAAAGTATTTTAAGAATGATACAATTTTTTAATTACCATTCGGGGTTTTGAACCAGTACACCACCCGAAATATCGATCGCTTTTTGTGGAATAGGATAGTACCGGCAGCGATTGGTATAGCCTAAGCTGCTCAATGTACTAACCGCATCGCCCCAACGAACAAGATCATAAAATCTATACCCTTCCATTGCAAATTCCCAGCGCCTTTCATTCTTAATAGCGGTTCTCATTTGGTCTTTGCTGACATAAGCAATGTGAGGAAGCGCGGCAGGGTTAGAGCCAGAGTTCCTTGCTCTTGCCCTTATTTGCTCAAGCAAGTCTTCTGCAGTGGCGCCTTCGCCTACTTCGTTGCTCGCTTCGGCCTTCATCAATAGAATGTCCGCAAAGCGAATTACTCTGTGACTTATCCAGGCAGGATATCCGGAAGTAACAGTACCGGTATATTGGCGCATCGCGGGATCAGAATATACTTTCTTGCTCCAGTACTTTTGGTCCAATGCCGTGCCCGGACCATAAGCAGGCAACGTAGCTCCGTATCCTCCTGTGGCAGGACCGCCGTCAGATTGACCAGAATACAAAATGGTCATTGACTTTCTTGGATCAGTATTGTCCCAGGCGTTGACTAAAACATCGGTTGGAGTATTCCATCCCCAACCCAAATTCCATTCACTACTCGCACCGCCCTGGCGAACATTTTGTGAAACTCCATAGAAAGAGCCATAGTCGGGACTGCCACCCGCACCCAGGTATGCCTGCTGTTCTAAAATTGATTCTTTACTGTTTTTGCCAGCTCCGTTAAGGCCATCCTTCCATACATCAACAAAATTGTCGAGCAAAGCATATTCACCGGAACCAATGACCTGGTCACAAAGAGCAACTACCTGGGCCCAGTTCTGTCTAAAGAGATAAGTTTGAGCCCAGAGGGCTTTTGCCGCGCCGCTGGTCAGCCTTCCGGGGAAAGGGTTTTGATTTGTCGTGCTGTTAAACCAATTTAGTGGCAACAACAACGAAGCAGAATCCAGGTCAGAGTCAATTAAAGCATAGATTGCATCTACCGGTGATTTAGGTTGAACGCCTTTTGAAGCGTCGGTATAATAGTAATCAATCTTTGGCACTTCTCCGTAGGCTTTCACTAACTCGAAATATGAGTACGCTCTAAAGAAATGTGCTTCACCGACATTTCTTAAGGATGCTTCATCGGTAGCGTGTAAAGAATCGGCATAGAATAGTAACTGGTTAGCTTTATTGATCATATAATAGTGATCATCCCAGTAGCTGTTCGTTGCCCAGTCATCCTTTGTATACTGGAAAGTTTCAAACTCGGTATTGATCTCGGCGCCATCGGTGGTGCTACTTCCCTTCTGAGCGTCATCATCTCTTATGCTATTAAAATCTAACCATGGTAATGTATTAAAACCGGCATAAGAATTAAAAATTGAATACATGCCTATTGCCTGGCCATCCAATTGGCTGCCATAGTCATTCAACGTGGGTGAAAGGGGTTTTCTATCAAGGAATTTCTTACATCCGGTTGTTACCACACCAATGACCGCAACCAGGAACAAACCCACAAAAATTTTATTTGATTTTTTCATATTCTTAGTTTCTTAATTGATGATTTAGAAAGTCACATTCAATCCAAAGGTGAACACACGGGGAATTGCACCTCCTGCGAAATCAAATCCGAAACCGGTGGCATCTCCTCCAAACTCGGAAGTATAGCCTTTGGTGTGCTTCCATGTCTTCAGGTTTTGTACATTGGCATAAACCCGCAATGCTTTAATATGGGCTCCCGCCAGCATTTTTGGATCCAGATCATATCCTAACTGTAGATTCCTGATACGCACATAGCTTCCATCTTCAATATTGTATGTTGAACCATTGTAGTTGAAGCGGTCGGCCTGGCTAATTATAGGTTCCCAGTTTGAAGTACCGGCACCATGCCATCTTTCTTCTTTAAATTGTGGGTAGTTCACCCTTTGGAAAGGTGATTCCAAAGAGCCCCATACTCTGAAAACGTCATTTCCATAAACGCCACCTACATCAATACCTAAACTGAGACGTTTCCAGGTGATATCAACCGATCCACCATAAATAAAATCCGGGGAGGGATTACCGATAACAGTACGATCATTGGCATCAATGACTCCATCTCCGTTTACGTCCCTGAATTTAAAATCTCCGGGACGATAAGCACCAATTGAAGAAGCAGGGGGTGAAGTAAGGATATCAAGATTGCTTTGATAGAGTCCGTCTACTACATAACCATAAAAAGACCCGATAGGATAGCCCGGCAAGGTCCTGGCTTCTGCACTTCCATTGTTAGCAAATCCCCTGATAATTGTACCATTTGGTATATCTGCGGCCACACTTTTTACTTCGTTCTTCATGAAAGTGATATTGCCTCCAAGATTAATGCTCAGGTCTGAGTTCACTTTTTGTGTCCATGTGGCCGAAAATTCCTCGCCCCAATTTTTCAGTTCACCGCCATTTTCTAATTTGTTATCCAACCCAAGAGAACCCAGGTCCACATAGGTCATCATATCCTTGGTAACTTTATTGTAATAGGTCGCTTCAAAATGAAGGCGGTTATTGAATGCATTTAACTCCAACCCAACATCAGTTGCATGCACTGTTTCCCATCTCAAATCCGGACTTACTCCATAAGCAGGCAGAGCCCCAGTGACCAAATTTTCTCCGAATGGGGCTACCGTTCCCGTTTTTACTCCAGGATAGAAAAGGTAATATGAGTTCGCGCCACCCGTAGGATCGTAGGTACTTTGATTACCTAAAACACCCACCGAGGCTTTTAATTTTAAGAAGTTAATTTGTTCTATGCTTTGCATAAAATGTTCTCTGCTTAGTTCCCAGGCGCCACCCAATGACCAGAACTGCTGGTGCCGGTTCTTCTCAGGGATACGGGAAGAAGCATCATCACGGAAAGAAGCATTCAAGTAATACTTGTTCTGGTAATTGTACAATGCTCTTGCCAGGTATGACACTGTGGTAGCTTCGGCCTGGAAAGAGTTGGTTTGACGCGGATCTTGTGATGTAACACCAAATCCATTGTTCAAATACCATAACCTTTTGTCATTCGGAATAGGCTGGTCAGCGGGTCCGGTTCCCTGGTTCGAGGTTCCAAACTGCTGGAAAGTTCCAAAATAATAAGTAGTGAAGCCGCCCGTTGCTGTCAAATTATGACCACCATCGAATTGCTTTTTATATGTAAGGATATAATCCTGTTGAAATTTTCTCCAGGTTTGAGTGCTCTGATACACACTTGTCTTTGTGCTATACAAATAAGGATTATCTATTAACGGATCATAAGCATAATAAAGCGGAGTATATTGGCGATAATCCAGGGTGCTTATATCAGCATACCACGTAGGCCTGAAATTGAAATTTTTGAGGAAAGTAAGATCAACATAGACGCTACCAACTGCCCTGTATTCATAATTGATCAGCTTCTTCCAGATATTTTCTATTTCCAGCACAGGATTTACTACGCCAGCACTCTGGAGTGCCACGTCCAGGCCGGAATAAACGTTTTGCATGATGCTGTCGGGTCCATAAGGATCTTTTACCAGGAATGATTTTGTTCCGGAAGATATCTGTGGCATTACTTTTCTTGCATCATCCAGCCTGCTCTTGTTAGGATCAAAAGTAGTATACGGGTTTTGCTGACGGGAGGCATTTAGATTTACCCCGATCTTTAAAGCTTTAGAGAACCTCACCTCGTCGCTCATCGACAGAAGCATTTTTTCCAGCTTTTCATGAATGATAATGCCTTCATCATAAATATATCCGAGCCCCAGTATGAATTTGTTTCTATCCGAACTTGAGGAAATACTAAGGCTAGTGTTGCTAAACTTTCCCTTCCTTGTCACTGCGTCTATCCAGTCAGTATTGGCGCTTAGTGCTGAATAGTCTGGGGTAGCCACGCCATTATTTGCATTTTCTTCCGCAAAAAGTTGATCGAAAAGAGCGGCATCAGCCATCTTAATCTTATCAACTAACTCTTTGGTTCCATATGACGTATTTAGATTAATTACCAACCCGCCGGCTTTCGCCCTTTTGGTTGTGATAGCTATCACACCTGTTGCGCCTCTGACGCCGAAGATGGCGAGTGAGGAAGGGTCTTTTAAGACTTCGATTGATTCAATGTCATTTGGATTGATGTAGTCAATATCATCCTGTAAAATTCCATCCACCACATACAATGGGTGCACCTGGCCAATACTGACCGTGCCGCGTATACGGATGTCGGGCTCTGAACCCGGCGTACCATTATTCACTACATATAAGCCTGCCACCTTGCTTTGCAATGATGAAATGGGATTGGAATTCGGTTTATCAGCTACTTCCTTCCCACTAACTTTTACAATGGAGCCGGTAAGATCTCTCTTGCTTGCTGTACCGTAACCAATGACGACCACCTGTTCCTGCACCTTTGTGGACAACGATAAGGTTACATTGATGACTGTCTTGCCAGCAACCGCCACTTCTTTACTATCGTATCCCACATAACTAAACACCAATGTCGCATTATCGGGTACAGTGATAGCAAAGTTGCCTGTCGCATCGGTTGTGGTGCCGAGGGTGCTTCCTTTTACAGAAACAGATACTCCCGCTAACCCATCTCCGCCTTCAGTGGAAGTGACACGGCCCGTAACCCGAACATCCTTAAAATCTTCAATGTTCATGGGATCAGAAGCTTCTTTTAGTACAACCAGTTTATTGTTTAATACCTTATA
>Ga0163162_10001348_pt1 | contig 22872 bp, 15 predicted proteins | sample S55metaG_FD_115310 | JGI IMG/M metagenome (GOLD analysis project Ga0163162, IMG submission 115310) | Switchgrass rhizosphere microbial communities from Kellogg Biological Station, Michigan, USA - S5-5 metaG | ecosystem: Host-associated > Plants > Roots > Rhizosphere > Soil | place: USA...
CATTGACTGAAAAGGTCGCGCAGAATCTGCATGTCCATCGTCGGCCCCGCGCAGATGGCGACACGGGCCGGATGCGCATTCTCCGGGGATAGAGAAGGACACGTGACCAGCCACTTGTGTTTGGGTTCTTCGACTAAAGTATCGATGAAGAACTCAGCGGCGGATTTTATAATCGGGTAAATGCGCGAAAGAAATTCCTTGTCGCCCGTGAACTCATAGTGACTCCAAAGATGGGTGCAGAGCCATGCGCCGCCAGTCGGCCAGAATCCCCATAGCGGCCCATCGATGGGCGCCGTCGCGCGCCATGCATCGGTATTGTGATGACAAACCCATCCGTTGGCGCCGTACTGTATGCGCGCCGTACGGCGGCCGTTTCCAGCAAGCTCCGCGGTCATTCGCAACAGCGGCTCGTGGCATTCGGAAAGGTTTGTCACCTCAGCGGGCCAGTAGTTCATCTCCGCGTTGATATTGACCGTGTATTTGGAATCCCAGGGCGGCGTCATCGACTCATTCCAAATCCCCTGAAGATTCGCCGGCTGGGTTCCCGGCCGCGAAGATGAAATGAGGAGGTAACGGCCATATTGAAAATAGAGGGCGGCGAGATGCGGATCAGAACCGGCAAGAAAATTCGCTGGCCTCAAATCCGTCCGCAGACTCGCGGACTCGGTGGCGCCAAGATCGAGCATGACCCGGCGGAACAAGCGCTGATGTTCGCGCACATGCGAATCGCGCAGCCGGGAATAGGACTTCCCTTTTGCGCGGTTCAGATAATCCGAAACCAGTGCCTCGGGATCGCCGCTGACATCGTTGAAACTCTTGTAGCTCGTCGCCGCGGCAATCAGGATCAGCGCAGAGTTCGCATCGCGGACGATGATCTTTCCGGTCGCGGCCTCCATCTTTCCGGCGTTGGCCATCAACATGGCCCGCGCCTGAAACTTCAGCGCTCCCTTGACGCCGGATGCATCGCGATTTTCTCCGCGCAGGATGAGGGCTCCCGCCGCCGTTTCGATCACTGCTCTTTGTAGCGTGGCGAAACTCGCCGCAAAATTGATTTGCCCCGGATGATCCGCAGTCAGATTTACCACGATCACCTGGTCCACAGGACTTGCAAAGATTTCTCGACCGAAGGTGATGCCGCCGGCGGTGTAGGAAATTCTGGCAATCGCGGTATCCAGGTTCAGTTCACGCCGGTAATTCGAAACTTCGGCGTGACCCGGGTGCTCCAGTCTTAAATCGCCGATCGGCTGATATGGCATCTGTTTGATCGGATTTGCCATCATCCGGGCTCCAACAAGATCGTGGGCTTCCTGATATTTTCCTTCAAAGATCAGCCGTCGGGCTTCAGGCAGAGCTCGAAGCGCCTCGCGATTGTTGGGGTCGTAAGGCCCTCCCGCGTAGAGCGTGTCCTCATTCAATTGCAGACGTTCTGCGGGGACGCCGCCAAAAATCATCGCTCCCAGGCGCCCGTTTCCGATCGGTGCCGCCTCGACCCACTCACTGGCAGGCTTGTCATACCAAAGCACGAGGTTTCTGCCATTGTCGTTCTCACCATGGACCGGATTCTTTCGTGCCGCCTTCAATGTTTCGGATACAAGCGGAAGTGCGACACCCGCAGCGGCTGTCTGTTTTAGAAATTCTCGACGCTGGATCGGTCTGGTTGTCATGAGGCCCCGAAGATAGTGCTCCAGGTCGGCATAGCATCTTCGTGCTGTTTACGGAAGTACAAAAAAAGAATATGTCCGGCGAATCAGCCTCCTGCGCACCCAACTGAACGAAGATCTCGCTTTACCCCGCGAAAGGGATGATATAAGTTCCGCGTCGAAACTTCGAAATAGATTACAGGATCATCCATCGATCAATCTGTGAATAGGATTCCACCGGAATCGCCAAGTGGGGGGAGGCAACAATGGAGGAACACACAATGAGGATCGGCGTGCATCACGCATCTTTTCTGTCTCGGACTGCAGGCCCGGTCCTGGGGCTGCTCCTTGCGTTTTCGGCCAGCGCGTTTGCTCATGGCGGCAACGCGCAATTGGGTGGCGTGGTGCAGGACCCGTCGAAGGCACTGATCCCGGGAGTCATGATCACGGCGAAGAACGTCGACACCGGTGTCATTGCCAGTCAGCTCACGAATGAATCGGGCGTATACAGCTTTCCGGTTCTCCAGCCGGGAACCTATGACGTTTCCGCCGAACTGACGGGCTTTAAGAAGTCCCTCCAAAAGGCCGCATTGCCCTATGCCGGACAGGTGCGTGTGAACTTCACCCTGGAGATCGGCCAGTCTACGCAGTCTGTAGAAGTCACAGCCTCGGCAGAGTCCGCTTTGAAGGAATCGTCGGCGTCGGTCGGTGACGTGTTGACAACCCAAAGGATTGAAAACCTGCCGCTCGTCGGCAACAATGTGCTCGACCTTTTGGAAACCTTGCCGGGTCTGCGAACCAGTCCGGCGGGCGATTCGTTCGACACGGTCAACGGTCTGAATATCGATACCATCAACGTCACGCGCGACGGTCTCAGTATCAACGATGGCCGCTATGCCGCGGGCAGTACGACAGGCGGCGCAGCAATCGGTGGAAAAGGCCGCTATCTGTTATCGGATACGACGCTCCTTCCGGATATGGTCGGAGAAATTCGACTCATCCTGTCGCCGGTCGATGCCGAACTCGGGCGTGGAAATTCGCAAATTCAGATCAGCACCCGCTCGGGAACAAACCGATATACGGGTTCGGCGGCATGGTACGTCCGCAACACGGCACTGGATGCGAATTCGTGGATCAACAATCACACGCCGTTTACCGATCCGGCCACAGGCTTGACTTCCAACAGCACAGACAAACCATGGAGAAACAACCACCAGTACTCGGTATCTTTCGGTGGGCCGGTGAAAATACCCAGCATGTATGACGGAAAAAACAAGACGTTCTTCTACGCGCTGTGGTCGCAGAACCTCAGCAGTACTCGTCAGGTCGTCTACACGAACGTGTTGACCGACACGGCGAGACTTGGCATCTTCCGCTATTTTCCGTTCTACGCTCCGCAGGGCTACAACGTCAGTCCGGCGATCCTGAATCAGCAATTTCCCCTGACTGCAAATACAGCGTCCTGGGTGGCTGTGGATGTCGCGGGTAATCCCGTAGCCCCTCCGAAGATGCCGGATGGCTCACCGTATACGTCCTTGCTGACCTGCTTCAGCGTGTTCGGAAATATGCGCCTTGACACCAATGGAAACATGGTTCCGTTTACCGGCGGGGATTGCCCCGGCGGAACGGCGGTATTTCCGCAGTCCTCTCCCGGTGCGAATGGTTTGTGGGACGTTTATCGTCCTGCCGCCGACAACACCGGGTACATCCAGAAGCTGCTCATGCAGATGCCGCGCGCGAACTTCTTCGGCGCACTGGATGGACTGAATCTGGCGCAATATTCGTACCTGCAACATCGGGGTGGCAGTACCGGACCGAACGCACAACAGATCACCGATCCCAACGCCAATAGCAAGCAGATCAATATCAAGATCGACCACAACTTCAGCCCGAAGCACAAAGCGGCGTTCAACTACACGTATCAGCGCGACGATAGCGATGCCAATGTTTCCTCATGGCAGGATGGGCCGTCGGGATCGACATTACGGCGGCCTCACGTATTTACCTTCAACCTGACATCGACGCTCACATCAAGCCTCGTCAATGAAGCCCGCTTCGGAATGAATCGAAATTATAATTCGACGGTTCCCGCATATCTGAGCGACAACGCGGACACCAAAGCCGCTGCCGAACAGTTCCTGCTCCCCGGCGGACAGAGCACGCTCAATCCGGACTACAACTATCTGGTGCGGCTGGCCAGTTCCACGGGACGCGTTGGTTCCGCCTCAGGTCCATTGAACACATTGACGTCCACTTCCTGGACGAAGAGTATTCTTTACAGTTTCGCGGACACGCTGAGCTGGAGTAAGGGGAAGCACGCTTTCAAATTCGGCGCCGAGAGACGGTTGCCTCGCAATGCCGGAAACGGAGGAGTGGACCCATATCCGAGCGTCACGCTGGGCAACAACTCCAGCCAAAGCACTAGCCCCTTCACCACAGCCACAAACTTTCCCGAACTGACGGGGTTGATCAATTCGTCGCTGGTAAGCGTCAATGGCGTCGCGCAGAGTCCGCGCGCTGACACAAACAGCCTTCTGTATTTCCTGAACGGATCGGTCAACACGGCGAGCCATTTTTACTTCATCAAGAATTTCACCAACATTGACGAAAATCGGTGGGATGACTATTCGACCGCCGGAATACGGATGAAGAACCAGATTCACGGAGAGTGGTCCGCCTTCGCGAAAGATGACTACAAGGTCACCCGGCATCTCACGTTGAATTTGGGATTGCGTTGGGAGTTTTATGCCTCGCCCTTTATCGAAGGCGGCTTGACCTCGACGATTATCGGCAGCGGTTACGGTTCCTTTGGTGCAACACGCACCGCGCAGACGACTCTCGACAAATTCAACCAGGATCCGTTTGCGTACTGGCTGCATCCCGGCAATTTATATATGACCGGATATGGAACCATCCCGTTCGCTGCGGGTCTGTTGCCCGAGGACTGCAGGACCGGCGTCCAGCAGAATGCGCTACTGCCCGTATCCACATGTGATCCGAATTCTCTTTCCAGTATTCAATTCGTGGGACCGGACAGTCCGAATCCGAATGTGAAAGCGATACCGGAGCAATATTCCAATTTTGGTCCGGCAATCGGATTCGCCTACGAACTGCCGTTTTTCGGCGAAGGCAAGACGACCATCCGGGGCGGTTACCAGCAAACGTTCCAACGGATTCTCGTCAACAACAGTGGTGAAGCCAACGGAACGGATACCTTTATCGGCCAGATCCCCGGCTCTCAACAGACCGCAACCACGAATGTCAGCGATCCCGTATTCCAGGCCATTCTCAACCCGATTCCTCCGACCGGGAGCGGCCATGCGATCAACCTGTCGAATCTTTCAAGCCTCGTTCCCGTCCGACCGTCCGGAAATCCTGGCGGCGTCGTTCCACTCGGAGCGCGGGCGCAGAACATCGCGGGAATTTACGACTCGAATTACAAAGTACCTTACACGCAGAATATGACTCTTTCGGTCACGCGCGTGGTCAACCGGCAACTCACTCTCGATCTGCGGTACACCGGGACGCTGGGCCGGAGGCTGGACAGCGGCGTGAACCTGGACCTTCCGAACGTCTATCACAATGCGGAATTCATGCAGGCGCTGCTGGATGCGCGAGCCGGAACCTGCACAGCAAATGCGACGGGGTACAAGTCCTACACCGACGCCGGCATCAATCCCTGCGACGTGAACGGAGATCCCGTATTGTTAGATCAACTGATGGCGGGGTTGAATCCCAACAACACGATATCGGGATTTGGAGCAGTGGGAACAGTCGTGAACAATGTCTATCAGAGCGGCGCCCAGCATCTGCGTCGCAGTCCCACCTTTCAGGCAAACCTGGCCAATGGTGACTTTAATGCCGTTGCGAATAGCCTGGTCACGACAGTTCCGACGTTCGCTCCGGCTGGTTTGCAACCGCTTCCCACAGACCCCAGTACCGGAGCCGGCTACTTCACCACCACGGGTCATCCAGGTCCGGCCCAAAGAGTTGTCAGGAATGGCTGCGATCGCATGGGGAACGGCGCCTCTTACGTACAGCAGACTATAACGACGGGGAGTGGAGCCCCCGTAGTCTCGTTTGTTCCGGGATTCAACGCTTCCAACTCCAATCCGCTGCGTTGCTTTTCGGAAGATTATTTGATTACCAACTCGCAGTTCAGCGGCATCACCTACCACTCCAATTGGAACTACAGCTACTATCATTCCCTTCAGACGCAGGTGACCGCCCGCCCGATACAAGGTGTGAGCCTTCAGGCGACCTGGGTCTGGTCCAAGACGATGGGGCTGAACGTTCCCGGAGGCCAGGGAAACTATGTCGATCCGACCAACCGTCAATTGAATTATTTCGCTCAGGCGAGCAGTCCGCATTCCATCCGGACCAACGGGACCATCGAACTGCCGATCGGACCCAACAAGCTGATCCTGCCCAACAGTTCCGGCTGGGTTGCACGAGCAATCGAACGGTGGCAGACCAGCTTTATCCTGAATGCCGCAAGCGCCATCCGGACATCCGCGTTGCCAAACACTTCCCACTACTACGGAAACCCCGGATATACGATCGCCAGCAACAACTGGACTCTCCCGAAAGCCAATTTACAATGGAACGGCAACACGGGTTCGCTGTATGGAGACACTTTTATCGGTACAACAGATCCGCAGTGCCTGGATGCTTCACTGGTCACGCCGGGCGATAAGATGGGGACAAATCTTCAGGCAACGAATGTGTGTACCCTTTCCGCGCTGGCCAAACGCAATCCGGACGGCACTCCTGGGGAACTCATGCTGAAGTATGCCAGGCCGGGAGAGGTGGGCAACCTGGGCTTCGGGAATTTCGCGTACTTTGGAAACTGGACTCTGGATATGAGTGCCAGCAAGAACTTCAAAATTAGCGAATCGAAAACTCTCCAGATCCGAATCGATACCGAAAACGTTCTCAATCATCCGACTCCTGTTCCTCCGTCGTTTGCAGCAAACACGTTTGGCCAGATTACGGCGAATACAGCGAAGACCGGAGAGCGCTCGCTCCAGGGTCAGCTCCGTTTTAATTTCTGAGGGAAAAGGGGGAATCGAGGAAATGGGGAAATGTTTATAGTTCAATGAACATTTCCCCGAAGACTTCGGAGTCTTTCTGCAGAATCCGTTGATTATGAAAACCATTTCACGTCGTGAATTCGTTGCGCTGACGACAGCCTTCCCTTTTGCGGTTCCCGCCGTTCTTCTATCGGCCCCGGCGGCGACAGCACAGGAAGTCGTCGACCGCCTGAAGCAGAAACTCGGCATCGAGTGGAAAGCAGATGGCGTCGACACATTTAAAGCGGGCGATCCGATGACGCCTGTAAAAGGAATTGCGACCAGTGCGATGGCAACGCTGGATGTCCTGAAGCAGGCAGTGAAGGCTGGCGCCAATTTCGTCATCACCTGCGAGCCGACATTTTATTCGAGATCCGATACCGCCGCCCCGTCCGGTGGACGACGCGGAACTCCCGCCGCTCCCGATCCCATCTTCACGGCGAAGGACGAGTTCATCCGGAAGAACCAGCTTGTCGTCTGGCGCTTCAACGATCACTGGCGGCAACGCATACCGGATCCCCTCACCATCGGCCTCGCCGATACTCTCGGGTGGGGCAAACTGCGCGCAAAGGACGACCCGCGGCGCATCGACATATCGCGTACCACTTTAGAAGCGCTCGTTGCCGATTTGAAAAAGAAACTCGATAGCCGTGGTGGAATTCGCGTTGTCGGTGATCCCAAACTTACCGTTACGAAAATCGGACTGCTACCCGGCACGACGCCTGTGCAGACTGCGCTCGGCCTGTTCCCTTCCGTGGATGTCATCATCGCCGGTGAAGTTCGAGAGTGGGAAACAGTGGAACTCGCAAGAGATCAGGTCAGTGCCGGTGAACGCAAGAGCCTTGTCCTGCTCGGCCGTGTCGTTTCCGAGAATCCGGGCATGAATGAGTGCGCAAAGTGGCTCAAGGATATCGTGCCTGAAATTCGCACGACGTGGATTCCCGTGGACGATCCGTATTGGAGACCTGCGTGATGGCCCCTCTTACCGCAGGCGAAGTCGTTTCCCGCGTCAAATCCAATCTCGGCATCCCCTGGCGCGACACGACCTACAGAGACACGTTTAAATACGGCGGCCCGGATACCGAAGTGCGAGGCATCGCGACGGCGATGTTCTGTAACCTCGATGTCATGAAACGCGCGGTTGAATCGGGATGCAACTTTCTCATACCGCATGAAGACACCTGGTGGAACGATCGCGATGACATCTCGATTGTCAGCGCCGACCCTTTGTATAAGGTAAAGGTCGACTTCATGAAGCAACACAACCTCGTGATTTTCCGAATTCATGATCACATGCATTCGCAGCGCCCGGACTTCACCTATGTCGGATTGGCGCGCGCGCTGGGCCTCGATAAAAAATACGAAACGGCGGCTGAGTCTCATCACTTTGTCATTCCGGAAACAACTTTGGGCGCGCTGGCATCCGATTTTCAAAAACGCCTCGGCGCACGCGCGGTTCGCGCGGTTGGCAATCCCAACGCAAAAGTCCGTCACGTCCAGCTCGGTGTTGGTTACGCGACGCCGGCGGTGAACAGCCCCGACGTCGACGTTGTTGTCAGCGGCGAGCTGCAGGAAACCGATGGAGCCTTCGACAGCCCGGAATATGTGCTCGACGCGATGACGCTGGGAATCACGAAAGGCTGGATCATGCTCGGTCATGCCATTTCCGAAGAACAGGGAATGCTCGAAATGGCTCAGTGGATCAAGTCCTTCACTCCGGAAGTTCCCGTTCAACTGATTCGCGGCGGTGAGCCGTTCTGGTCGCCCAAATAGATGACCTGGCAACAACTCTACGATCCTTTCAATAATCGGTTCCTTTCGACAACAGTCTCCGCCCTGCCAGTGCTCACGCTTTTTTTCGTCCTCGTGGTGTTGAAGAAGCGCGTTTGGATTTCGGCATTAAGCGGGCTGCTGGTAGCAGTCGGCCTCGCGTTGGTCGTCTTCCGGATGCCTCCGATGCTGGTGGCGACTGCGGCAGGACACGGCTTTATTTTCGGAGTCATGCGCATCGCGTGGATCGTCGTCGGCTCCATCTTTCTGTACAACGTCGCCACCGAAACGGGACAGTTTCAGGTGATGAAGGATTCGATCGCGGGATTGTCTTCGGACAAGCGCCTGCAACTTGTGCTGATCGCCTTCTGCTTCGGCGCTTTTCTGGAAGGTACCGGCGGGGGCGGCGCGCCGGTGGCCATAACCGGAGCGTTTTTAATCGGCCTGGGATTCGACCCATTTCTTGCTGCGACGCTGTGTCTGGTTGCTAACACGGCGCCCGTGGCATGGGGTGGAGTGGGAAATCCGATTCGTGCGCTTTCCGGAGTCACAGGCTTACCCGAAGCACAATTCAGTGCAATGGCCGGACGTATTCTGCCGCCGCTCTCCCTCATCCTGCCGTTCTGGCTGGTGCGCAGCATGGTCGGATGGCGCGAAACGTTTCAGGTCTGGCCGGCGTTGCTCGTCAGCGGGTTGTCCTTCGCAGGAATGCAATTCTATTGGTCCAATTTTCAGGATATCGGACTCGTGGACGTTGTTGCGGCCATCTTTTCTCTCCTGGTGACGGTAGCATTTCTGAAGCTCTGGAAGCCCGCAACCGTGATCCCTGTCCGGGGCGCATTGGTCACTTCGAGTAAACGTCATTCGACGGCGGCCGTATTGAAAGGCTGGTCGCCCTTCATCGTCGCTTCGATCTTGATTTTCATTACCGGCTTGCCGGCGGTGAGCAAACATTTGAACTTTAGTTCTTTGATAGCGCCGATGCCTTTCTTACACAACGCCGTGCTGAAGATGCCTCCTGTCGCACCGCGGCCGACCCCCGAAGATGCAACGGTCAATTTGAATTTCATCGCGATCCCCGGCACTGTGGTTTTCGTTGGGGGCATTATCGCGGCGTTTCTTGCAGGGCTGCCGTTACGGAAGACGGTTCATCTGTTCAGAGTCACCGTCGTGCAAATGATGCCGTCGTTATTGGCAATCAGTTTCATGGTTGGCCTGGCCTACGTCACGCGATATTGCGGTATGGATACGATTATGGGCCTCAGTCTGACGGGGACCGGGTCACTGTTTCCGTTCTTCGGCACATTGCTGGGCTGGCTCGGCGTGGCGCTAACCGGCACCGATGCGGGATCGAATGCCTTGTTTGGGAATCTGCAGAAAGTCACCGCGCAGCAACTGGGCCTGAGTCCAATTCTGATGGGTGCGGCAAATTCGACTGGCGGCGTGATGGGCAAGATGATCGACGCGCAATCGATCGTGGTGTCGAGTTCCGCCACCCATCAGCAAGGTAATGAAGCCGCGATCTTTAAAGCGGTTTTCTGGCACAGCATCGGGCTGGCTTGCCTGGTCGGCTTGATCGTGATGTTTTATGCGTACGTGATGCCCTGGGTGATTCCGCACTGACGGAAATGAAATGCGCCGGTTCACCCGCGATCGTCATCGAATAGCGGAAGAACGCATATCGGCGGGAACACTCATATTCCAGAAATCTTATTGGAAAGTATTGGCGAAGCGGAAACGCCGCCTCTATCGTGTTCCCTGCAGAATAGCTTCGAGGAGGCCCCATGGTTGTCCGGGTTTTTAGAGTTTGCGGGTTTATGGCCCTGGTTCTGTTGACGGCATCCGGGGCGCTGGCGCAATCGCGTTTCAAGCTGACGGTGCATACGGGCCGTGGCGTCGATGGGTACGATGTGAATTCGACCATGATTTCGGGCGAAAAGGACATGCTCCTGATCGATCCGCAGTTCACGCTCAGCGAAGCGCACAAGCTCGCCGCCGAGATTCTGGAGTCGAAGAAGAATCTCACAGCAATCTATGTAACTCACGCCCACCCCGATCACCTGTTCGGTCTCGCTGTATTGAAGCAGGCCTTCCCCGACGCGAAGATCCTCGCACTGCCGGCGACCGTCGCTGCCGTGAAAACGGGATGGCCCGCACGTCAGCGTTTCTGGCTGCCCACTTACGGCAATAATATTCCCGGCCCCGATCCGGTACTGCCGGAGGAACTCACAACCGGTTCCCTGACGCTTGAAGGCGAACAGTTCCCAGTGACCGGGCCGGTTCCCGGAAGCGACGGCGCGGGCAACAGCTATGTGTTCGTCCCTTCCCTGAAGGCCGTCGTGACCGGCGACATTGTTTTTGACCACGTCTACTTCGGAGTGCAGCGCGACAAGGCGCGTGAAGACTGGAGCAAAACGATTGACCAGATCCTCGCACTGAAGCCGGAGGTCGTGATTCCCGGCCACGAGGGACCCGGGGCGAAACATGATGTCTCGGCCATCCAGTTCATGAAAAAATACATCGCCGATTGGGACGCGAATGTTGCGCAGTCGAAGAACGCGGCCGAAATGCGGACGAACGTCCTGAAACAGTACCCGGGGCTGGGCATGGAATTTACACTGAACGATCGCATCGCCACATATTTTCCGGCGACGCCTGCCGCGCGGTAAAAGTGCCGACATCGTAGCAAGCGACCGCGACGCAAGCGATCCGAACTCGATTAGGCGCCTCTCATCTTCTTTCTTCGAACGATCTGCCGAACCACGCGAAGAAATATTTCGAGCACCGGGGATTGAATGTCGCGACGATACGCCACTGCCTGTTCCACAAACACTGGACTTCGGATTGGACGAAAAACCAGATCCGGCCAGAGACGGCGAATACTCGGCGTGCAAAACGAAATACCAAGTTCCGCGCTGACCAGGGTCAATCCCGCTACAACGTTGTCCGTTTCATGGATCGCGTTAACGGTGAAACCGGCATCGCGGCACATTGTCGTGATCTCGTCGTGCAACCCCGGAGCCACACGTCTCAGGAACATAATCACGCGCTGCCCTTTCAGTTCGCTGATCGGAACACTTTGGTAGCATGTGAGCGGATGGCCCTTCGGCATCGCGATGCAGAGTGGCTCCTTCCGAACCGTTTCGAGCGTCAACGCTGGTTCTTGAACCGGTAAATTCAGAAATCCGGCGTGGATGCGTCCATCGCGCAAGGCCTCGATCTGCATCCCCGTTGTCATGTACTGCAGCTGAATGCGAACGTCAGGATAGCGTCTGGCGACGTATTTCAGCGACTCGACAAGAACCTCACTGCCCCCTCCGGGAACGCCGACGGATAGATGACCAATCTCGCCTTCGCCCGCCTTTGCCGCCACTCGTGCTAAATGATCCATTTGTCCCAGCACCTGGTAGGCTTCATCAACGACGCGCTTTCCGGCCTCCGTCAAACGTACAACCCGCTTCGTTCTTTGAAAAAGTTGAACGCCGAGTTCATCTTCGAGCTGCCGAATCTGCTGGCTCAACGGAGGCTGGCTGATATTCAAACGCAGTGCGGCACGGCCGAAGTGCAACTCTTCGGCTACGGCGACCAAATAGCGCAAGTGGCGCAGTTCCACGACAAACCTCCTCCAAAAGTCCTCAAACCTTAGTTCGTCCGCCACGGCGAACACCAATACATTTCTATGAGACGTTCGGAGTATCGTGGGTGGCTGCGTGTTCCCATATCTGATATCGTCTTCGCTTCCAATGGAATTTCGACACCTACGGTACCTGGTAGCACTGGCGGATGAGCTGCATTTCGGCCGTGCCGCATTGCGTTTGAATATCAGCCAGCCTCCGTTGAGCCAGCAGATTCGGCAGCTGGAGGAAGAGCTGGGGGTGCAGCTTTTCGAGAGAACCAACCGGCAAGTTTGCCTGACGGACGCGGGCCGAAGGCTCGTCGATGAAGCGCACCTGGTGTTGGGCCGCATTGACCATTTATCAAAGGTCGCATCGCAGGCCGGTGGCGGCGAGATCGGTCACTTGTCGGTGGGCGTCACCGGCAATATCAATCAGGCCCTCGTGGAGACATTGCGCCTGCTGGGAAAGAAACATCCGGCTTTACACATCGAATTACAGTACATGAGCACCGAAACCCAGGTGAAGGAGCTCCATGAGGGCCACATTGATATTGGTTTCCTGAGTCTGCCCGTTCATGACACGGCGCTCATCCTGGAAAAGACCAGGGCACAGCCGCTGTGGATTGCCATGCCGAAGAGTCACCCGCTCGCACGTTTGCGGAAGGTTCCAGTGACTTCACTGGCCGATCAACACATCATTTTGTTTCCGAGACGTGTCACGCCGGGATTGCACGATACCATTACTGGCATGTGCAGCGAAGCTGGCTTCACGCTGAAAGTTGTTCACGAAGTGGACAGCATGGTCGGTGGGCTCACCCTGGTCAGCGCCGGACTTGGAGTCGCCTTTACGACGCCTGATGCACAATTGCTTTGGCCGGATATCGCTTTTCGACCGATTGCAACATCCGTGACCGTCGAACAGGGCATCGCCTACATCGGCGAAGCAATGTCGCCGGTGCTGGAAACTTTTCTCAACGTCCTCCGGCAGACACTTCAGAAGAGCCCGAATACGATGCGCCAGGGGCGAGGTCCTATCAAAATCGGCGAAAGGAAATCAGGCAAGCCCAAATAGCCGGAGATTTGCTTCGATCCCGCAGGCAGACGAGCTCGTGATGCGAACTTGTGGAGCACCCTTGAAGATCTTCACTATCGGATTCACAAAAAAAACAGCGCGAAGGTTCTTTGAGGCGGTTTGCATGTCGGGCGCTGCGCGTGTCGTGGATGTCCGGCTGAATAACATTTCACAACTTTCCGGCTTCGCTAAAAAGGACGACCTCGCCTATTTTTTAAAGAGTATCTGCGCAATGGAATACCTCCATTTGCCGGAACTGGCTCCCACGCCGGTCATGCTGGACGCGTATAGGAAGAAGCGAGAAGACTGGGCGACCTATGAGGAGCGCTTCGTGGCTCTCTTAAAGGAAAGGCGCATTGAACAAACACTTTCCCGTGAGGTCATTTCCGAAAGCTGCCTCTTGTGCAGCGAAGAAAAGCCTCATCACTGCCATCGGCGTCTGGTAGCCGAATATCTTCAGCAACACTGGGGTGATGTGGAGATCGTCCATCTGCAATGAAGCTGTTTCTTCATCGATACAAACCATCACTTTTACTGTTCCGCGGCCATGCCCGCTGTGGCACCCGGGTTGCACCCGGAGGGCATCCGGAGTCGCACTCGTCTGCCTATTAGAAGTTTCAGGAATCCTTCGACGCATGAGAGATCCGCACAGAGAATCCCGAGTGCCCCAATAGGTGGATCTCTGCTTCTATTTTTTCGAAGCAGCTGAAACAATCGCGGCAAATATATCGCGTAATGGATAGACAGGCCGTTGTCTGCGATCGTTACTGGGCTATCTTGCGAGTTTCGCAGCTTTGATCCATCTATCCGGGCACATAGTGGAACGTTCATTCCCATTCGATTATTCGAAACCAATCCCTCTTTCTCAGGGCGATGACAACGGAAGCTGGAATGCTCTTTCGCATATTGACCCTTCAATGAAAGGAGGTTTCCCATGAACTGGAATGAGATTTCGGGCCAATGGAAGCTTTTCACCGGATCGCTAAAACAGGAATGGGCGAAGCTCACGGATGAGGATCTCGACTATATCGCCGGCACGCGCGACAAGCTCATCGGACGCCTGCAGGAGAAATACGGGTTTTCAAGAGAAGAAGCAGAGCGTCGAGCAGACCGATGGCTGGTGACTCAACAGAGGCCAGTCGAGAAGTAGATACCCGGAGGAAGCCTCCGGCCCCGGTAAAGGCCAGAGCACGAACCGGGACTCCACCCCGACGCGCCACAAGCGCGTCGACGCTATACATTTTATACAGAGGTGAATTGTGAAACGTCCCGCTGATGTAACAAGGATGCTCGCCCCCTCGCCTGCGGAAGCCCCGGTGGATTCCATCTTGACGGTTGAAGATTTCGAAGGACTCGAAGAGACGTTTGACAATTCCGCTGACCTGATCTGCCTGTCCCACCTTCGGTGGAACTTTGTTTATCAGAGGCCCCAACACCTGATGAGTCGATGTGCGCGGGAACGCCGCGTCTTCTTCATTGAAGAACCCCTCATGGTCGATAAAGGCAGGCCTCGTCTGCGCTCTCACCTTGATGAAAGCGGTGTTTGTGTGGTTGTGCCCGAGTTACCCCACGATACAAATGAGAACGACGTTCCCGCTATTTTAAGAGGACTGGTTGATGGAATGTACGAGAGATGCGGCATACACGAGCCGGTGCTCTGGTACTACACGCCGATGGCGCGGACGTTCACGCGCCATCTTCGGGCGCGCGCCATCGTTTACGACTGTATGGACGAACTCTCGAATTTTGCGGGCGCTTCCGCTTCACTACGATTCCTCGAAGCCGAACTCTTCGAGTCTGCAGACGTGGTTTTTACCGGTGGCGTCAGCCTCTATGAAGCGAAAAAGAAGTTCCATTCGAATATTCATCCTGTACCGAGCAGCATCGACGTCGACCATTTCAGGAAAAGCCGGACGATCACTTCGGATCCTTCCGACCAACGCGGCATCCCGCGGCCTCGTCTCGGTTTTGCCGGCGTCATCGATGAACGGTTGAACGTGGATCTGCTGCGCGCCGTCGCTGCAGCCCACCCGGAATGGCAATTCGTAATGATCGGTCCCACTGTGAAGATCGATCCCGATATCCTTCCACGCCACGACAATCTTCACTATCTGGGCCAGAAGCCGTATGCCGATCTGCCTGCGTATTTTGCCGGGTGGGACGTTGCACTGCTTCCATTCGCTTTAAATGACGCAACTCGATTCATAAGCCCGACAAAAACTCCGGAGTATCTGGCGGCAGGTCTACCCGTAGTTTCAACGTCCATTCGAGATGTCGTTCGACCCTATGGAGCAGGAGGTCTGGTCCAAATCGCGGACACCGCGCAGGAATGGGCTGACGCAATCCTGAAAGCCTTGCATCAGTGTAAGGACTCCGCTCTCAAAAGCACGCTTCTTCAGCGAGCCGACGATTACCTGAAGGATATGTCCTGGGATCGCACGTGGATGGGGATGATGGCGCAGCTGGATATCGCGATTGCGAAACGCGATGCCTTGAAACCCCTGAGGGCGTGGGCGCGGCCGATCTCGTAGCTCAGTTGCTTGTACGAACAGGTTATGACCATCTACAGCGTTCGATTTGAAGAGGAAACAAATGTTTGATTACTTAATCGTAGGAGCGGGATTTGCAGGATGCGTTATTGCCGAGCGCCTGGCTTCCGGTTCGGGAAAAAGGGTTCTCCTGATTGACAAGCGTCCCCATATTGGCGGTAATGCCTTCGACCATTTCAACGATGCCGGGATCCTGGTTCACAAATACGGGCCTCATATTTTTCACACCAACTCCCGCGAAGTATTTGAGTATCTGTCGCGGTTCACGTTATGGCGAGCTTATGAGCATCGCGTGCTCGCGAGTGTCGACGGGCAGCTTCTTCCGATTCCCATCAACCTGGAAACCGTGAACAGACTCTACGGCATAAACCTTTCGTCATTCGAAATGGAAGACTTTCTAAAGAAGGTCGCGGAAACGCGCGACAGCATACGGACCTCGGAAGACGTCATTCTTTCCAGAGTCGGCCGCGAGCTTTACGAGAAATTCTTTCAGGGCTATACACGAAAGCAATGGGGCCTGGACCCATCCGAGCTCGATGCCTGTGTTGCCGGAAGAGTCCCCGTACGTACGAATCGCGACGACCGTTATTTTTCGGACACCTACCAGGCCATGCCGTTGCATGGATACACTCGCATGTTTGAAAACATGCTGGACCACAAAAACATCCAACTCCTGCTCCGTGCCGACTATCGCGAGGTGCGGTCAATGTTCCCGGATGCGGAGGTGGTGTACACAGGCCCGGTGGACGAATTCTTTGATTTTCGTTTCGGGAAACTGCCCTATCGATCCCTGGAATTCGTGCATGAAACCTTGAATGTCGCAAGATTTCAGCCGGCTCCCGTCGTCAACTATCCGAACCAGCACTTGTACACTCGCGTTACCGAATTCAAATATTTAACCGGACAGGAACACCCCAAAACGAGCATCGTCTATGAGTATCCTCGCGCGGAAGGTGCACCGTACTACCCGATTCCCCGCGCTGAAAACAACGAGCTCTATCGCAAATACCAGGAAGCCGCCGCAGCAACTCCAGGCGTTCATTTCGTGGGACGCCTGGCGACATACAAGTACTACAACATGGACCAGGTCGTTGCGCAGGCGCTGTCGTTGTATTCGAAAACACTCAACAAACTTCGCTTACCACCATTAAATCGAACCGTTACGATTTCGATGGCCTCGAAGTCTGTACTCCAGAGAAATGCGATCTCTGAATCAGTGCCGGGAAACTCGAATGTTTCCTAGTTTCTTTATTGCGGGATTCGAAGGGACGACGGGATATAACTCGTCCAAATCCTGGATCGACTCGATTTCAAGAACCAGGCACGACACCCACATCAGCGAGGACTACGGGCGCCTACAGGGACTTGGAATTTCCGCCGCACGGGAGTGCGTTCGATGGCCCCTGCTGGATCGCAGAGGATCCATCAGTCCCCATTTGATGCAACCCACGCTGGACGCCGCGAATCGGCATGGGATCACCCTGATTCATGACCTGTTCCATTTCGGCTACCCCCAGGATCTGGATCCACTGACACCGGAATTTCGAAAACGCTTCGCGGAATACTGTTATCGGATTGCGCGGTTTGTCTGCAGTCAAACTGAAGGTATTTGTTATTTTACTCCGGTCAACGAACCATCCTATTTTGCATGGGCCGCCGGAGAGCAAGGTTTGTTTGCGCCTCACCTGACTGCAAGTGGCCGTGATCTGAAAGTCGCTCTGGTGTCAGCGGCGATTCAGGGGATAGAAGCAATCTGGGCGGCCTGCCCTGACGCCAGGATTGTGAACGTGGACCCGTACTGCCGTATTGTCGGATCGTGGGATGACACCGCCGCAATAGACCGCTGGGACGAATTCAATTCGACATCCGTTTTTGAAGCATGGGACATGATTGCCGGCCGGTCACTTCCAGAACTGGGAGGAAGCCCGCGGCATCTCGACATTATCGGCCTCAACTACTACTGGACGAACCAGTGGGAGATCGATCCAATCCACGGGCACATACCACTGCATGAAGAGGACCCACGCCGTCTATCCCTGGCCGATATCGTTCGAATCGTGTGGAACCGTTATCATGCGGAGATACTGATCACCGAAACCAGCCATCATGATGAATTTAGAACGGGATGGTTGATACAACTAGGATCGGAAATCGAAGCCCTGTTGTCCGATCATATTCCAATGCGTGGTGTCTGCTGGTATCCCATTCTGGAAATGCCGGAATGGCACGATAACGACAGGTGGACGCGAATGGGTTTGTGGGATCTGGACCACGCCACCGACACGTTGGATCGGATTCCTCACGACGGGGCTCATCAGGCACTTCGCAGTGTTCAGACGCGCCTGCAGAAATATTTCGCAAAGGAGCTGATCACGTGCGCGTAGGCGAAGGCTGCACCGCTTCAGCGTGAGTCCGATGCGGACACATGGCGTCTACGTGAATCCTGTTTATCCCCGATCGTGCCCGGATCCTTTCGTACTCAAACATCACGACGGATATTGGTGTTACTCCACAGGACGATCAATGGACGGCCGATGCTTCCCGATTCTCCATTCCACCGATCTAATCCGCTGGGCGGAACACGGCTCGGCAATGGATGCCCTCGCAAACGACCATGTCGAATACTGGGCTCCCGAAGTGTCCTTCTGGAATGGAACATTCTATTTGTATTACAGCTCCGGTGACGGTGTGAGCATGCAGCTCCGCGTGGCCGAGTCCAGGCAGCCTTCGGGCCCTTTCACGGACTCCGGCCATTCACTGAGCCCCCCGGGATTCGCGATCGATCCGCATGTTTTCAACGATGAAGACGGGCGGCGATGGATGTTTTATGCAACCGACTTCCTGGACCATACGCATATCGGAACGGGAACGGTGTGCGATCGTCTGGTTGATCCCTATTCCCTTGCCGGTTCGCCGCTACCCGTTGCACGTGGCTCTTTCGACTGGCACGTCTTTGATCCTGAACGCATGGAAAAGGGGGGCGTGCGCTGGTACACCATCGAAGGGCCATGCGTACTCAAGCACAAAGGCCTCTACTACGAAATGTTCAGCGCCGGAAACTGGAAGAATAGGACCTACGGAGTTGGATATGCCTACTCTGACAATATCGAGCGCAGCCAGGAATGGACGCAGGTATGCGACGGGGATTCGATATTTCCGGTTATGCGAACTGTCCCTGATCTGGCCATTGGTCCAGGCCATAATTCCGTGGTTCGAGGCCCCGATAATTCCCAGCTGTATTGTGTCTATCATCGATGGGATGCATCACAGGTGGCTCGTCTGATGGCCGTCGATCGGCTGGAATTTGTGGGAAAACAATTGGTGATATACGGTCCATCAACAACTCCACAGCATCGTCCAACTCCACCACGGATACGTTGGGATTCGATTCTCATCCCGACTCATATCGCAGAAGCAGATACAGGACCGCGGAGCGAGTGGTCTGAAGCACGCATTCCTGCTTCTGTCGGATCCGGCATCATTCTTGAAGTATGGGTTCGCGCTGAGCAAGGATCGGGAACCTACGGTATCTGCATTTACGACGATACTTCCTCCCGGTTGCAGATTCAGGTTCACCCGGCGGGTCTTTTCGAAATCGTTCAGGATGCCGGCCACACTTTTCCAGATTTGAAGCAGACCGGGCAAACCCTGCCGCCGGAGTTTCGGGCCGACGTCCATCATCTGATCCATGTCGAAATCAGCGGCCGCCTGCTTCGCGCCGTTCTTGACGGTGGGCGCGAGTTGAAGTGTGTGCTGCGAGGCGCTCCTGTACATGTGGCGCTGTTTACAAACGGGGCATCTGCCAAATTCGAAGGCCTGTCCTATACCTGCGGTTGGACAGACACCTTCTGCGACGATGATGTCTCGCTCGGTGATCTAGGTTGGCTGGGAGGACTCTCGGGATGGTCCATCGACATGATGAACCTTCGGAAATTGCCGAACACTCGTGCCGGTGTTTTATATAAGCCGTTACCCTCTTCTTCATACGAATTGGTGGTCAATGTCTGGCTTCCAGAGTTTTCCTCGAAGACCACCTATCGGTTTTTGCCGTTGGCGACCGATACCGAAGATGGACCACAAATTGAAATTGCCCAAGGTGTTAATGCCTACGGCGTTTCTGTTCACGGGATAGATTCTGAAGATGATTCCGAAAGGATGGAGCTTCTGCACGGCTTGAGTACCAACCGCTGCGAGCAGCTTCGTTTTCGCGTGGAGGAAAATATATTCTCTGTGGAATGCCGATCACAGATGATTTACAGCGGGTCCGTCACGAAATGTGCGACCCGAATCGGCTTTGATGCAACGGGGGACGCGAGGGTCGATATGATTCGCGTGGTCGGCCTCGAAGGGCATCCAGGAGAATCTGTGTGAGTATGAATTTCGGCCCACTTCCTGAACAGTTCATCTGGGCGACCGGCGTGGAAAACACGTTCATTCCGCAGGGACGACCAGGTCAGCGACCGCTGGACGAATTTGAACTGATGTCGCACTACAGCTGTTGGAAGGACGACCTGCGGCTATGCCAGGAACTGGGAGTACAGGCGATTCGCTGGGGAGCTCCGTGGTATCGGCTGGAGCCTCACCCCGGGGTTTTTGATTGGAGCTGGACCGATGAGGTGATTCCTTACATTGTCGAGGAACTCGGGATCACGCCCATCGTGGATCTCATCCATTATGGCTGTCCCTTCTGGCTGAAGCGGGAATTCATCAATTCGGGTTATGCCGATGCTGTATCCCGCTATGCGGCGGAATTCGCGAATCGCTATTCGAAACTTGTTCGTTTCTACACTCCGTTGAACGAACCCGTCGTTAACGCGTTGATGTGTGGAAAGCGAGGTATCTGGCCTCCCTATCTTCGAGGAGAAACCGGTTACATTCGCGTACTCCTGCAAATTGTAAAAGGCATGCTGCAGACGGCGGCCAGACTTCGAGAAGCGGCGCCGACGGCGAAACTGGTGTTTGTCGAAGCCACGGGACTGAGCCGTGCAGCGGACGCGGATCTCGAACCGCTCGCCATGGAGGATCAGCACCGGGGATATATCTGCTATGACCTCCTTACTGGAAGGCTGGTCCCGGGTCATCCTCTCTATACCTGGTTGCTGCGCAATGGGGTATCTCCCAAAACACTCGACGAGATCGCGCGAAATCCCGTGCAGATCGATGTCCTTGGAATGAACTTTTATCCCCAATGGTCCGTCAAGCAACTCTACGTCAATCGCAATGGCCGGATTGCATCCCGAGTGTCGGAAGGTCAGGCCAGTTTTTCATCCCTGATCGAAGACTACTACCGGCGTTACAACGTACCCATCATGATCACGGAAACGAGCGCATTTGGAAGCGATGAAGTTCGCCTGACCTGGCTGCGCGAATCGGTGGGTGCCATTCGCGGACTCCGGGAAAAAGGCGTGCCGGTATACGGGTATACGTGGTTTCCAATGCATACCATGATCGACTGGCGCTACAGGCTTGGCACCGAACCAGCAGAGAAATATCGAATCGAGCTCGGCCTGTACAAGCTTCAGGAGAATGCCGGCAACGGCTCACGATGGCAATCCACTTCTCTGGTAAAGGCCTTCAGCGAACTTGTTTCCAATCCCTGTTCGGCGATCGGCAACATGAAGGACTCCCTCCAGGGGGTTCCTCAATGAACATCCGGTCCACACGATTGCCGGATGGACGATACTTTCTTTCTTACGATTTTCTGGAGCCGGACTGGTCTTTTGTAACGGGTTCCAATCCTTCCATCGAAGACTCTCCGCGCGTCGGTCAGGATCGTTCTTCGGAATTACGATGGAATCCCGTCCTGGGGGAATGGGTTGTGACCGCCGTTCACCGGCAGGATCGCACTTTTCTGCCCTCTGTTGGCCAGTGTCCATTTTGCCGCAGAACCGATGAAGGCGGTGAAATACCGGGAGACTACGACGTGGCCGTTCTCGCAAATCGGTTTCCCAGTCTCCAGCCGAATCCAGGAACACCCAGTATTGAAGAATCGTCTTTATATCCGGTTCGGCCGTCCCAGGGCGTGTGCGAAGTCGTTTTGTACAGCGCGGATCACCAGCGAACTTTGGCACAATTGCCGGTTGAACAAATTTATAAGTTGGTTCTTGTGTGGACTTCTCGATACTCGCAGCTCAGCCACATGGAATTCGTAAAGTATGTTTTCATTTTTGAAAACAAAGGCGAAGCCATTGGTGTGACGTTGCATCATCCCCACGGTCAGATTTATGCATATCCGTTCTGCCCTCCCAGGATATCGACCGAATTGATGCAGTCCAAATTCCACCGGGACAAAACCGGATCCTGTCTTTTTTGCGACATTCTCCAGCACGAGATGCAGGATGGAAGACGCATTGTGTTCGTGAACAAATCCTTTGTGGTCTTCGTGCCGTTCTATGCCCGCTGGCCGTACGAAGTGCATATCACATCCCGCCGTCATATCCAGTCCATTGCGGACCTCGACGCCGCCGAACAACGTCATCTTGCAGCGGCACTGAAAGCGCTGCTGGAGGCCTACGACGGACTCTTTGGAATCTCGTTCCCTTACATGATGGTGATGCACCAAAAACCAACGGATCGGGAATCCTACGACTACTATCATTTTCATATCGAGTTCTATCCACCAATGCGGTCTGCGGAAAAATTGAAATACCTGGCTGGAAGTGAGACCGGGGCCGGTATGTTTATCAATGATTCCCTTCCGGAGAGCAAAGCGGGAGAACTTCGCGCCAAGGTACGTCCCGTCATCTTGCCGTCCGTGTGGGAAAACTAGAAGGCCTATGACAGCGAGTGGCGTGAATGTACCCACCATTATCGAAGCCTTTCGAAAGCGCTACGCCAGGGATCCACGGCTGTTTTATGCACCGGGGCGAATTAATCTGATCGGAGAACACACCGATTACAACGGCGGGTTTGTGATGCCGTTTGCAATCGACCGGGGTGTCACCGTTGCTGCCGCGCGGCGTCCTGATCCGCTACTCTCGATATATTCGGTGGAGCTGCAACAGGAAGCGCAAATCCACATCACCTCACGGGCGCCGCTCCATTCCGGGACATGGCTGGATTATGTTGAAGGAATCGTTCGCACTCTTTCCCGCCGCGGTATCGAAATTTCCGGAGCCGATATCCTGGTATGCAGCTCTCTCGCCATGGGTGC